>Ga0256843_1001584_pt1 | contig 17684 bp, 16 predicted proteins | sample AlvinellametaG_FD_191572 | JGI IMG/M metagenome (GOLD analysis project Ga0256843, IMG submission 191572) | Pompeii worm associated microbial communities from hydrothermal vent at the East Pacific Rise, Pacific Ocean - Alvinella | ecosystem: Host-associated > Annelida > Integument > Unclassified ... | reverse complement strand
TATAACATAAAAACATAAAATTAGTGAGACTTTAAAAAGTATATCTTAATTATTAAAATGATAAATAAATTTATAAAAGATATAATAATATCTTATTAATAAGAAGGAGACCCATTAATGGAATTGACTCAAAGTCAGCTGGACAGGTTTAATAGAGATGGATTTTTACTTTTACCCAATTTTTTAGAGAGAGAAGCGTGTGAAGCAATACTGGATGTGGCACTGGTGCATCTAAAACATAAAATTGAACCTCTAGAGACCGAGATTGATTATGGGATTAAGTCAAAAGAGTATAGAACAAATATTAGTGACTACTCCAGCATTAAAAAAGAGGCAACTGTTAGACGACTTCGTCAAGTCTATGAACGGGATATTCTTTTTAAAAATTGGATGGAGAATAGAAAAATACGCCCAATCTTAAAAGAGATTCTTCAAGATGAGGTGGTTTTGACATTGGCACATCATAACTCCATTATGACAAAGATGCCTCATAGCAGTACTCAGACAGAGTGGCATCAAGATAGACGATACTGGTCTTATGATGGAGATAATCTAGTTAGTGTTTGGTTAGCATTGGGAGAAGAGAATAGTGAAAATGGTGTATTAGAGTTTATTCCAAAAAGTCATAAGTTAATCTTTTCTGAAGAGCAGTTCGAAGAGAAAGAGTATTTTAGTAGAGTTCACCCATTAAATGTGTCACTTATAGAAACAAAACAGAGCCATACTCTAAAAATGGGAGATGTAGTTATCTTTCATTCAAAGCTTTTACATCGAGCCAATGCCAATAGTACCGAAAAAGTGAAGGTTTCATTTGTCTATACGGTCAAAGGGAAGTCAATAAATGTTATAAAAAATAGCCGTTCTTCACAATATTCTGAAATTTTTTTGGATTAGACTTGACAACTTAAGATAAGATAAGCTATAAATCGTTTAGTTTAGATTATAGACTATATAATCTATAAACATAATTGATGTACAATATGCGCATTAATTAAAAAATTAAATTAAGGATATAAAAATATGGCAACATACGTAGAACTAACACAAGAGAATTTTGAATCAACAATCGCAGAAGGTGTAACAATGGTAGACTTTTGGGCTCCATGGTGTGGACCTTGTAGAATGATTGCTCCAGTAGTAGAAGAGTTAGCAAATGACTTTGATGGAAAAGCAACCATCGCAAAAGTAAACACAGATGAGCAACAAGAGATTTCTGTTAAATATGGAATCCGTTCAATTCCTGCGATTCTTTTCTTTAAAGATGGTGAGCTTGTTGACCAAATGGTAGGTGCTGCTTCTAAAGATGCATTTGCTGAAAAAATTAACGCTCAATTGGCGTAATTTTTACTATCCTTACGCACTTGCGTAGGGATTTTTTATGTTCGATGAAATCGAACCTACCTCTTATTATTAAACAACTTTATAAAAATATTAAATATTCAAGGACTTTACAATGTTAGATTGTGCAATTATTGGTGGAGGACCCGCAGGTCTTACAGCAGGACTCTATGCAACCCGTGGTGGATTAAAAAATGTAATCCTATTTGAGATGGGGATGCCAGGTGGACAGATTACTCAGAGTTCAGAGATAGAGAACTATCCTGGTTTTTTTGAACATGATAAGACAGGTATGGACTTTATGAATACTTGGCAAGAGCAGTGTTTTCATTTTGGTCTAAAGCATGAGATGAAAAAGGTAGAGCGTGTTGCTAAAACAGGTGAACATTTTACTATTACTCTTGAGGGTGGAGAGACAACCGAAGCACTAACAGTTATTGTCTGTACTGGTTCTACTCCAAAGAGAGCAGGATTCAAAGGTGAGTCAGAGTTTTTTGGTAAAGGTGTAAGTACTTGTGCTACTTGTGATGGCTTTTTTTACAAAAACAAACCAGTAACAGTCTTAGGTGGAGGAGATACAGCATTAGAGGAGGCATTTTACTTATCTAATATCTGTTCAGATGTCTATGTCGTGCATAGAAGAGATGAGTTTAGAGCTGCACCTCCAACCCTAGAACGGGTAAAAAGAAAAGAGAATATTCATCTTATTACAGACTCGGTAATAGAAGAGGCGTATGGTGGTGTGATGGGACTCGATGGTGTAAAGATTAAAAATATTAAAACTGATGAAATTACAGATATGAAAAATACAGGACTTTTTGTGTTTGTGGGTCATAATGTAAATAATTCTGTTTTAAAAGATGAGAATGGCGAGTTTATTTGTGCCATGAATGATTGGGGTCAAGTGATTGTTGACCTTAGTATGAAAACAGATATAGCAGGGCTGTTTAGTGCAGGAGACATGAGAATCCAAGCACCAAAACAGGTAGTTTCAGCTGCTGGAGATGGTGCTGTTTCTGCATTACAAGTTATCGCTTATATTCAAGAACTCTCTTAAAATTAACCCCTTTTGGGGTTACCTCTTCACATTTTTACCATTTTATAATTAATAATTGTTTATTTATAATTATCTTTTATAAATTATTATTTAGATAGAATATCTGTAAATAGTATTTTAAGGAGAAGTAAACATGTTTAGTAAAGTTAAAATTATTATATGGGTCTTTATTGTGATTATGATGACGGCTTGTGGTTCAAAGAAGTATGATTTTGAGGTGGATGCTCCACCTAAATACTCCAGTGCATATCTTATTAAAAGTATTGATATTGCCAATTTTAAATCAGATAATTCTGCCTATAAAGAGAGTTTTATTCGTATGATTAAGAATGGTATTGCAAATGAGGGTTATATAAAAATTGTTCAAGGTGGTGCTGAGGCTACCCTTTCTGGATTTTTAAATGTGGGAAAGGTTCAGGGTTATGCAACAAAGAATAGTTATGAGTGCAAGAAGAAAGTAAATGGAAAAAAGGTTAAACAGACTTGTTATAGTTTTACTTATAAAAAAACACACACATTAAAAGTTGATTACACATTAACCAGTAGTCAAGAGAATTCAGTTATTTATGGAGATACTTTAACCGAAGAGTTTTCCGACAGTTGGTACTCAAGTAAAAGTGCATCAGACGCTAAGAGTCAAGCTACTTCCGATAGGGATATTATTAATAAATCATTACAAGCTATAACCAAAAAGATGGTTCATGCCATCTCTCCTCATAAAGAGACAGTGAGTAGAGAACTACAAGAAGGTGATGGAAATGAAAATATAAAGTTAGGTATTACTTATGTAGAAAATGGTCGAATAGAACAGGCTTTGTCTATTTGGGACCAATCTATTGCTCAGTCAACTTCACCAAAAGATAAAGCAGCAGCTTATTATAATATTGGTGTAATTAAAGAGAGTCAAGGTGCTTATAGAGATGCGTTTGATATATATAGTAATGCAAATGCACTTTTACCAAAAGAGGAGTTATATATTAAGGCAATGACCAGAGTAGAAACTTTAAGTAAAAAGAGTAAAAGAGTTCGAAAATGGAAGAAGCGTTACCAATGAAAAAGATACTCTATCTTCTAATTTTTATTTTATCAATTTTTCTATTAGATGGCTGTAAAGAGCAGGGATTAAATATTGTAATTCCAAAAGCTTCGTCAGGTGAATTGAATGTTCGAAACAGTCAATATACACGAACTATAGGAAAACATTCATTTGGAGAGAGTGATTATAGTACCAGCTCTCCTACAACACAAGTTCAGCAGTTTTATGTGGCTGTAGATAAAAAAGATTTGCCCTCTATTACTAATGAGCGTAGAGTTGCATTGGTCATTGGTAATGCAAATTATAGTCATGGTGGAACACTTGCTAATCCTCTTAATGATGCACGTGATATGGCATCAATGTTAAAATCTTTAGGCTTTAAAGTGATGAAATATGAAGATTTAGGACTCAATGAGATGCGACGTGCTGTTGATGATTTTGGTAATATGCTTTCAAAATATGATGTAAGTCTATTTTTTTATGCAGGTCATGGTGTTCAGGTAAATGGAAACAACTATCTTATTCCTGTTGATGCAAAGATTACATCTAAAAATGATGTAGAGTATAATTGTATCGAAGCAGGAAGGGTACTCTCTAAGATGGAAGATGCAAAGTGTAAAACCAATTTAATTATACTTGATGCCTGTCGAAATAATCCTTTTGAACGGAGTTGGAGTCGTGGTGTTCGACTAAATGGAGGGGGTGGATTGGCATTTATGAATGCCCCCTCTGGTTCACTTATCGCCTATTCCACAGCCCCTGGTAGTACAGCTGGTGATGGAGCATCGGGAAGTAATGGACTCTATACAGCTTCACTATTAGAACATATGAAAACTCCCAATATTACAATAGAAGAGATGTTTAAACGGGTACGTGTTTCAGTTGAACAAAAGAGTAATAGACGACAAATTCCATGGGAGTCTACTTCGTTAAAAGGTCATTTTTTCTTTAAAATAGAGAAATAATTATATTAAATATCCTCTTAATTTAACCATCTATCTGAGAAGAGGATATTGGAGAATCTAATAAATCCCACCCTTATCAAAAATTATGTATAATCCGACAGAAATTAACGCAAGAGGATATAAAAAATGGCAAGAGTAGGAATAGTAGGTAGTACAGGGCGAATGGGTGAACACCTTATTAACAATGTACTAGAGACAGAGGGCTTAGAGTTGAGCGTACTACATGTGTTTGATGAGCTAAAAGTAGCTGTTCCAGAGACCACATTAATTACCAATGATATGGCAACTGTTCTTGAAAATTCTGATGTTATTATTGACTTTTCTGCACCTGTAGCAACACAAGAGTTACTGGAGAATGCACTTAAAAATCCAACACCATTGGTCATTGCAACCACAGGATTTACAGAGCATCAACAGAATCTTTTATCAACAGCTTCTGAAAATATGCCTCTGTTGTACTCTTCGAATATGTCAGCAGGTATTGCACTTTTAAAACAGTTGGTAGAGCAGGTAGCTTCTACATTGAAAGATTTTGATATAGAGATTGTAGAACAACACCATCGACATAAAGTAGATTCACCAAGTGGAACGGCATTAACTCTTGGTGAATTTGCAGCAAAAGGGCGAGGTTTAGATTTAGATGCAGTGCGTATTTCTGGGCGTGATGGTCAAATTGGTGCAAGAAGCAAAGATGAAATAGCTGTGATGGCACTTCGTGGAGGTGATATTGTAGGAAGACATACTGTTGGTTTTTATAATGATGGAGAGTTCTTAGAGCTAAATCATACTGCGACAAGTAGAGAGACCTTCTCTAAAGGTGCAATAAGGGCTGCTGGATGGTTGGTAAACCAAGAGAGTGGACTCTATTCAATTAATGATTGTTTAGGAATATAGTATGTGTGCAATCGTTGGAGTACATGGCTCAGAAAATGCCTCAAGAATCGCTTATTATGCACTGTTTACAATGCAACATCGTGGTCAAGAGTCAACAGGAATATCTTCGGCTGATGGAGATAGAATACATTTAATTAAAAAACGTGGTCTTGTGACAGAAGTTTTTGATGAAGAGGCGTTAACGCTATTAGAAGGCTCTTGTGCTATTGGACATAACCGTTATTCAACAGCTGGAAAAGATTCTGTATTGGATGCACAGCCTGTATTTGCTAAGTATAAATTGGGAGAAATATCGGTAGTTCATAATGGAAATTTAACCAATAAATATGAGGTGCGTAATGCACTGATTGATAATGGTGCAATTTTTCAAACGGGTATGGATACCGAGAATATTGTTCACCTTATTGCAAAGAGTCGAAAAAATAAACTAAAAGCACGTATTAAAGATATGCTTAAAAAAATTGAGGGTGCTTACTGCTTAGCGATTCAGAGTCGTAGCAAGATGTTTGTAGTACGTGACCGTTTTGGTATTCGTCCATTAAGTTTGGGAAGACTTAAAGATGGTGGATGGATGGTTGCGAGTGAAACATGTGCTTTTGATTTGGTGGGTGCAGAGTTTGTTCGTGATGTTGAACCTGGAGAGATGCTTGTTTTTGAAAAGGGAAAAGAGCCAAAATCAGAGATGATTTTTGAATCTGACCCACACCCATGTGCATTTGAGTATATCTATTTTGCTCGACCTGATTCAATTATTGATGGTAAGACAGTCTATAATATGCGTTTAAAAATGGGTAAAGCTTTGGCAAAAGAGACTCCTGCTGATATTGATTTAGTACTGCCTGTTCCAGATTCTGGCGTGGCAGCTGCCAAAGGGTATGCTGATGGTATGGGTGTTCCATTCGAGATGGGGATTGTTCGAAATCATTATGTAGGTAGAACATTTATTGAACCAACTCAAGAGATTCGTAATTTAAAAGTTAAATTAAAACTTTCGCCAATTAAAGATATGATTAAAGGTAAAAAAGTAGCCATTGTTGATGACTCTTTGGTTCGAGGAACAACCTCTAAACAGATTGTTAAACTGCTAAAAGAGGCAGGTGCAACAGAAGTACATATGCGTATCGCCTCTCCTGAAATTAAATATCCTTGTCGTTATGGAATTGATACAGCAACACGAACAGAGCTTATCTCTGCCGATAAGACCCCAGCGGAGATTGCAGAGTATATTGGTGCTGACTCATTGGGATTTTTATCAATAAAAGGGTTAACCGACTCTTTGGGTAAAGATAGAAACTACTCACTGGTTAGTTTTGATGGAAACTATTTTGCAGGTGGAAATGCAGACAGCCCCTCTTGTAGTGTTTAGAGTCGGTTTTAACCGACTTAAAAGTTAACCACTCCCGTTAGAGTATTAATTAACATACTTCTTTTCTTCACATTAGAGAGTTCTACTCCAGGTGTGGTGGTTGTAATAATGGCTCGTGCCATTACTTTTTTAGTTCCATCTTTTAGCCGTACACCCCAATAATTATGAAGAATAATTGGTTCGCCATTTCGCTCTCCCAAGTAGAGAGTGATGTGACCGGGAACAAAAAGAAGTGACCTAAAAGGTTTTGCATTGGCTAATATAGTTTCTTTTTTAGCTTTTGCACTCATCCCTTTTAGTGAAATAAAGTCATTTCCACTTCGTGCTTGTTGACGAGAGTTTCGTGCCAAATAGACTCCAAATGGTGCAAAGAAATCACGTGTTAAGGCAGAGCAATCACGCGTCTCATAACCTCCACCCCATCCATATGGCTCACCAACAAGCTGTTGTGAGATATAAGCAAGATTATAAGGGTTAAACTTGATTGGTTTGTGTGCAATAATATCAATATCATTAACGGTTACTTTCTCTAAGTAGGCATAACCCTTTTCATCTTTTTTTGCAATTAAATATTTTTTAGTTTCAGGGTCTATGGGAAAAATAGTTCCTATTTTAACCAGAGAGATGTGACCATTATCATCACTTAAATCAAGGTTATCTTTGACTGTAACAGAGTAGTCACCATTTCGAAATTGATTTTGAAAATCAGGGGTGACAAATGCCACATCTTCTACTTTTATCCATCCTGCTGCAAAAGAGGTCTGTGCATAAACCCACTTTTTGTCTAACGAGTAGTGAGAGAGGATAATGGGTGTATTCATATGTACTGATGAGTTTTGATTATAATCAAAAGGGAATCCCTCTCCTGTACGTCTTGGGTCATAATAGATACCCTCTTCACTTGGATAGAGACGTAGATTGGTATGTCTTAATGTAATTGCTGGTTGTGAGAGGCTATCGGAATCTTTAAAATTAGAGTTTTTTATCTGTTTTTTATACCATGAACGAGGAATACTCGTTCTGTCTTCACGATAGGTTCGCTCTTTGGCATATTTAAACTGCCATGTTTTTTCACCTTTACTTAGGTTGACTGCACCCCAATCCCAAGGAGCAAAAAATCTTTCATTATAGCGTCTATCATACTCTAATTGCTCTTCTGCACTCATGGCGACAATTTTTTTACTAAACGGTTCTGTCTCTTGTGGTATCTCTATGGTATCTTTAATCTCATTTGCAGGCATGGTATCAATTGCCGAAGAGACGCGTTCACCCAGTGTTAAAATGGTTTCAGCAAAAAGCATTGAGCTAAGTGTCGAAAGTAAGCCAATGGTTATAATAATTTTTTTCATACTGCCCTCTTAAAATTTCTTTTATGGAATATTTTTATTTTGTAGTTTTATTATAATAGAAATAATGGGTAAAATCTAGGAATAGATAGTTATTTTATGGGCTTGGGGGTACTATTGTATCTTGATTAAAGGCTTTTAAAACACAGAGTGTTTTTTTTGATAAATATTATTATTAAATAGAAATAAAGTAGAAATTCTAATCTATTTCTATTTAACGAAAAGAGATAGAGACTATTTTTCTCTGTTCTCTTTCTCTTCAATTCCACTCATACCAAAACGACGTGCCAACTCCTGTTTTACTCTATCTGGAGAGATGTCGCGATAGCCGAGTCCAACAAGTGTATGGTAGAGTAAATCAGCTGATTCATAGATAACCTGCTCATCGGACTCTTCATTAATTGCCACACATACCTCATCAGCCTCTTCACGAATTTTACTAAGCATTAAAGGTTTATCATTAAGGAGTTTTTTTGTCCATGATTTCTCACTGCTAGTAGAAGATTTGCGTTCCAAAATGGTATGGTAGAGCGTATCAACGACACCATACATAGTACTGGTATCTACCTCTTGCTCTAAAACACGTCTGTTTTGCATTACAGAGGTAAAGAAACAGCTTTTTGTGCCTGTATGACACGCCACACCATTTTGATGAATTTTTAAAATAAGGGTATCAGCATCACAATCAAGAAGCATATCTTTGACCTCTTGTGTATGGTTAGAGCTTTCACCTTTTTTCCATATACGCTGTTTGCTTCGGCTAAAGTAGTGGGCATAGCCTGTATCAAGAGTTAGGTTGTAAGCCTCTTCATTCATATAGGCTAACATTAAAATTTCGTTGGTTTGGTAATCTTGTGCGATTGCTGGGATAAGGGGATTTTTTTGCCAATTGATTTGCATAAGGGGTCTCCGTAGGGTGCGTTTGCAACGCACCATAATTATATAATGGTATCATCTAATCTTGTTCCCACGCTTAGCATGGGAACGAGTTTATTGTTGTTGTGCTGAAACAGCTCTCTGCTCTTTACCTTTAGCATCAACCCAAATATTTGGTACAGCGCCACCAGGAGTCAAGAAGATTTGAGCATCTTTATTGACTTTAAGGGCTTCATTAAACTTGGCTTGAGTCTTAATCTGTTCAAGTTGTAAAAGCTCTGTGGTTAATGATGCTGAAATAAGTCTATTTGCTTTTGCTTGTTCTTCGGCTTCAATTCTGATTTTATCAGCTTGACCTTGAGCTACAATTCTATTTCTTTCAGCCTCTCCACGTGCTACCTCTGCATTTTTCTGAGCCTCTTGTTTTGCTCTCTCTTTTTGCTGTTCTGCAATATTTACATTTTGCTTTTCTGCTTGAAGCTCTTCAATTTTTTTTCGAATTTTTTCAGGAAGAACAATATTTCTAAGCTCAACAGATGCTAAAATAACAGGTTTATTATCAAGTGCATTTACTTTTTGTGTCACTTTTGTCTGAATGGCTGTTGCAATCTCATTTCTCATCTCTGGAAGTTTTTCGGCAGCGTATTGACCAATAACATCACGTACTACTTCACGAACTTTAGAGTTAATAATCTTCTCTTCCCAACTTGCTCCCCACTGTTCAATGGTTTTTGGTGCAGACTCTGCACGTATTTTGTACTGTACAGCAATATCAATATTCACCGTTAATCCACGTTTATCAAGAACAGGAATAGCACGGTTATATTTTAATCCACCCTCTAAACCATCTGCACCTAATGTGCTTCTTGAACCGTAGTTATCACCAGACATGGTGTTATTTTGATTAGAGTAGATTATCTGTCTCATTCGTGTATTGACTCGAATAATACGCTCTATGACAGGAATGTAGAAGTGTAATCCTGCATTTAGAGGAGTATCTTCAAATTTACCTGTACGAACTTTAATTCCGACTTCTCCTGAGTTGATAATTTCAAAAGGTTTAAAGAAGACCAATCCTGCAATAATTGCAAGAACTAAAAAGAGCCATGATGGGGCTGATTTTCCACCTCCACCATTATTGTTGTTGCTCTGCATTGGTCTTTTGGGTGGTTGGTTATTTCCACCACCACTGCCACCACCATTGGGTTGTTTTTTCTTAAAATAGTCGTTCATATCTGCTGGCATTTAATCTCCTTATATATAAGTGAGGTAGTGTTTATATTTTTCATTTCTACCAAATACAATATCAAAGTAGGTACTTTGAATAATCTCTGTAATCTCTCCACGTGAGCCTGAACCAATGATTCGTGCATCAACATCTCGAATAGGGGTAATTTCAGCTGCTGTTCCTGTTAAGAATGCCTCATCTGCTACATAAACCTCTTCACGTGTAATACGTCTTCTTGTGACAGTGTATCCCATATCTTCTGCCAGTTCAATAACGGTTTTTTGTGTAATTGATGCCAGTGAGTTGTCATTTGGAGGGGTAATGATTTCACCATCTTTGACCATAAAGAAACAAGCTCCACTCGCCTCGGCAACATAGCCTTGGTCATCGAGTAGAAGTGCTTCATCATATCCACAATCAATCGCTTCAAATTTTGCCATCTGGCTATTTAAATAATTTGCTGTAGCTTTTGCTTTACCCATATTTGAAGTGTTTCCAGCACGGGTCATAGAGGCAATTTTAAGTTTAATTCCCGATTTTAATCCCTCTTCTCCAAGGTATGCTCCCCACTCCCATGATGCCAAAACAGTTTCGACAGGTGCCTCTTTATGGTAAACACCCATGACTCCATAACCTAAAAAGGCAAAGGGTCTAATATAGACATTGTCCCCTGTAAACTCATTTTTTCTAAGCAGTTCCAGTTGTGCTTCATTAAGCTCTTCTACACTGTAAGGAATATCAATAAGGGTCATTTTTGCAGACTCTTTTAATCTTTTTGTGTGGTCATTTAATCTAAATATCGCATATCCATCTTCAGTTTTATAGGCTTTTGTTCCTTCAATAACACCATTTCCATAGTGTAGTGTGTGCGACAATACGTGAGTTTGTGCCTCATTCCAAGGTTTAAATTCACCGTTCATCCATATATATTTTGCTGCATCCATTTGCGTGCTTCTCCAGTGTTTCTTTTCATAAAAAATTAATAGAACATTTTATCTAAACTCGTGTTAAACTCTCTTTTTATGCTAGACTATGAAAAAATGTTTAAGGTAAAAGATGAAGTACTTTTTGATAAAATATCTGTTATGGTTTTTAAGTTTTTTAACAGTAGTATCTATTTATCTACTACAAACATCACTTGGACACCATACTTTGGCACAACTTTTTTCTGTTTATCTCTCAAAAAAAACATCCAATGAAATTGAAGTATCGGCTTTAAATATTAGTAATTATCCCATATTAGAGATGAACCTCTCTATTAACCGTAGTTCTAGCGTTCATCTAAAAGGAACAGCAAATAGTAATCATATGAGTATGGATTATCATTTGGTTGGAGATGGCTTTCGATATAATAAAATAGCTTTGGATACCAAAGTGGATATTTCTGGACATTTCTCGGGGTTACCTTCAAACTTATCGGTTAGAGGAGAGGGTAAAGTTTTAGAGGGAGAGACAAAATTTAGACTGCTTCGAACTTCCAACAGTTTTAAGGATGTAAATCTTTCATTACATTCAATTAATAGCACCAAGTTTTTAAAATTTTTACACTACAAACCATTAATCAAGGGGAAAGCTGATATTGATGCACGTTTTAAATACTTTTCATCCTATAAAAAATGTGGTAAATCAACGCTTTTGATGAGAAGAGCAACCATCCCTTCTGTTACAGGAAGTATACCTTTTAAGATAAAGAAAGAGGTTGATTTTAGAGGAGAGGAGTATTTCTTTAAAATGGGCATGAAGTCAGATATAGGCTCTTTTGCTATTTTAAATGGTTATGTTAATAAGCAGAGTGGTGAATTGAGGGGTGTTTATGCGATTGATATAGATGAACTGCTCTTTCTTGAACCACTGCTTAAGCATCAATATAGGGGTAAGTTTGAGACCAATGGAGAATTTAAATATAGAAATAAAGATTGGAGTTTTCAAGGTAAAAGTTATAAATTTGATGGATTAATAGATTATCAATACAGAGAAAAGCATTTAAAGTTAAATTTAAAAAGGGTCTCTCTGCTTAAACTTTCAAATTTTCTCTCTTATCCCTCTTTGTTGCGTGCCAATCTCTATGGTTGGGTCGAGTATGATGTGAAGGATGGACTCTTATTGATTAATACACGGCTAAGGGGTGCAAAATTCAAAAAGACAAAACTAACCGATATGATTTTAAAGCGAATCAAAATAGATATATTAGAAGATGTCTATGATAACAGCTCTTTTGTGGGAAGGTATCAGAATGCCCTTTTAAAAGCGACTCTAAAAGTTGATAATGGTGTGCGTCATATCTATCTGACCAAAATGGAAATTAAGCCAAAAGAGAAGAAGATAAAGTCAAAGTTTGAGCTTAAAATAGGAGGTGAGGAGCTGTCAGGAGATATTTATGGTGATTTAGAGAATCCCAATATATCACTTGATATGAAACGTCTGTTGAAAAATCAGATTAACAGAGGACTTCGGTCACTTTTTGGTATAAAAGAGGAGAAAGATGTAAAACAGAAGCTCAAAGATATTCAAGATGATGTCTCCGAGAGCCTAGATGAGGTTACGGTGGACAGTGTAAAAGAGAAGGCAAAAAAGTTTTTAAATGGAATTTTCTAAGATAAAAAGCGTTTAAGAAAAAATTGTAATATTCTTTTGCTATAATCAACTATATTTATACAAAGGCAAGATGATGTTTGGAATATTTAATAGTAGTAATCAGATAAATGATGCACAGATTTTTATGGGAAGTGCAGAAGAGACCAAAGAGAAGTTTACTGAACGTAGAAGTCCTTATACCAAAGAGGTGGTTAGTCGTTCACCAATCTGTAATGCAGAAGATACTCTTCGTGCTTTAAAAATTGCCGAGAAAGCTTCAAAAGTAACAGCAAAATCTCCACTTCATCAACGTGTATCATGGTTAGAGGATGTAGCCGATATGCTTGAAGAGCATCGTGAAAATATGGCGATGACACTGGTAAATGAAGTGGCAAAACCTTTGGCATTTGCTCGTGTAGAAGTAGATAGATGTATTGAGACAATTCGTCTTACAGCAAAAGAGTTGATTGCTCTTCACGGTGAGACGATTCCTACTGATATTGCTCCCAGTGGTAAGAAGAGTATTGCCTATTTTACACGTGTTCCTGTGGGGGTTGTTGCTTGTATTACTCCTTTTAATTTTCCTTTAAATTTGGTAGCACATAAAATTGCACCAGCATTGGGTGCAGGAAATGCTGTTGTACTAAAACCAACACCAGAAGCACCATTGACAGCGTATAAATTGGCAAAACTTTTTAACAGTTCCAAGTTTGCAATAAAAGATGCACTCTCTGTAGTCTATGGAGATGTAGAGGTTGGTAGCACTTTGGTAAAAAGTATGATTCCTCGTGTTCTCTCTTTTACAGGTTCTGTTCCTGTTGGAAATATTATTACCCAACAAGCAGGAATTAAAAAAGTAAGTCTGGAGCTTGGGGGCAATGCAGCAACATTTATTGACTGTTCAGCCGATGTTGAGTATGCTGCTTCTCGTTGTGCTTTTGGAGCATTTGTAAACTCTGGACAGGTCTGTATCTCTCTACAGCGTATCTATGTACATACTGATATTTATGATAAATTTGCCAAAGTAATTGCTCGAGAGACTCAGACTTTAAAAGTGGGTTCCCCTTATGAAGAGGATACATTTATGGGACCTTTAATTGATGAGGAGTCACTGGATAGAGCCAAATCTTGGGTAACTTCTGCACAAGAGGAGGGGGCAAAACTCTTAACAGGTGGTGAGGTGGTAGATGGAAGCTTTACCCCAACAGTTATGGCAGATGTACATGATGAGATGAAGATAGTTTGTGAAGAGGTTTTTGCTCCAATTGTAAGTTTGGTTCGTGTTGATAGCTATGAAGAGGCGATTACTAAGATGAATGACTCTCCATATGGATTACAATTCTCTATCTTTACCAATAATCTAAAATTGACCCAACAGTTTATAGAAGATGCTGAGTGTGGTGGTGTGGTTATTAATGATATTCCAACCTTACGTTTTGATGTTCAACCTTATGGTGGTTCAAAACTTTCAGGAGTAGGACGAGAGGGACCAAAATGGGCATTAGAAGAGTTTACCGAGATTAAGTCCGTAGTTATCTGTAATTAAAATTGAGAAAAGTTTAAATTTATTTTTTGGAGAAAGCTCCATCAACACTCCCTAATCACATTTTCGATATAATCCCGAGAATTTCGTAGCGATTAAGTTACGACATTCTCAATAACTTTTAGAATTATCGAGGATAAACATGTTACTTTTTACCCCTGGCCCTACACCTGTTCCTGAGTCTGTTCGTCAAGCGATGGCAACACCTACACTGCACCATAGAACCCCTGAGTTTGAAGCAATTTTTAAAGAGGCTCGTGAGCGTCTTATGAAGCTACTTGGGATGGATGAGTGTGTAATGTTGGCAAGTTCTGGAACAGGTGCTATGCAGAGTTGTGTTATCAATCTTTGTAAAAAGAAGGCATTAACCATTAATGCAGGTAAATTTGGTGAACGATTTGGAAAAATTGTAACAGCTATGGGAAAAGAGCTTGTTGAGTTGAAATATGAGTGGAATACCCCAGCCTCTTTGAATGATATTAAAAAAGCTTTGGAAGAGCATGGAGATATTGATTCACTATTTATTCAGATAAGTGAGAGTGCAGGAGGGTTAAGACACCCTGTTGAAGAGATTGCTTCTTATGTGAAGAGTGTTAATCCTAATATTATGGTGGTAGCTGATGGTATTACAGCCGTGGGTGTTGAGAAGATAGATGTCTCTAATATAGATGCCTTAGTAACAGGAAGCCAAAAGGCGTTTATGTTGCCCCCAGGGTTGGCGATGATTGGGCTTAGTTCACAAGCTGTTGAGGTTATTGGAGAGGGTCAAGATTACTACTTTAACCTAGCTTCAGAGATTAAAAAACAGCAAAAGAACACCACCGCCTATACAGCACCAACCACACTTATTATTGGACTGAATGCAATTTTTGATGAGATAGAGAAAGAGGGTGTAGATGTGTTATATAGTGCAACTTTGGCAAGAGCCAAAGCGACACAAAAGGCACTTGAGGCGATTGGATTTGCTATGTACCCAGAGACTCCTGCAATGTCAATGAGTACCGTTTTAGATGACGATGCTGAACCGATTAGAAAACTGTTAAAGACAAAATATGGTGTAAATATGGCAGGTGGGCAAGACCACTTAAAAGGTAAGCTTTTCCGTATAAATCAGATGGGCTTGATTCCTGTAAATGAGTCGGCTTGGGTGGTAACAGCTATCGAGATGGCTTTGGCTGATTTGGGTAGAAGAGATTTTGATGGAACAGCATCAAGAGTCTTTAACGAAACATATTTTAAAGAGATATAATGATATTTGAACATGAAATACCGAGTCAAAGTAAGCTCTATTTTGGGACTTCTGCCAAGATAAAAAGAGAGATAGAGAATATCTGTGCCAATGCGATGCAAGCGCATGGATTTGAAGAGATTGTAACACCTCTCTTCTCCTATCATCAACACAACTCATTTGAAGATGAGAAGAGACTGCTTCATCTGCATGATGAGCATAATCACACCGTAACACTACGTGCAGACTCTACAGCCGATGTGGTACGGATTGTAACCAAACGAATTGGAAGAACAACCAACTCAAAGAAGTGGTTCTATATTCAACCTGCTGTTTCATTTCCAACACAAGAGCAGTATCAAGTGGGTGCAGAGATTTTAGATGGCTCATTTGATGAGGTGGTTAACTCTGCAACAACACTGGTTCAAGAGTTAGAGATTAAGGCTCTTTTACAGATTTCAAATATGCGAATACCACTCATTCTAAATGAGAAGTATGGTATCGATTTACAGACGCTTCAAGATACCAATATCGAAGCAATTTTAGGACTCGATTTGCCTTGGATTTCTAAACTGGTTCATATTCATAAAGCAGAAGATTTGAACGATTTAGAGGGAATTCCAGAAGAGATTCAAGATGAGTTGTTGTTGATAAAAGAGGCAATTTTAAAAATTAACTACTCATCGGTGATTATTGCACCGTTATACTATGCAAAAATGCGATATTATGGCTCATTAACTTTTAGAATGTTTCATAAAAACGAACTTTTAGTACGTGGTGGATGTTACAAAATAGAAGATATTAATGCCGTTGGTTTTGCACTCTATACCGATGCGTGTATTAACCAAAAGATGCAAGAGATAAAAAAATAGAAAAGATGGAGTAAGAATGAGTAGAAAAGCAGATTTAATTGTAGGTTTACAGTGGGGTGATGAGGGAAAAGGTAAAATAGTAGACCACATGGCACAGACACACGACTATGTATGTCGTTTTGCAGGTGGACATAATGCAGGACATACAATTGTTATTGGCGATAAGAAATATGCTTTGCATCTGATTCCATCAGGTATTTTAAATCCAAAAGCAAAAAATATTGTAGGTAATGGGGTGGTTCTTTCTCCTGTTGATTTTATCAAAGAGATGAGCCAGTTCGAGAACCTAGAGGGGCGACTTTTTATCTCGGATAAAGCACATATGTTGTTACCTTATCATGCACTTATTGACCAAGCTCGTGAGCGTATGAAGGGTGATAAGGCGATTGGAACAACAGGTAAAGGTATTGGACCAGCTTATGGTGATAAAATTGCACGTGTTGGTCATAGAATGGGAGAGCTTCATGATACAGAAAAACTCTCTATAAAAATTGTTGAGTTTTTCGAAACCAATAGAGCTATTTTTGAAGTGATGGGTGTTGCGATTCCTGTAAAAGAGGAGTTGAAAAGAGAGCTTGATGGATATGCTGAAATTCTAGCTCCACATATTGTTGATACAACCCAACTTATGTGGAAAATTTTGGATGATGAGAAGAGAGTTCTTTTAGAAGGTGCTCAGGGAACAATGCTTGATATTGACCATGGAACTTACCCTTATGTAACCTCTTCTACCACCGTTAGTGCAGGGGCTTGTTCAGGTTTGGGGATTAATCCTAAAGATTTAGGTATAGTGACTGGTATTGCAAAAGCTTACTGTACCCGTGTTGGAAATGGACCTTTCCCAAGTGAAGATTTTGGAGCAGAAGGGGACAAACTTCGTAAAAATGGTCATGAATTTGGAACAACCACAGGGAGACCAAGAAGATGTGGTTGGTTTGATGCTGTTGCCATGAGACACGCTGTAAGAGTAAATGGTGTAGACCAAGTGGCATTGATGAAACTGGATGTTCTTGATGGTTTTGATGAAGTAAAAGTGTGTGTGGCTTACGAAATTGAAGGGGAGCGAATAGATTACGTTCCTTATGATTTAGACGATGCAAAGCCTATCTATAAATCGTTCCCATGTTGGGATAAAACAGAGGGTTGTAGAACCTTTGAATCTTTGCCTGAAACGGCACAGAGCTATATTAAGGCTCTTGAAGAGATGATTGGTACTAAAATAGGTATTGTCTCTACCAGTCCAGATAGAGATGACACCATTATTCGTTAAGGGGATAATATGAGATTAAAAGCAAAGCAGACAGGTTATGTGGCATCTAAAATTGGTATTGATTTGGCCAATTCTTCATTTGTAAGTATGC
>Ga0256843_1001583_pt1 | contig 17694 bp, 15 predicted proteins | sample AlvinellametaG_FD_191572 | JGI IMG/M metagenome (GOLD analysis project Ga0256843, IMG submission 191572) | Pompeii worm associated microbial communities from hydrothermal vent at the East Pacific Rise, Pacific Ocean - Alvinella | ecosystem: Host-associated > Annelida > Integument > Unclassified ... | reverse complement strand
CTACGCCGAGCAGCACGGCATCGCCATCGACCGCAAGGGCAAAAAATCCCCCTACAGTATGGACGCCAACCTCCTGCATATCTCCTACGAGGGGCAGATCCTCGAAGATCCCGCCGCCGAGCCCGAGGAGGATATGTGGCTCTGGACCACGGCGCCGGAAAAGGCTCCCGACGAGCCCGAGTACATCACCATCGGCTACAAGCAGGGTGATCCCGTTTCCGTCAACGGCGAGGAGATGAGCCCCGCGACCCTCCTGGCGACCCTCAACGCCTACGGCAACAAGCACGGGATCGGCCGGATCGACATCGTGGAGAACCGCTATGTGGGGATGAAAGCCCGGGGGTGCTACGAGACCCCCGGCGGGACCATCATGCTCAAGGCCCACCGGGCTATCGAGTCGATCACGCTGGACCGGGAAGAGGCACACATGAAAGATGAGCTGATGCCCCGCTACGCCAGCCTCATCTACAACGGCTACTGGTGGTCTCCCGAGCGGGAGATGCTCCAGGCCGCCATCGACCGGACCCAGCGTTTCGTAGAGGGCGAAGTACGCCTCAAACTTTACAAAGGCAACGTCACCGTCGTGGGCCGCCAGTCTCCCAAGTCGCTCTACTCTCCCGAGCACAGCACCTTCGAGGAGGATGAAGTCTACAATCAGAAAGATGCCGAAGGGTTCATCCGCCTCAACGCCCTGCGCTTTATCATCGAGGGCAAACAGCAGCCCGAACGGCATGACGCGTTTGACGAGAAGTAAAAAGCATCGCCTCTCTTCGGTATAATTTCCCCATGAATCGGATTTTTTACCGCGGGGCGGCTGTCTGTCTTGCCCTGTTGCTTTTTCTCCCCGCCTGTACCGGTCATGAGTCCAGGGTCCATCAATGCTATACCTGTATCGCCTCCTACTACGGCAAGGATTGGCACGGACGTCAGACCGCCAACGGGGAGACGTTTGACCGGACAGCGATGACTGCTGCGCATAAGAAACTCCCCTTTGACACCAAGGTTCGTGTCACCAACCCCAAAAACGGCAAGAGCGTTGTCGTACGGATCAACGATCGGGGGCCCTACGTCAAAGGCCGGGAGTTTGATCTCTCCGAAGCCGCCGCCAGGAAACTCGGTATGACAGAGGAGGGAGTCTGTCGGGTCAAGGTGGAGATCCTGGAGCTGGGTAAAGGCCGCTATATTCATCCCTGGAAACGCAAGAAACTTCTGAAATTGAAACAGGTGGAAGAGATGAAGGGCAAAAAAATCAAGAAAGGGTCTTCTTCCTCTTCAGAGAAAGAAAACGGGAAAAATACAAAGTAGAATCAGACGCTTTTGAGCGCGACGATCGCCTGTTTGCGCATTCGGTACATTTCGTGCTTTTCGTTCCAGAACTCTTCGTAATGCAGTACCTCGAATCCATTATTGAAAATATCTTTCAGTTCTTCCAATCGCAGAAGATAGTCGGGATTGGACTCTTTTTTTTCATTTTCGGGATGCTGCATGTAGGTCTCGACGATGTAGATGCCGCCGTTTTTCAGAGCCGGGAGGCTGCGTCGGATCAGCTCGCGATCCAGGTAGTTGATCATCAGGATCAGTTCATATCGATCGGGCGGCGGTGTGAAGTGGTCCAGGTCGATCAGTTCGGTATGGATCTGTTCGCGTACTTCAGCCGCCTCGGCGAATTCTGTCAGTATCTGTAACGCCACGGGGGAGAGATCCACTGCTTCGACTTCCCAGCCCCTTCGGGCCAGAGCAATGGCATGACGTCCGGTCCCGCAGGCGAGATCGAGTGCCGGCCCACCCCTTCTCCGGGGCGGCAGGCTTTCGATCCATCGAACCGGCGGACGCATCTCTCTGAGCTTCGGACTCTCCAGATACTTCCGATCCCACTTCTCCTGGTCCTTTTGCGCCATTGTTTTCCCCATTTTTTGACGCTATCATAGCAGAGATCTTTTATGGGAGAGCGAAGCGATGAAACGGATCGGAATCATCGGCGGAATGAGTTGGGAGAGCAGCGCCGAGTATTATCGTCTGATCAATGAAGGGATACGCAAACGCCTGGGCGGACTGCATTCGGCGGAGATGTTGATGCTCAGTGTGGATTTTGAACCGATTGAACGGCTTCAGCATGCGGGGGAGTGGGAATCGCTGGGTGAGCGTCTGGCTACGGCTGCCCGGGATCTGGAGCGGGGCGGAGCCGAAGGGTTGCTGCTGGCGACCAATACGATGCACAAAGTCGCAGAAGCCATTGAGGCGGCTGTAGAGATTCCTCTGCTGCATATTGCGGATGCCACGGGTGAGCGGCTGCGCTCTGACGGCATTGGACGCGTCGGATTGTTGGGCACGGCCTTTACGATGGAGGAACCGTTCTACCGCCGACGACTGGAGGAACGGTTCGGACTGGAGGTCCTGGTCCCCGAAGCGGTGCAGCGGGAGCGGGTACACCGGGTGATCTATGACGAGCTTTGTCTGGGAATCACCCGTGAGGATTCACGAGAAGCATATAGAAGCATCATCGCCGAACTGGCCCGGCGGGGTGCACAGGCGGTGATTCTCGGATGTACGGAGATCGGTTTGCTGATCCGGCAGGAGGATATGTCGGTTCCGCTCTATGATACAACACGAATCCATGCGGAAGCGGCTGTGGCGTGGATGACGGGTGATTAAGCAGGTGGGAAACGGGGAGAGATATCCCTCCTGACGATGATCCGGATTTGGATATGATTTGGAAACGGTGAAAGGAGAAATGCCATGCGCGCGATAAAAATTCTCAAACTCCTTTATGTGATTCAGGCTCTGGTCGGAATCATCCTGACGCTTTGGGGGAGTTTTTTCCTGGCGGTGATGAGTACCGATTCGCCCTCGAGTAGCACAGCGACGGGCGTGATCAGCGGCGGGATAACCTTTGTTATTCTTCTCTCGCTCGGTGTCCTGCTTCCTATCGCCGCGATCCGGGAGCTCGAACGTTGGCCCCGGGAGCGGAAACTTCTCTGGAACTGGCTGGATGTCGGGCCGATGATTCTTTTCTTTTTTCCTTTCGCTTTGTGGCAGATCTATACGCTTTGGAAGCTGAGACAGCTTCCGGAAACAGACTTCGCGGATGTCGACCGTCCGGAGGAAAAAAAGGGAGAAGTCCCGAAAGAGGATCTCGACAATTCCGCCTACATCGAACGGAGACTCCGGGAGCTTTCTACAGAGATTCATGAGGCGGACCGGAAGTAATATTTGAAAATATTAAAGGAGTTTTATGTCAAATTTACCCTACTATTTCATCTCCTGGAATGTCAACGGGATTCGCTCAGTGGGCAAAAAAGGAGCCCTTCGATGGATCGACGAGGAGCCGCCGACCCTGCTGGGACTTCAGGAGGTCAAAGCAGAGATGGAACAGTTTCCGGCAGATCTTTTCACACATCATTACCGGCATCTCTACGTGAGCAGTTCGCACAAAAAAGGACAATCCGGTGTCGCACTCTTTGCCGATGTGGAGCCCGACTACGTTTCGGAGTGCTATGAAGTGGATATTCTCAAAGAGGGACGGATCAACGAGATCCACTTCGACGGGATCGCCTTTTTCAATGTCTATTTTCCCAACGGCAAGCGTAACGAAGAGAGACTGGCCTACAAGATGGAATTTTACGAGCGCTTTTTCGGGCGGATCGAGCATTTGCGCCGAGAAGGGCTTTCCATTGTCTTCTGCGGCGATGTCAACACCGCTCACCGTCCCATCGATCTGGCCCGCCCCAAAGAGAACGAGGAGATCTCGGGATTCCTCCCTATGGAGCGGGCCTGGATCGATCGTCTCATCGAAGCGGGCTATGTCGATACCTTCCGCCATGTTCACGGCGATGAGCCGGAACGCTACAGCTGGTGGTCGATGCGGACCCGGGCAAGAGAGCGGAACGTCGGCTGGCGGATCGATTACTTCTTCGTCTCGGAAGATCTGAAAGAACGGATTGTCGATGCGGAGATCCTGGATCGGATTACAGGGAGCGATCATGCGCCCGTCACGTTGAGGCTGGCCCGGACGTAATCTCCTTTCGCCCCCGACCTCGTCCGTCAAATTTCATTTTCACAGAACCCCATTTGGATTAAAACCGTCGGAGAGAAGTGTGGTTATGGATCAGTCGGTATCCATGGGGGCTTCTGTGAATCCGAAAAGGGCTTTCCAACACTTTGCGTTTCGGGGGATCAGCGGGGTATGACGGCGATAACGTCGGTAGGCTTCTCCAAATTTTCCAATCGCTTCCTTCTCCTCCAGCGTCAGGATCATCACGAGGATAAAGAGCGCCTCCAGAGGAGCGATGATCAGGATGAAGGTTGGGGAGCCGAGAATCAGCGCAAGGCTCATCGGTAACAACGTGAGGCCGAAGAGCATCGGATGGCGGGTACAGGTATAGATCCCGCTGGTGACCAGACGATTGGTCTCCAGACGGGGCAGTTCGCCCTCACGGCCTTTGCGGGCCAGCTCCCGACCGCCGGCTGCCGCGGCGCGGAAGGCCAGCAAGAGCAATCCGATTCCCACCGGGAGACACAACAGATGAAAAAAGAGGCTTTCCCAAAGTTCCCGGAAATAGATCCGGTCAAAATGGTTTGCCAGGAGAGAGCCCCCCAGGAGAAGCAGCAGCCAGATCAGCATCCGGATGACGACGGAGGGGGTCGTAGAGATTTTCATTGTCTGATCAGATCCACTTCTGTTTTTTGAGCCAACGGTAGATGAGCCATGCGATAGCGATGTTGATGACCCAGACGCCCAGATATCCGTATTTCCACTCCAGTTCCGGCATAAACTTGAAGTTCATACCGTAGTTGCCGACGATAAAGGTCAGCGGCAGGAAAATGAGACTGATGGCGGCCAGGCGCTGCATCGCCTGGTTCATCCGGTTGCTCAGAAAACCCATGAGGAGGTTCTGGAGATAGCCGGTGCGGTCGAGGTAGGTTTTGGATTCGTTGATGGTGAAAGAGAGGTGCTCCTTGAGGTCGATAAATTCATACTTGAGCTTCTGGCGGATTTCGACGGGAAAATGGTTGTAGATCTTGTTGACCACATCATAGGACTGGACCGAGAGTTTGGCGATTCGGTTTAGGGTGCGGCGGGCGAAGTAGAGGTCCTTCTGGACCTCCTGCTCATCGAGATCCTCAGCGAAGATCCGGTCTTCGATCGCTTCGAGCTGATCGTCGATCCGGTCGATGATCCACATGCTTCGGTCTACCATGATGTCGATGACGGTATAGGTGATATACTCCAGCGAATCGGTCTGGCGGTACCGTTTGTAGAGGCGGGCACTGAGTTCTTTGATCGTGCGCTGTTCCCGTCCCATGAAAAGAAAGGTGTTTTTCATCACGATAATGACCACATTTTCGTCGTGATAGTGCAGCCGGTCTTCGGGATCTTCGACGAAATATTTGAGAATGATCAGTTTGAATCGGTCATTCTCTTCATAGGTGATACTCTGATCTTCGTTCTGGATATCCTCGATGAAACTTTCGGGGAAGTCATGTTCCCGCAGCCAGGCGAGGATCTGCTTGTTGCTGACGGTGGTAAAAATCACCTGTTTGCGCGTATCGTCCAGTGTAATCTCGTCCCGGCGGTAGAGACGGTCGGCGAAGAGATACATGGATTCTCCTTAATCGGGGATGGAATGGCGTAGTGTACCCGGATTCTGCAAAAGTTGGAAAAAGTCCTTCGCTTTGAGCGGGTGACTATAGTAGTATCCCTGACATTGCAGAACCGAATCGATCTGCCGAAGCCGATCGGCCTGTTCCGCTGTTTCGATCCCCTCGACAGTGACACGGTACCCCAGATGGCGAGCGATTTCGAGGATATGTTCAATGAGGAAAAAGGCATCGTCGCTTTTTTCCAGAGATGCGGTGAAGCTTCGATCGATTTTCAGGATGTCAAAAGAGAGGCGTTCGAGATAGGAGAGCGAAGAGTAGCCGATGCCGAAATCGTCGATCGCCCAGCGAATACCCAGTTGATGGAAACGGGTCAGGGTTTTCTGAATCTGGGAGAAGTTGTCGATCAGAGAATTTTCGGTGATTTCCAGTGTCAGCTCTTCGGGGCGGATGTCGTACTGTCTGATCAGAGATTCCAGATGTTCGGGAAACTGGTCATAATTGAGTTCCCTGGCATCGATATTGAACGAAAGATATTTCAGGGAGCTTTCGGGATAACGATCCCGGATCTCCCGGAGGGTTTCACAGACTCTCCGGGAGACCCAGCGTCCGATCCGACCGATTTCCCCGCATTCGACAGCCGTGGCGATAAAGTCCTTTGGATAGAGCAGACCGAGTGTGGGATGCTCCCAGCGGATCAGGGCTTCCGCTCCGATAACTGTGCCGTCGTTCAGAGAGACGATGGGCTGAAACTCCAGCCGAAGCTGCTCCTCGATCTCGGTGCGTCCCAGACTCTGGCGAAGATGAAAGCTCTTCTGCCGGGCATAATCCATTGTCGGATCGTAAAACGCACAGTGTTCCCGGGAGCCTTTGGCCTGATACATCGAGACGTCGGCCCGACGGATGATCTCATCGCTGTTGCGCATCTCGGGGGTAACGATGACGATGCCGACACTGCTGTGCAACGGAAGATGATAGCCGTCGATGACAATCCGGGTCTGAAGCAGGGTATTGAGGCGGGTGACAAACTCTTCGCCCTGTTTTTTCGCTTCGGACTCCTCCGTGCAGCAGTGGGTAAACAGGATGACAAATTCGTCACCGCCGTGCCGAAAAGCCCGGGCGTTTTCGGGCGTAAGTTCGCGGAGAATCTTCGCCACCTCCCGCAAGACCCGATCCCCGGTGTGATGTCCGAGTGTGTCGTTGATGGGTTTGAACTGATCCAGATCGATAAAAAGCAGGAGAGAGAGCCGGGAATCGGAATCGCTTGAGGAGACCAGCTGATTGAGTGCCTGAAAAAAGCTGCGTCGATTGCCGAGATTGGTCAAAATATCCTGGGAAGCCAGTTTCTCCAGATGTTCGATGCTTTTTTTCTCGACCGTTTTGTCCTGGAAACTGACAATACCGCCTATGAGTTCGCCCTCTTCGTTGAAAAGCGGGGCCATCTTGGCCATCACCCAGAACTCTTCGGGTTGAAAGGTCGAGAGATAGTACCCGTTGTATTCGGTAGGCTGACGGGTTTCGATAAGCTCTTCCATCTTCTGGAGTGCCGGATAGTGGCGCAGTTTGTGCAGATCAAAGTTTTCCAACTGAATCTCCGGCGGCAGATTGAAAAACTTTTGCAACGCCTGATTGTATTTGCGTATGCGAAGCTGCGTATCGAAATAGAAGATCGGCGTAGGCGTCTGCTCAAAGAGGGAGTGCAGTTCCCGCTCTTTGGCCAGGAGCTCCTTCTTCTGCTCCCAGACCTGAAACATGAAGCGTCGGTTGATCTGGGCGATCAGGAGGAGAACGGTAACGAAAAGAGCCTGAACCATGGCGATGATGAAGCTGTAAGGTTCATGACTGAGCAGCAGATAGAGGAAGAAAGGCAGGTTGGTCAGTGTAACATAGATTGTTACGAGGGATTCATCGGGAAAGAGCGCAGCCAGCGCTCCGGCCGAAACACCGATGATGAAAAAGAAGAGCAGAAAGCGGAGATAGCCGTCACTCAGATGCGGGAGAAACAGCGGAACGGAGATTCCCGTCAGCAGGGCTGTTATGATTGCTTTGTCGCGGAAACGTCTGTGCCATTCGGAGGCTTTTTCCTTCAGATTCCCGGTACGGTCCATCCACTCCCGAAACCGATGCAGTTCATAGAAACGGTAGAGGATCAGTGTAATCAGCGATCCGCTCCAGAGAAACAGCCGTGTCGTCGGGGTGTTTCCATAGAGGAGAACAGTGATCAGGAGTACAACGGTGAGAAGAAAAAGAAGGCTCCGTCCTGCATACAGATAGAGTTGCTCGGTAATCAGGGGCAGGGAGACAGCAGAGAGATTTCTCCTCTCTCTCTTTCCTCTCTTCAAATATTCCAATAACTTCATACTACAATTGTAGCGCAAAGCATTTAATTCAAATCCCGGTGAAACGATTTTTCGCAACGCCGTGATTATAAAATGATAAAAATCATCACTTTATTTATCTTGGAGTAAAATACCTTCTATCGTTTCTCAAACCGACGATTTCCATTTTCACTCATCTGAAAGGTCTATTGACAATGAGTAACTATATGCTCTTTTCCGGAACCGCCAACCCCCAGCTTGCCCAATCGATCGCCGATTATCTGGAGATGCCACTCTCCGGGGCGACGATCCGGCGTTTTTCCGACGGAGAGATCAGCGTGCAGATCGGAGAAAGCGTCCGGGGAAAGGATGTCTTTATCATCCAGCCCACCTGTGCCCCGGCCAATGCCAATCTGATGGAGTTGCTGATTATGACCGATGCGCTCAAGCGTTCCAGTGCCCGCTCCATCACGGCGGTCGTTCCCTATTACGGCTATGCCCGTCAGGATCGCAAGGCGGCCCCCCGGGTTCCCATCAGTGCCAAACTGGTGGCTGACATGATGGAGACGGCGGGAATTACGCGGGTGGTTACCATCGATCTGCACGCCTCCCAGATCCAGGGATTTTTCGATATTCCCGTGGATAATCTCTACGGGGCGATTCTTTTCATCGATTATATCCGCGCCAAAAACTTTGCCAATCCGGTCATCGCTTCTCCCGACATCGGGGGAGTGGCCCGGGCCCGCTATTTCGCCAGTCGGCTGGGACTCGACATGGTGATTGTCGACAAACGTCGGGAACGGGCGAATGTCGCGGAGGTGATGAATATCATCGGCGATGTGGAGGGACGGGATGTGATCCTCATCGATGATATGATTGATACCGCCGGCACTATGGTCAAGGGAGCTGCCGCACTCAAAGAGTTGGGAGCCAACAGTGTCATGGCCTGTTGTACCCACCCGGTCCTTTCCGGTCCGGCGATCGAACGGATCCGGGAAGGGGATCTCGATGAACTGGTCGTCTCGGACTCCATTCCGGTCTGTACCGACTGTGAAAAGATCAAGGTCCTCAGTACGGCCAATATCCTGGGAGAGGTCATCCGTCGGGTCTGCAACAACGAGAGCGTCAATTCCCTGTTTGAAACCCAGTGAAGATCGGCCGATGAACTGGATCGACGATCTGAGGGAGGTGATCCTTATCAACTCCCACACGCTCAACAAGGAGGGAGTGGATGCGACGGGACGGATTTTCCGTCGCTGGCTGGAAGCACTGGGATATGAGACTGAGGTACATGAACGTGAGTTGATCGGTGATCATCTGCATTTTCGATCGGCGCGCCGGGGAAAGCAGAGGATCCTGCTGCTGGGACATCTGGATACGGTTTTTCCCGTCGGGACGTTTGAGGGATTCAGGGAGGATGAAACATGGGTCTACGGGCCCGGTGTCTGTGATATGAAGGGAGGCAATCTCGTTGCAGTCGAAGCGTTGAAGGCGATTCGTCGTCGTTATGGAACCATCGACGATATCGACCTCCTTTTCGTCAGTGATGAAGAGACCGGCAGCGATGATTCCCGTACACTGACCTCCACGCTGGCGAAGCAATACGATCTCTGTTTCGTCTTTGAAGCGGCAGGACCCGAAATGAATGTCGTGGTCGGGCGCAAGGGAATCGGAACATTCGAGATCGAGATCACCGGCAAAGCCGCCCATGCCGGTACCAGTTATGCGCAGGGAGTCGATGCCAATCTGGAAGCGGCCCGCAAACTGGAGCATCTGGTGGCCCTGACCGATCTGGAACGGGGATCGACGGTCAACGTGGGACGGATCGAAGGGGGGATCGGAGCCAATACCGTCAGCCCCCATGCCCGGATGGTGTTGGAGATGCGGTATGCCGATCACCGGGAAAAAGATCGACTGTTGAACGCGTTGACGACGATTACGGAAAGAAGTTTTGTGGATGGAACGGTCTCCCGGCGAAGCGGAAACATCCAGCGTGATGTGATGGAGCCTGACGACAGACAGCGCGAAGTGATTGACGCCATGGAACGGATCAGCGGCTACAAACTGCCCACGGAGAGCCGGGGCGGGGTCAGCGATGCCAATATCGTTGCAGCGGCAGGAACCACGACGATCGACGGTCTGGGGCCTTACGGGGACGGTGATCATACGGTACGGGAACGGGCGCTCAAAAAGAGTTTTGACGAGCGGATTGCATTGATGACCGCAGTATTGGCCTATCATCAGGAGAAGGGGGAGATCGCATGAGTAAACGACGAATAGGCATCTGGCTCTATCAGAACGGCGGCGGTGACATCATCGAAGCCAAGATCGTGGCCAAACTGGCGGAGCGGGGGATCGACGCCGAGTTGGGATTGAACCTCCGCAACGCCTATGTGGAGAGCGGATCGATCCTTTGTGAGAACCGAAAGGGCGAGACGGTTCGGATGGAGGAGCTCGATGCCTTTTACAGCTACAACGCCGGAGAGCAGACCCAGTACCAGATGTACCTCTACGAGGCGCTGGACCGGGTGGTCCCCTGTGTCAACAACTACCGCTCATTCGCCCTCACGGAAGATAAATTTCAGACCGCTTATCTGCTGCGAAACCACGGGGTCCCCACCGCCGATTTCCGCCTCTGTCACCGGGACGACAGCGAGCGGCTGAGGCAGTTCATGGAGGAGTGGAAGCAGATGGTCTACAAGCCCACCGACGGCTGGGGCGGCGTAGGGCTGACCAAGATCGACAGCCGGGAAACGCTGGATATGCTGATGCCCTTCCTCAACCAGATGGACCTTCGTTTCTTCTATGTGGAGCGTTTCGTCGACTACGACCGGACCGACTACCGGGTCGATATCGTCGACGGCGAGTATGTCGGCTGCTACGGGCGCAAGGCGGGAGGAAGCGACTGGCGGACCAATGTCACCAGCGGCGGCAGCGTCTTCATGCGCGATCCCGAGCCCGAAGTGATCGAGCTGGCCAAGCGGGCGGCGGAGGTGACGGGCCTGGAGATCGCCGGGGTCGATATCATCTACGATCGGGAGCGCGAAGAGTTCCTGGTCCTGGAGGTCAACGGTATCCCCGCCTACGCCACGCCGGAGCAGGAGGCGATGGGGCTGGATTTCAACGATCGCAAGATCGAGCTGGTGGTGGATCTGCTTGACCGCAAGAGTCGGGAAAAGAGCGGAGCCTGAGTGAGCAGAGTCCCTCACATCAGGGAATAGTGAATAGATTCAAACAGTAAAAGGAACGGATTAATGGCTAAAAATAAGAACAGAAAACTTCCCAGAGTGGGATTGCTCTATCTCGATTATGTATTGAGATTTTTCGATAAATCCAATTTCAAAGGGTGGCCCGACAAAATCGAGACCGTCGTCTACCACTGGGGCAACGACAAAGAGCGCTTCATCGAAGAGGTCAAGCGCAAAAAGATTGATATCCTCGTCGGCAACATCCCCGCGACGGCCTACGAGACCTTCCGGGAGATCGCCAGGGCGCTGCCTCATGTGCGTTTCGTCCCCTCTCTGGAGACCCAGTTTTCCAACAAATCCAAAGAGAACGTGACCCTTTTCTGCGAAAAACACAATCTCTCCCATCCCAAGACCAAGATCTTCTACAACCCCAAGGAAGGCTTCGAGTATCTGGAGACGTGCGAATACCCGATCATCGTCAAGCGCAGCTACGGTCCGTCCAACTACGGCGGCTATTACGTCCACAAGGTCAAGTCCAAAGAGGAGGCGATCGCTCTCTTCAAAAAGAAGAAGTACAACCCCATGTACATTCAGGAGTGCATCCCTCTCAAAGCCGATATCCGGGTCATGCTCATCGGTCACAAGCCTGCCTGCGCCTTTTGGCGGGTCGCCGGGGACGATATGGATCTGACCAACACTTCCCAGGGCGGCTATATGACCTACGATGGGGTCCCCATGGGGGCCCTGGAGCTGGCGGTGGAGGCTTCCAAAGCCGCCAAGGCCGAGTATTGGGCCTGCGATATCGCCGAGTACGACGGCAAATACTACATCCTGGAGTGTGCCACCGCTTTCGCCGCCTTCCCGTACTTTCGGGACTGGATCGGCCAGTACCTGATGTGGGACTTCAGCGAGGGACGCTTCCCCAAGCCTCACTTCCCCCTCTACAACTGGGAAGAGCTGGGCAAGATCGATCCGTCTTTGCTGCGGACCATGCGCTACATCCAGTTCAGCAAATACGTTCCCTCCGCCGACGGAGCCTACTATGTCAATGACAAAGATGGCAAGTGGGACGTGGAGCTGGCGGAGGAGAGTATCCCCGAGGATATCCCCGACAACAGCCATCTGCTGGAACGCATCGCCGACGAGGAGGAGCTCCCCGAAGCGGTGAAGGAGGAGGCGAAAAAGGGTGGAGCGGTCCGGGACGAGCCGGAAGAGAGTGAGCTCTCCCTGGAGGATGTGACTCTGACGGAGCTGATGACTCTTCACGGGATGGAGGAGGAGATCGCCGTGGAGGTGATCCGCTACATCCGCAATCACGATATGAAAAGCCTGGACGATCTGTTGGCGCTCGAAGGGATCGACAAACAGACTTTGAAAGTCTGGGGTGAAGCGCTCCACGCCAAGACCGATATCAACCGCGCTTCCGTCAAGCAGCTGGGCAAGATCAAGGCGATCGGCAAGAAGCTGGCGGAAAAGATTGTGGAGTTCCGGGACGAAAACGGCCCCTTTAAAAAGCTCGAAGAGCTGCTGCATATCAAGGGATTGGGCAAAAAGAAGCTGGAGAAGATCAAAGAGCATGTGGCGGTGAAGTAGAGGCACCTTCGCTACAGTGGGCAGGGGTGAGTGCGCAGTTCCCAGGAATGTAGCTTCACTTTTCCCGGAACGAAGTGTCACGGCTTTCACAATCGGTGTTAGCCGATATGTTTAAAGCCTGAAGTCCAAAGAAGGGTCGTTTTCTCCGTCATTCCGGCGAAAGCCGGAATCCACGGTTCGAATAATCGAAGAATAGATAGTGGAGCATCGGACCCATAACTGCCGGGTCAGCACCCAACTGATGAGTCCGATTGTTTATGGATTGATGTAATGAAAAGGATCAAGGTGTGAAACAACTCTACCACTCCTACGACCAGGCGGTCGAAATCTTTCGGGAGCTCTCATCCCGTCGTCCTGACCTTTTTCGGGTCGAGGTGATCGGCGAGACCTGGGAAAAACGGGAGATGATCGCCGTGACGATCACCGACGGGATCGAACGGGCCCAGGAGAAACCGGCGCTCTTTTTTACCGGGACCATCCATGCCCGGGAGTGGATCGGCATTGAGCTGGCCATCGCCTTTGCCCAGTATGTCGATCGCAACATCGCCTATGATCAGGTGATCCGGGAGGTACTGGGAGCCGGAACCCTCTACATGGTTCCCTGTGCCAATCCCGACGGCTTCGAATACTCCCGCAACCACTTCTCCTTCTGGCGCAAAAACCGCCGCCAGAACGCCGACGGCAGTTACGGCGTCGATCTCAACCGCAACTTTCCCATCGGCTTCGTCAAGAGCAAAAACCCCGCTTCCAATGTCTATGGAGGCCCCGAACCCTTCAGTGAACCTGAGACGAGGGCGCTGCGGGATTTCGTCGAATCCCGCCCCAACATCGCCATTGCTCTGGACTACCACTCTCAGGGCAATGTCTTTTTCCCCGCCCACGACTTCCGGCACGAGGATACGATCGACACCACTGACATGAATGTGCTCTGCGCCAATATGGCCGAAGAGATCCGCAAGATCAGCGACCGGGAGTACGGCATCCACCAGGGCAAACCGCCGACGAAGCTCATCAGCGGCAGCGGCCGGGAGTTCTACTACTCCAAAGGGATCATCGCCTCGGTGGTAGAGGTGGGGACCCGCAACATCTCCGACTACCTTGACGACATGATCGAACATATCCGGGAGCACATTCCCGCGCTTCTGGCGGCGCTGAGGGAGGTGCCCAACTACGCGAGTGAGGGGATCATGCCCCGTCCCGAGAACTTCCGGGCCACCTATGTGGGGACCGATACGGTGACTCTGGAGTGGGAGCCCTATCCCTGTTGTGACAATGATGATGAGATCTATTTCGAGATCTACCGAAGCCGCCGGGAGAAGTCCTACTGCCGCCCCTTCAACCTCATGGGGCTGACCCAGGCCCACCGTTACGCCGACAGCAATTTGCGTTCCGATACGTCGTACTTCTATCACATCCGGGCCGTCAGTCGCAAAACGGGGCGCAAATCTCCCTTTGCCCCGGTCCTGGCGATCCGGACCCACGTGGCGGAGGAGGAGTTCCACCGCACCTACTTTCCGATCCCGGATCGGACCGGCTACGTAGCGGAAAAAGCCAAGGACAACGCCGCCCACTTCGGCGTCAACTCCCTCTTTGTCGGGGTCAGTGAGACCAAGGGAGTCAGCTATGCCGTCCTGAGTTTTCCGCTGAAAAGTATTCCGGAAAACGCCGTCATCAAGCGGGCCCGTCTGCGACTCTATCCCCTCAACCGTGTCGGGGTGACTGTGGAGAAGTATGGCGAGTGGGATGCGGGGATCGTCGATCCCGAAAGTGTTGGTGATATTACCAGTTATGGAGATGTTGATCGGATGAGTATCCGTACCTACGTAGGACGTCCCACTCCGTCCAATCATCTGACCCAGGGGATCTGGCGCAGCTGGGAGTTCAGCGGAGCGGAGTGTCGGGCACTTCAGGAGCAGATCGGACGCAAGGAGGTGCTCTTTCGCGTCGAGGGTCCCAAAGTGCTGGAGATCGGCCGAACTTCCCAGATGATGCAGTGGGATCTGGGATACGGCAAATACGGTGGAGGCCTGGCTTTCCGCCCCCAGCTGGAGATCACCTACACTCTGGAACCCAACCGGATGGATCTCTTTCCCCGCCAGAGCTTCACCATTACGAAGGCCGGTATCGAAGAGGGGACAATCGTCGCCGGATTTGACAGGGAAGGAAGCAAGATCTATGCGACGTTCGACTTCGAACTGGGATCGCTGCCCGACTGGGACTATATGGCGATCACCCGGGCCTATGTGATCCTCAACCCCGTCAAGGTCTACTCCAAGGAGAACATCCGCTTCCATCTGGAGATGATCGACGCCGACGCGGAGCGGGACTATGAAGCGATCAAAGAGCGCCACATCATCGAAAATATCGGCTACGATGTCAGTATCAACGAGTTGAAAAACCAGGAGCAGGTTTTCGTCTTCGATACCTACGCGATCCAGGAGTTCGGCAACCGTCTGAGAGAGAAACGTCCCGTCGCCTTCCTTCTGCGTCCCAGCAGTGCCAAAAAGGCGGTCAAAAACTCCACCGTCGAATGGCACAGCTCCCACCCGGACTTTACGCCGAAGTTGGTGATCGAGTATCTTCATAAACGCCGCAGACCCGTCGCTCCCGTAACCGGGCTCAAATACACGATCGAAAACGGCAAGGTGAAGCTGAGCTGGAAAAATCCAAACGACAAAGACTTCAAAGGGGTCTTCGTCATCAAAAACCCTTTCCGAAAACCGATCTCTCCCTACGACGGAGACAAGCTCTACGGCGGTCCGGACAACTGGACCTATGATGATTTCGGGGCGCTGGATGTGCATAAATACTACGCCGTCTTTACCTACGACGACGTACCGAACTTCAGCGAGCCGGTGATCCTGGAGTATCGGCCGAAATAAGGGTCGAGGGTTGAGTGCGCAGGATTCAGGAAAGAGGATGCGAGACGGGAAAATCATAAACGGTTTGCGGCTTGGAGCCGCAGCGGCTATTCTCCTGGCCGTTGTCGCCCTCCAGGCGCGAAGTTGCAAGGAGCTTTGTGAGAAGTTCGGCTCTTATGAAGCGTGTGAGAGTTTGAAAGTGGGAGTGCAGGAGTGTGACAGCTCTTCACCTGCAACTTCTTCGTATCAAAAATCTTTACTTTCCTCTTCGATACCGTCTAAACAATCTACGGTCTTTTATACCACATGGAAACCCTTAAAAAATAGTGGTCGTTTTTTGGGACATCATTATCGCTATAAAATAGTCACCAGACCGGGATATTTTCTCTTCAGTGCTGAAGCAAATCCTCCGCTTGACCCTACTGGGATTGTGTTTGACCTTTCCAAAGAGAGTAGCTATGACGGCTTGGGAGAGTCCACTCCAATGCATTGCGAAGAGGAGTCGAGAGATCAATATCGCTGTTCCTGTCCGGAAAAAACATTTATCTCCGGGGGTAAATGTTCTGATCGTACAATCATTTATCGTGAAAATGGGGGGAAAGGTTTTGACTTCCTTGTATATTCAGGGGTGACTGGAAAGGGGGAAAAGCAGATTTTGCTTTTCCGAATTTACAGCGATGGGAAGTTTTTATATGATCTTTCCTATAAAAACGGTCAAATCAACCAAAAAAAATCAGAAACCTGGCCTATCGAAAAAATCGAATAACTACTGCTAAGAAATTCTATCAAACAGCTACTTGTTAAATTGATTAAGCGGATCGGGGCGGTTGGGTCTGTATTTTATCCCGTCATAGCGGTAGATGACCCGGTAGTCGACAGGACGATTAGCGTCGATTCCTTTGCGATGAAGATGGATCTCATAAAGATCTCCCCGACCTGGAAGAAGACGAAGGGTGCTGTTCCAATCTGTTTTATCGGGAGAGAGTGTTCCTCCGTTATCCAAAGAGAGAGTTGTTGCAAATACCTTGGCGAAACCGTTGGGATGATATCGATAGAGTACATAGCTGCTTTCATTCCATCCCTGGCCGGAATAGCCTCCCAAAATTGCCAATCCGCAAACTTGAGATGATAGGTGGATAAAGGCGGCTTCATCTTTACTGGGGCCCTCGCCCCAAGCACCATGATACAGTGCTCCATAATGGGCACTGTCAAACTCCCATCCGTTATTTGTCCTGCGATAGATCAAAACCGAAAGAGCCGGTGAACAGGCGTGACAATGGTTTATTCTGTCACTGCGAGCGTTGCTCTCAGCCAGGACGAAAAGTTTGATCTCATTGCCTTTCCGGCAGGGTTCTACGAGTGTAATTCGATGTTTCATAGCAGTGGGACGGAGTTTCAGGCCGAAAGCCCGTGGGCCTCCATGGGATTGCAAGCGTATCTGTGCGTCTTGTCTCACGGCTGTTGCGTTTGGAAGCGTGGAAGAGAGAAGAGTCGGTCCGGTATAGGCTCTTGTCGGAGCGGAGGAGGAAAGAGATCTGTTGCCACCAAGCCGATGGATTTCCAGATAATTGCTGTACACCTCTACTCGCACCAGCGGATTACCGTAGCGGATCTCCGACGCCAGCCCCGGTTCGATCCATCCGCGCCGCAGCATCCGGGGGATACGGGCCCGCCTGGCGGAGGTGTGGAAGTAGCTGATGCCGGTATCCTCGGGATCGGCATGGCCGAATCGGTAGTAGTTGGCCCGGTCCTGCCGGAGGATCTCTCCCGCGTCCCGCAGCGGCATTCCCCGGCTGTTGCGGTGATCCGCCGGGCCGATCCGCGCGGTGTAGCTTTCCAGATATCCGGCAAAGAGCGTAGCGCTGGTAAGAAGAATCGCGAAAAAGATCCGGGACATTATCGACTCCTTTGCGTCGATTCTACGCAAAGTTTCCTGACAGATCTTTCGCCGCCGGAACGATTATCCAACTTTGGGTAAAATAGCTCCCCAAAATCCCCCGTAAAAAACGAAGGAGCGACCTTGGCCGCCAAAGTTCCCCAGTCCCGTATCCGAAACTTCTCCATCATCGCCCACATCGACCACGGCAAATCGACCCTGGCCGACCGGATCATTCAGGAGTGCGGCGCCGTCAGCGA
>Ga0256843_1001582_pt1 | contig 17712 bp, 17 predicted proteins | sample AlvinellametaG_FD_191572 | JGI IMG/M metagenome (GOLD analysis project Ga0256843, IMG submission 191572) | Pompeii worm associated microbial communities from hydrothermal vent at the East Pacific Rise, Pacific Ocean - Alvinella | ecosystem: Host-associated > Annelida > Integument > Unclassified ... | reverse complement strand
AGACTCTACTATCGCAGGTTGATTATATCTCAATTCATGTTCCACTTCTTGATAGCACAAAAGATATGTTCAATAGTAAAACATTTGCTATGATGAAAGATGGTGTCAAGATTATGAATTTTGCTAGAGGTGGACTTGTAAATAATGATGATGTCAAAGAGGCTATCAAAGATGGCAAAGTATCATGCTATGTAACAGATTTTCCAACAGAGGATATATTAGGAGTTGATGGTATTATCCCTATTCCTCACTTGGGGGCTTCTACAATAGAATCAGAAGAGAACTGTGCTGTTATGGCTGTAAATCAAATCAAAGATTATCTTGAAAATGGAAATATCAGAAACTCTGTAAATTTTCCAAAGTGCTATCTATCTAAAAAAGAGGATGGAAAGAGAATTACAGTTTCAAATAGAAATGTACCAAATATGATTAGTGAACTCACTGCTATTTTGGCAAAACACAATATCAATATATCTGATATGCTCAATAAAAGTAGAGGCGATATAGCCTATAATATTATTGATGTAAATGATGAGATAACAGATAGCGTTATAGATGAACTCAAAACTATTGAGGGTGTTATTGCTGTTAGAGTTGTATAAATGGGAAAACGAGGCTAAAGCCATCATTTCCTATAAAGAGTAGGTAGTTTTTGAGTTGCCTACTCTATATGAGTGTATCACTAGCATCAAAAAAGCCCCAAAAGTGATGATAGCCTCTATCAAGAACAGATGTTCACCATAAATTTTCCCCGATAATAAAGCCCCCAATGAACCACCCAATCCAAATCCTATCCCCAAAACAAACTGTTGGGCTAATCTTTTTTGTGTATATAGAGAGAATATATAAGTAATAGTAGCTGTATGATATAGAGCAAAGCTAATAGCATGAAGAGATTGAGAAGCAAAAGTGATAATAACATTATCAGGATAGAGATAGAGAAGTAACCATCTAAATACAGTGACTAAAATTGATATTTGAATGATTTTTAATAGATTTTTTTGTAGTAATGCACCTTGAAAAAATAGCATAAATATCTCACATATTACTCCAAATGTCCACATCCAGCTAGTCATCTCCAAGCTAACACCATGAGATGTCTCATATATAGTAAAAAAGTTATAAAAACCACCAAAAGCTAACTGCATTAAAAACACACTAGCCCAAAAAGCCCAATAACGCTTAAGTGAAAAAGATTTATCACTCTTTTGCTCAGTTGACTCCTCTTCCTCTTTTTCATTTTTGAAAATCAAAAAACCAAATATCATAGTAAAAAAGGCTGTACTACTTAGATAGTATAGTGCTTCATAATTCGTAGATAGTATCTTTCCTAACCATAAAGCAATAGCAATAAAACCAACCGAACCCCAAAGTCTAACTCTACCGTACTCTTTTTTGGATAGTTTATGCAGAGCTATAGTCTCTACAAATGGCAAAGAGATACCCATAGAGGCTCCAAAAAGTAGATTTGATATGAGATATAGAGCAAAATTCTCAACTGTACCCAAAAAGATTATAGATGAGACAAATGTAAGTATCAAAGATAGTAGATATACTTTGGATGTTAGCTTAATAAAATGTTTGAAAATAAAAGGTAACAAAAAACGCATAAAAGGGGCAGAGGCATATATAACTCCTACTTCTACATTGTTATATCCAAAATCCAAAAGGACTTTTGGCATAAAAATAATATAAACCCCAACAAGAGCAAAATAGAAAAAGTAAAAAAGTGAAAGAGTTAACTTCATTATTCACTTTTTTCAAAAATAACAGCTGTATTACTCAATAAATCGTGTAGTCCTCTTTTGTCTTTGCGAAAAAACATCATTAGCCAACCAAATATAGTAGTTATAGAGAGTATCATAGCTAGATTTCTAAATATAATAGAAAATAGAGAAGGTTTTTCTTTTGTATTTATATCTATAACTTTTAGATTATAGTTTTTGTATCCAGGAGTTTGACCATTGCCATAGTACATAAATAGAGTTTGTACGATAATAAAAGGAACCAATATATATATCCATCCCATTAGTTTATCCTCAGCAAATCCCTCTCTACCACCCATAACTAGATAGAATACTATATACATAATAGGCATCAAAAGCATAAAGCTATCTGTAATAGCTGCTTTTGTTTTTTGAAAGTTTGTAGCAAAAGGGAGAGAAGAACTCTCAGAGTTTTTTTTGCTCTTTTGCGAAGGAGTTACTTTTCCCTTTTTTACATCCCTAAATCTTTGCTTTGCCATCAAAAATCCCAAACAACTTTACCATAAAAGCCATTGAAATCTGTATCCATACTAAAGTCATCAACATCATCTATTTTGATTTTTAGAGTTTTGTATCCTGCTTCTACTCCAAATCCTAATGCAAATAGATATCTAACTCCTGCTTCTAAATCATAAAGAGTATTTCCATCATAATTTACATAGTTTCCTTCTGCCTGAAAACTTAAATCTGTTGTTGGAATATCAATTTTGGCTTTGGCATAAAGCATAGGAATTGGTAGTTCAAAATCAGTACTTTCATGGATTGGTTTTCCAGTACTATCTCTACCATCTACAGAGATATCTCCGTCTATATATTTTACATTTATACCTGCATCTAAATTTAACCAATTATCCAAAAGTTCATAATATAAAGTTATATCGTACATTTTTAGGTTAAAGTCAGATGTAATATTTGCAGAGGTAGTATAGTTTTCACCACCAAAAGTAAAGCTAGTGCTAGGTGTTCCATCTCCAGAGTGAGAGAAGTCTGTATATCCAACTTTTATATTAGGAATAACAGGTATAGGATGCTCCAAATATACTTTTAAGAATATATCTTGTTCATTTTCCCATTTTAAATCATCTTCAATATCTATACTATCCCCATCATATTGAGCTGTTCCACTAGGATTATGTGTGTAGTACCCTAAGTTAACCTCTCCACCTATAAAATCAGCCATACTTAGTGAGCTTACTAACATGGTAGCCAAAACTATTTTTTTCATTTAAAATCTCCTTAATATTTTTTATATTATACCAAAAAATATTTGTTCTCAAATTACATATTTGCACCTAAGTTCATAGAAAAGATAGGTAATAACATAGCTGATACAATAATTCCTACAATACCACCAATAAACAGCATCATAAAAGGTTCCAATAGGCTAAGAAGGAGTTTGAGTTTATCATCATTCTCCTCTTGATATAGAGATGCTATATTGCTTAAAATTTGTGCTACCTCACTAGACTCTTCACCTAAAGCCAGTGCTTGCATAAAGTTTCTTTTTGGTTTTACTCCACTTCCTCTTTGAAGTGAATGAGATAGTTTATTTCCTTCTATAACTCTTTTTGAAGCATCTTCAAATGAATCTTTGAATGCTGAGTTATTAAATGTACTAGTGGCTAATTTGACAGCATGAGCATATGATACACCAGAGTCTAACATAAGAGATAAGATATAAGAGAATCTACCCAATTCATGGTTTTGTATTAGTGAACCTATGACAGGTATTTTTAGTACAAAACTATCATAGAGTTTTTTAAATGAGTATATATAGTTATAGGCTAGTTTAAATGTTATAATAGTTCCTACTATACCTAAGATGAGTCCAATATAGTGGTTGCTTAAAAAATCGCTAACGCTTAAAACAAACTGTGTAATAGGAGGTAGTTCTTGACCTGTATCTTCAAATATTCCAGTAATCTTTGGAACTACAAATGTAATCAAAAAGCCAACCATTCCAATAGCCACAATAAATATAAACATAGGATAAGCAAGAGCATTACCAACCTGTTTTTTTATTTTGGCTTGAGTAGAAAAGAAGTTACCCATCTGAATAAGAACTGGTACCATTTTACCACTTTGTCCTGCTACATTTATACTTTGTAGGAAAAAATCTGGCATACTATATACACTTTGAGAGTTTAGTGCATGGTAGAGTGATTTACCCTCTTCTATCATAGTCCTTAGAGATGCTAAAAAAGAGGCATATTTTTTTTCATTTTGATGTTGGTCTTCTATCAATCTAATAGCAGTCAATATCGCCATACCTGAGTTTAGATATGATGATAACTCTTTTGCAAATGAACTAAGGAGAGGTCCAGGCATCTCTCTTTTTGAGAAATTTTTTAGAGTTATCTCTTTTGTTGTTTTTATATCTTTATAGAATATTCCTTGATTTTTGAGTTTTTGTTTTGCTTCATCTTTGCTAGAGGCTTCTATTGTACCACTAACATTTTTACCCTCTTTGGTAATACCTTTATATTTATATAACATATTCGTTTTCTCATTTGAAATTTTATTTTTATTTTATGATTATAACATTTATTGGAAAGAAGAAAATTAATTTTCGTTTAAGATGTAAAAATATATCTCCTAAAATAGAGGATATATTTTTTGATTTAGAGAATAGTTGTTACCACTTTTGTAATCACAAATCCACCCAATACAAGCCAGATAAACATACCAAGAGCTGTATAGATAGGAGCTAATCCTAAGCCTTTGAATTTAGCAAATCTAGTTCCCATTCCAAGTGCAGTCATTGCCATAGTGAGTAAAAATGTATCTATCTCATTAATAATTGAGACTATATTTTCAGGAATTAGATGAAATGAGTTAAATCCAGCTACAGCTATAAAATAAACAGCAAACCAAGGTATAACCAGTTTTACTTTATCACTACTACTACCATCTTTTTTTGCACTATAGCTTAAATAAATCCCTAAAACTATAAGCATAGGTGCTATCATAATAACTCTAGTCATCTTGACAATAACAGCAGAGTTTGCCATAACCTCAGGAGAGTTTGGAATAGAAGCAGGAACTGCTACCACTTGAGCTACTTCATGAATGGTTCCCCCTACGAATATACCAAACTGCTCTGGAGTCATATGTAAAAATCCAGTGGCAGGTTCTATTATAGAAGCGTATAAAACAGGATAGAGAAACATCGAAATAGTACCAAATAGTACAACCATAGACACTGCGATAGCTGTTTTGTGTCCTTCTGCTTTTAGTACAGGCTCTGTTGCCAAAACAGCAGCAGCTCCACATACAGAAGCACCAGAAGCTGTTAGCATAGCCGTATCTTTTTCCATTCCAAAGATTTTATTTCCTAACCATGTACCGAGTATAAATGTAGTTGATAGCATAATTAAGGAGACTAAAAAACCAGCAAGACCTACTTCTATAATTTGCTGAAAAGTAATTCTAAACCCATAAATCACAATTGCAAATCTCAAAATCTTTTTCCCTGAAAATACAACTCCTCTATCCCAAGCATCTGGGATATGATTGTGAAGTGTATTGGCATAAAAAATCCCCATAACAATACCAATAACAAGTGGAGATAACCCCAATGCATGAACAGGTGCTAGTCCTGCTATATAAGTTGCTGCTGCTGCAAAAATAGCGACGAAAATGATACCACTAATCGTACCAACACGATTTTTTGGTGAAAAAGCCATAAAAGTTCCTTTTATATTAAAATATTTGATAAGATTATATTGTTTTTTTAGTTAAAAGAACAAGATAAAAAAAATTTATTAATAAATTTTTTTTGATTTGTTTTATTTATTATATGGAGAATAATATGGTTTTTGAATATGCTGTTGTTTTGACAGGGGGAATTGCTACTGGTAAAAGTACCGTAGCCAAAATTTTTGAAGATTTTGGTTTTGTTATTATAGATGCTGATAGGATAGCTCATCAGGTATTAGATGATAACTATTTAGAGATAGAAAAACTCTTTGGTTCTAAGTATATAAAAGAGGATTTGAGAGTTGATAGAAAAGCTTTGGGTGGACTTATATTTTCTAATCCTATAGAAAAAAAGAGATTAGAAGAGTTGGTTCATCCATTAATATATAAAGAGATAGAGAGACTATCTACTGAGCAAGATATCTATCAAAAACCTTATATAGTAGATATTCCACTCTTTTTTGAGACCAATCGTTATCCTATACAAAAGAGTATAGTCGTCTATACAACACCAAAAATACAGTTAGAGAGGTTGATAGATAGAGATGGATGTACACCAAAAGAGGCACAGCAGAGAGTAGGGTCACAGCTAAGTATTGAAACAAAAAAACTCAAAGCTACATATTTGATAGATAATAGTAGAGATTTAAAATCTCTTCAGGATGAATGTGATAGAGTTAAAGAAGAAATTTTAAATGATTTTTAGAAGGTTTTTTTATGTTTAAAACTGTTTTTTTGATTTTTATATTATCTATTTTATCCTATGGTGAGATTATTCAGATGGCAGATAAAGTTATAATAAAAAAATCAACACATATGTTATATCTCTCTGCTAATGGAAGAATATATAAAAAATATCATATATCTTTAGGACTTAACCCTATAGGTCCGAAAACTTTTGAAGGGGATATGAGAACTCCTGAAGGGGTTTATGTCTTGGATTGGAGACAAAATAGTAAATTATATAATAAATCCATACATATTTCATATCCAAACAAAAATGATATAGCAAAAGCAAAAGAGTTAAATCTAAGTGCAGGTGGTATGATAATGATTCATGGTACACCCTCTAATTGGTCTCTCTCTCCTTTTGGAGATTGGTTGCCAATGTTGTTAGATTGGACAGAAGGGTGTATTGCTATGAGTAATGAGGATATAGAAGAGGTTTGGGATATGACTAGAGATGGAACTCCTATATATATATTGCCATAATAGACTTCTTGGAAAATTATGAACTGACGATTTTCTCAAAGAGTTTTATAAGAAATTTAATATTACAATTTGATATATTTTAAACAAATATAAACTTTTTATGTTAAAATACACTATGAGTATAGATACAAATAGTGGTAATCTCCCACCCCAACAAAACAATTTTAAAAATGAGATAATTGTCAATCGTCTATTTAGTGCATCATTAGATGGATTGAGTGCCAAGACTATAGAGGTGGAGGCTACTTTTACAAAAGGATTGCCCGGATTTTCTGTGGTTGGACTAGTTAGTAGTGACATCCAAGAGTCAAAAGAGAGAGTCAAATCATCTCTACTTACCAATGGATTTAAATTCCCTCCACTAAAAATTACAGTCAATCTAAGTCCTAGTGATATAAAAAAGAGTGGAACCCATTTTGATTTATCTATAGCTCTGTTGGTTGCTCTAAGCAAAGAGAGTATCTCAGAGGATAACCTATTTGTTTTTGGTGAATTGGGTTTAGATGGTAGAGTTAAATCTAGTTCAACACTCTTTCCTATCATATTATCTCTAAAAGAGCAAGGTATTTTACAAAAAGCGATAGTACCAAAAGAGGCTATGACACATTTAGAACATATCGCTGGTGTTGATTTTATTCCTGTCTCTTCACTCAATGAGGCTATAAAAGTGCTAAGAGACAAAGAGCATATATCTTATAGCAAAAAATTTACATACAAATCCAAAAAGCTTAATATAGCAGGAGAGACCTACTATGATGAGAGTTCATTTGATTTAGATTTTAGTGATGTCAAAGGTCAAACTATAGCCAAGAGAGCCTCTCTAGTTGCCTCTGCTGGTATGCATAACTTTTTAATGGAGGGAAACCCTGGATGTGGAAAGAGTATGATAGCCAAAAGGCTTAGAGATATCTTGCCACCACTATTAGAGGAGGAGATGTTATCTATAGCCAAGCATCAATTTTTAGATGGGGTGACACCTGATTTTTTAGCAAAAAGACCTATTCGTTCACCTCACCATACAGCTACAACGGCTTCTATATTTGGTGGTGGTTCATCTAGGGCAAAAATAGGAGAGGTGGCTTTAGCACACAATGGGATACTCTTTTTTGATGAGCTACCCCATTTCCCTAAAAATATACTAGAAGCCCTAAGAGAACCTCTTCAAGATAAAAAAGTGAATATATCAAGAGTAAATGCAAAAATAGAGTATGAGGCAGATATTATGTTTGTGGGGGCTATGAACCCATGTCCGTGTGGTAATCTGCTCTCCAAAAAGAAAACCTGTAGATGTTCCGAGCAGGAGATAAAGAGATACAAAAATAGACTATCAGACCCATTTTTAGACCGTATCGATATATTTGTTGTGATGCAAGAGGTTAGTTTGGATGATAAAAAAGGAGTTAGCTCCAAAGAGATGAAAAAACTAGTCAACAAGGCATTTGAGTTTCAAAAAAATAGAGGACAAAAGAGACTAAATGGAAAGCTAAGTGAAAATGAGATTGAGCAGTTTTGTCAACTATCACCTCAAGCAGAAAATATACTTTTCTCTGCTATAGAAAAATTTGGACTGTCTCATAGGAGTATAGGGAGTATCAAAAAGGTGGCTAGAACTATTGCAGACCTAGATAGTTCTAAAATAGTTGACAAAGTACATATATTAGAGGCATTATCATATCGTAGGAGATAAAATAAAGAAAAACAAAGAGTTTTTTCGATACAATTCGCGAATTAATTTGGGTAAATCCCCAAAATATCATAAGATAGAGAAAAGACAAAGGACATAAGTAAGTATGGCACATCACAAGTCAACAATCAAGAGAATTAGACAAACAGCAGTTAGAACTGAGAGAAACAGATACTACAGAACTAGACTTAAAAATATTTCTAAAGCAGTAGTAGTAGCAGCAGAAGCGAATGATAAAGAGGCAGCATCTGAAGCGTTTAAAATTGCAAACAAACAAATTCACAAAATGGTAAGCAAAGGTTTTCTAAAAAAATCAACAGCTGCTAGAAAAGTGAGCAGACTTAACAAACTTGTAAATAAGATTGAAGCTGCATAATTATAAATAGGGGATTGTTTTATCCCCACACTATCACCCCATCCCACTATTAGGTTTTTACCATGTTTCAAGAAAAATTACAACCATTTATAGATAGATATAATGAGATAAACACTCTTTTAAGTTCACCAGATATCGCTAGTGATATCAAAAGGATGACCGAATTAGGCAAAGAACAAGCATCTCTCTCTAAGCTAGTAGAGAAAGCAAAAGAGTATATAGAAGTAGCTGATGCTATAGCTGAAAACAAAGAACTTTTGGGTGATGATGAGTTAGGAGATTTGGCAAAAGAGGAGTTATCAGAACTTGAACCTAGACTTCCTAAACTAGAAGAAGATATAAAAGTTCTAATGATTCCATCAGACCCAAATGATGACAAAAATATCTACCTAGAGCTTAGAGCAGGAGCAGGTGGTGATGAGGCAGCTCTATTTGTAGCAGATGTATTCAAGATGTATCTAAGATATGCTGAACAGATGGGATGGAAAGTAGAGATAGTAAGCTCATCTGATGGAACAGTTGGTGGATACAAAGAGTTAATAGCCCAAATAAAAGGGGAGGGAGTTTACTCTCAGCTTAAATATGAAGCAGGAACACATAGAGTCCAAAGAGTCCCAGATACTGAAACACAAGGTAGAGTACACACTTCAGCAATCACTGTAGCAGTTATCCCAGAGGTTGATGATGTAGAGGTTGATATAAAACCAAATGAGGTCAAGATGGATGTATATCGCTCTAGTGGATGTGGTGGTCAATCAGTCAATACAACAGACTCAGCTGTTCGTCTAACTCACATACCTACAGGTATAGTTGTAGCCATCCAAGATGAAAAATCTCAACACAAAAACAGAGACAAAGCTATGAAAGTACTAAAAGCTAGAGTATATGAAGCCCAACTCCAAGCCCAATTAGATGAGACATCAGCTACAAGAAAACTACAAGTAGGTTCAGGGGACCGTTCTGAAAAGATTAGAACATACAACTACCCACAAAACCGTCTAACAGACCATAGAATAGGTCTGACTCTATACTCTCTTGATAGTATTATGAATGATGGAAACCTAAAGTTAGTAATAGACCCTCTACATGCTCACGCACAAGCAGAGGCGATTAAAGAGGCAGGACTATAAAAGAGTCCCACTCGCCCTCTTTTTAGTATGAGTTATATCTATCTCATACGGATTTACAAAAGCCTCTTTTTTATAAGCCTCAATAGCATATCTACCAATCATAGCAGAGTTATCAGAACAGTACTCTAGTTTTGCTGTATGTAACTTTTTTCCAAACTCATCGCATAGCTTTTGGTATGCTTCTCTAATATATAAATTGGCACTTGCTCCACCTACTATAGCGAAATCTCTAATGGATTGAGTTTTAAATATCTTTTTGCTCTTTTGGATTAGATGAAGTTTAACAGCCTTTTGAAATGAGGCAGAGACATCGCATCTATCTTGATAGCTCATACTATCAGCCCCACCTAGACTCTCAATAGTTAATCTAACAGCATTTTTAAGTCCAGATAGAGAAAAGGCTATCTGTTTAGAGTTTCTAAGAGGTACAGGTAAATCAAAACGATTTTCATCTCCCTCTTTTGCTAACCTCTCAATAATAGGACCACCAGGGTATCCAAGCCCCATCATCTTAGCTACTTTGTCAAAACTCTCACCTACACTATCATCTATACTTGTAGCTAGTATCTCCATATGCTCAAAACTCTTTACTTGAATAATCTGTGTATGACCTCCAGAGATAAGCAAAACTAGCAGAGGTAAAATCTCATCTCTTTCAATAAATAGTGAATAGATATGACCCTTTAGGTGGTTAACAGGGATTAGAGGAATATCCAGACTAACAGCAATAGTCTTTGCCATAGCAATACCCTCAAGTAGAGTAACTCCAAGTCCTGGTTGATTGGTTACTGCTACAGCCTTTAGCTTGTCAAAGTATGGTTTGCACTCTTCTAATATTTTAGGTAAATCTATAGCATGAAGCCTAGAGGCAAGTTCAGGTACAACTCCACCATAGTTTGCATGTTGGCTCTCTTGGCTTATTTTTTTGTGAAATATAAGCTTTTTATCCTCTATCTCTGTTATGGCTATGGAGCTATCATCACAACTACTCTCTATACTTAGTATCATCTATCTCCTTTGACATACTCTCTAACCTCTTTGTCTATCTCTATTATCTCATCTATATCTCTAGCTTTGATATTTTCAAACTTTTTATAAGCATCTAGTATTATTTTACTCATCTCAAAAAAGTTACACTCATCTTTTTCAAATCTCTTTATAGCCTCTTCATTACTAGCATTGACTACTACTCCTAGATGAGGATTGGCTAGGATATGCTCTTTGATTTCCCATATTGGGTATCTATCAGCCTTAATTGGTAAAAACTCAACTGAACCCATCTTTAGTAGGTCAACAGGAGGTAGTATGGCATCTTCGACTCTCTCTTTTAGAGCAAAGGCTATAGGTAGTTTCATATCCACTCCTGCAAAATGAGCCGTAGTTGAGCCATCAACAAACTCAACTAGTGCATGGATAATCGATTTTTTCTCTATATAGGCATCTATATTGGTTGTACCAAAGAGCCATTTGGCTTCAAGTAGCTCAAATAGTTTATTAGTCATAGTAGCACTATCTATTGTGATTTTGTTTCCCATAGACCAATTTGGATGTTTGAGGGCATCACTAAACTTGGCATTGTGCATATCTTTTATATCCCAATCCCTAAAGGCTCCACCACTTGCTGTTATATATAGCTTGGATATTGGGCGACTGTTCATAAGATACCATAGTCCAAAATGCTCACTATCTATTGGAAAGATTTTGCTTATATCTATAAACTCACCTGCAACTACTAAAGACTCCTTGTTCGCCAAAGCCACTTTGCGTCCTAACTCTATAGCTCTGATAGTAGGAGCCAATCCTGCGTAACCAACTAGGGCATTAACAACAGTAGGAGATTTAGACTGCTCCAATAGCTCCAAAATCCCACTCTCACCACAAAATACTTTTGAGTGGTTTACTCTATCTCTATCTTTGCAGTTTGCAATAGAGACAAATTTTGGATTATACTTTGCTATCTGTTTATTGAGCAAATCTATATTCTGCCCTGCTACTAGAGCCTCTATCTCGATACCATATCTCTTGGCTATTATTAAAGTATTGACACCTATTGAGCCTGTTGAGCCGAGTAGTACTATAGAGTTCATATTACAAAGCTCTCAATACAATTAACATAATAATAGCACCAAATAGATAACCATCAACTCTATCTAAAACTCCTCCATGCCCTGGTAGTAGTGTTCCACTATCTTTGACACCAGCCTCTCTTTTTAGATAACTCTCAAATAGGTCTCCAAAGACCGATGATATAGAGGTCAGAGCCGAAATAAGTGTAGCCATAAAAAGGGTATCCAAATCCATCAAAAGAGCATAAGTAGTCCCTGCAATAGTAGCCAAAACTATACCACCTACTACACCCTCTAGCGTTTTGTTTGGTGAAGTTGGAGAGAATTTGGTTTTACCCATAGTTTTCCCTACTAAAAATGCTCCCACATCGGTAAACATTACAGCTATGAGTAACCATATAAGCCAATTGATACCATACTCACTATAGAGCATAAACATAAACAGAAATCCAGCTGTAGGATAGAGAAATGGTAAAATAAGTCTCTTTTTCTCATGCTCTTGTGTATAGGCTAATTTCGCTCCAAAAAATATAGCCGCCAAAAAGAATAAATCATCAGGATTTGGATAAAAATAGGAGACAACCCATATAATAATAGCATAGATATATGAGTAGTTCTGTTTTACTTTAAAAAGTTTTACAGCTTCATTAAACCCCACTATATAAAAAGCACCCAGATATAACCATATCAAAAATCTATTATCCATATAGCCCACAAATAGAGTAACAGCCAAAAGGGCTAGTCCCGTTATCCATCTATCCTTATTTTCTGTAAATATCTTCATAATTGGTGTTTCCTTTTTTTATTATTATAACAAGTTTTTGGTTATTCTCTAATCTCTATCCCATCTTTGCGAACATGGATAGTTTTATACTTATCATACTCTACTCTTGAGCCTTCTTGGATTTTGACAAACTTTCTTTTGCAATAGTCAACTGCATAGTCTCCTGCTTGTGTTAGTGAAAAATCAACACAGAGTTTTGCACACTTTTGGATTAGACTATCTGGTACATTTTGTTTATCTGTTTTGATAATTAGATGAGATGATGGTATATCTCTAATGTGCATCCATATATCATTTGATTTTGCCATCTTTAGAAGTGCTTGGTTCTCTTTGGAGTTTCTACCTATTAAAACCTTATAGTCATCTATCCAAAACATCTCACACTCTTTGATTTTGGCTTTTTTTCTTTGGGATTTTCCTCTTTTGGGTAGTAGTAGCTCTAGTTCATGAGTATCTTTTGCATTCTCTATAGCATAATAGCTATTGGCATAAAATTTGATTTTTGAGCTTAGGTTCTCTTTTTCTATATGGATATTTTTTGCTTTGGCTCTCATCTTTTTAGCTAGGTTGAAATAGTACTCACTCATACGATTTGGCACAATCCCTTTGGGTAGAGGTATAGTTATCTCATTTCCCTCAAAATCATAGGTTTTTAGCTTTTTATCATATGGTTTTATCTGATATAGGTTGGCTAAAATTATATTGGCATAGTTTTGATACTTTTTCTCCTCTTTGGCTAACTCCTCTGGATTTGGTAGCTTATCTAGTAGTTTTTGGAGCTTTTGCTGTTTTTTTTGTACCTGTAGGAGTTTTTGTTTTTTTAATCCTGCTACTCTCTTTTTCTCAAACTCTATATACTTTTGAGATAGATACTTATCTATATTTTCTATCTCTTCTATTTTGGGTTCACTCTTTATGGGTGGTATAGGTAGAAGTTTAACTGCTGGTCTAATTACACGAAATGAACTATTTGAGTCTATATGTCTGAGTGCCTCAATAACATACTCATTCTCATCAATAAGTATAGCATTGGTATATCGCCCTGTAAACTCAAACTGTAGATAGATACTTTTGTCTTTGTAGCTACTCTTTGGAGAGAGATGAAATCTAATCACTCTATCTTGGTTTGGTATCTCTATATCTATAATCTTTGAGGCTGAAACTAATGAGTGCAATAGATTATCAAATGGAGCTTTGTAGCCTTGAAGTGGTCGAATAGAGTCACTCTTATAGACAAAGCTATTTCCTCTAGTCATATTAAAAAAGTAGCTACTATCCCTATCAAATATAAGCTCGATAGTGTTATCCTCTACTCTTCTAGCTTTAGTGATATATTTAAACTCTTTTAGTCTATCTACTATAGCTTTTAGCTCATAATATTTCATAGTAGAGTTACCCTCTACTATCTATATACTCTATAGCCTTCTCTATTCTATTTAGAGTCTCTTCAACTCCCAAAATAGCCATAATCTCATCAAGCCCTGAACCTGTCATTCTCCCTAATAGTGCTACTCTAAGAGGCTGTCCAATCTTACCAAATCCTATCTCTTTATCCTCTACAAACTTCTCTATAACCTTATGATAATCAGGTGGTGTATGTAGAGGCTCACTCCAATCCTTTAACATATCTGCAAACTCTTTTAGATACTCTTTGGCTGTACCTTTAAATGCCTTTTTAGAGGCTTTGGCATCATATTCTGTTGGAGGATTTAGTATGAGATTAATCTGATTTGCTAACTCTACTAGAGTTTTACCTCTCTCTTTTGTGGCATCTAGTAGTAGCTCTAGTTTATCATGATTTTCTATCTCTACACCAAAATCTTTTAGTAGTTTTGCTAGTTTCTCATTTGAGCTATTTTTGATATAGTGAGAGTTTAACCACAAAAGTTTATCAAGATTATAGCTAGATGCACTCTTGTTTATATCTTTTGGGTCAAAAAGCTCTATCATCTCTTCTATAGAGAATATCTCTTGGTCTCCATGACTCCAACCAAGTCTAACCAAAAAGTTTAGTAGTGCTTCAGGCAAAAATCCAAGCTTTTTATACTCCATAACATCAGTTGCACCATCTCTTTTTGATAGCTTTTTACCCTGCTCATTATTTATCATAGCTACATGGTAAAAGTTTGGAATATCAAACCCCAAAGCGTTATAGACTACTATCTGTTTTGGTGTATTGTAGAGGTGGTCATCTCCTCTAATAACATCACTCATACCCATCAAAGCATCATCAATAGCCACTACAAAGTTATAAGTTGGAGTCCCATCACTTCTAGCTATGATAAAGTCATCAACCTCACTAGAGGCTATAGTTATCTCTCCTTTTACCCCATCAAAAAAGGTTATAAACCCTTCAGTTGGAGCTTTGATACGAACTACAGGCTCAATCCCCTCTGGTGGAGTTCCATCAAAATCTCTATATCTTCCATCATATCTAGCCCTCTCGCCTCTTGCCATCTGCTCTTCTCTAAGTGCTGTTAGTTCATCTTTTGTCATATAGCATTTGTAGGCTTTTCCCTCATTTAGGAGTTGTTCTATATACTTTTTGTATAAATCAAATCTCTTAGATTGATAGATAACCTCTCCATCATAATCCATTCCAACCCAATCAAAAGCTTTTATTATAGCCTCTAGTGCCTCTTGAGAATTTCTTGATAGGTCTGTATCTTCTATTCGTAGTAGAAACTTTCCACTATTTTTTCTCGCCCACAACCATGAAAATAGAGCTGTTCTAAGTCCTCCAATATGTAAATACCCTGTAGGAGATGGTGCAAATCTTGTTGTTATCATAACTAGCTTACCTTTTTTAAATCTTGTGAAATTGTATCCTAAGAGCTATTAATATTGCGTTTATTACCCCATTTATAGCTTAGTTAATGTAAAATTATATAAATAGAAGGAAAATTAAATAATATGATAATTTTAGGTGATAGATATTCATTTACAGAGGTGGAGATAGAGAGGTTATCAAAACAGTTTGATAATATAATACATATAAGTTATAAAGATATATCTGCATCAAACTCTATAGATAAGCTAAAAAAAATATTAAAAGATAATAATACTTCGGTTATTGTTTTAAATACTAAAGCTGTATTGTCACCTAATCTTATTACATTTTTGACTAAACTTGAGGTACGAGGTATTCAATATTTAACTATAGAAGATTTTTTAGAGAAGTATTTACATAAATGTTTTATATCAGATAACTCAAAAGATACTCCTAGATTAGATAATATTAAAGGTTATACATTATTTCAATATATACAGAAAAGATTAGTTGATTATATTAGTGTATTTGTTCTTTTTATTCCTACTATTTTAACTATAATATACTCTAAGTATAGAGTAGCAAAAGAGTGTCCAGGGTCTCTGTTTTTTAGACAGCTTCGTGTAGGTAAAAATGAAAAAGAGTTTGTATGTATTAAATTGCGTTCAATGGCATTAGATGCAGAAAAGGATGGTGCTAAATTTGCGTGTGATAATGACCCAAGAGCTTTTCCTTGGGGGCAAAAGCTTAGACATAGTAAACTAGATGAGCTTATACAAATATGGAATGTAATAAAAGGAGAGATGCACTTTGTTGGACCTAGACCAGAGAGAAAAATATGGACACAAGAGTTTGAGAAATCTATTCCATATTATTCTCAAAGACATGTAGTGGCACCTGGAATTACAGGTTTAGCACAGATAAAGTATCAATATGGTTCAGGAAAACTTGATGCTCAGCAAAAATTAATGTATGACTTATATTATATTAAAAACTGGTCATTAAAGCTTGAAATAGAGATTATCTGGAAAACTGTTTTATTTGTTTTGACTAACAAAAGAAATAATTTATCAAATTTTTGAGGAGATATATATGAGATTTATTTTATTTAGTATTTTATTATCTGTAATGTTAAATGCAGAAGCTACTTTAAAAGATATATTATCTAATTGTAGTACTTTTATTGAAGGAGGTATAATCCATCAAAATATAGATAATTATGATAATACTCAAGCTCTACATTTGTCGTATAGTTATATGAATTTTAATAGGTGGGGAGTTGATGTTGGATTTTCTCAGAGTTTTTATAAAGGAAAAAATAAAACTACAGGAGAAGAGAGAAATTTCTCATCAGCCTATCTTTTTACTAGTTATCTTGTTCCATTGAACTCTTCACTTGGATTTAAATCTAAAGTAGGTTATGCTAGAAATGAAAGTAGTGAAGATGGTTTAGGTTATGGAGTAGAGTTAATTATCCAAATGAATCAGAGAAGTGGTTTTAGTTTTGGTTTTCAAAAAATGAATAAGCATATTAACTATTTTATAATAAATACTGTTTATAAATTAAATTAAGAAAAAAAATAAAAAAAGTTAAATTATTTGTCACAATTTAACTTTTTCAAATATAAAAAAACAATTTAAAAGTGCTTTTTTAATACTCATTTCACAATTATTACACTATAATTATCAATCTACAATCAAGGTATCTGAATGTTTATTGAAAAATTATTTTATCCTATATCATTTATATTAACTATGTTACCTTTTAATCTTTTTGGTGATAATATGGGAAAAAACTTTTCATTTTTAAATGCTTATAAAATGGCAATAGATGAGACTAGTATAGTTTCAAAAACAGATTTAAATGGAACTATAACTTATGTCAACAAACAATTTTGTGAAATATCTGGTTATGAAGAGTATGAACTTTTGGGTGTTTCTCATAATATTGTTCGTCATCCTGATATGCCAAAAGATGTTTTTGCTACTATGTGGAAGACTATTCAGAGCAATAATATATGGCGTGGAGTAATTAAAAATAGAAAGAAAAATGGAGATTACTATATTGTCAATGCTACCGTAATACCTATAGTTGATAGTAGTAATAATATTATAGAGTATATCGCTATTAGACATGATATTACTGAGCTAGAAGATAGTAAAAATAAAATAGCTCAACAAAAAATTGATATATTGACTAAGTTACCTAATAAAAATGCTTTTTT
>Ga0256843_1001581_pt1 | contig 17729 bp, 18 predicted proteins | sample AlvinellametaG_FD_191572 | JGI IMG/M metagenome (GOLD analysis project Ga0256843, IMG submission 191572) | Pompeii worm associated microbial communities from hydrothermal vent at the East Pacific Rise, Pacific Ocean - Alvinella | ecosystem: Host-associated > Annelida > Integument > Unclassified ... | reverse complement strand
AAACAAAATCTATATCCTCTTCTTCTTACTGTTTCTATGGTTGTGATTTGTAGAGGTTTGTCCATCTTTTGTCTGATTTGGTTGATGGCTACTTCTATGACATTTGGAGTTACAAGTTCAGGCTCTTCCCATATAGCATCTAGCAGTTGCTCTTTGGATACTATCTGATCTTTGTGGATAGCTAGGTGAGTTAAAACTTCAAAAGGTTTACCTTTGAGTTCTATCTCATCTCCTTGGTATATGATTTTTTCTTCTTCAGGGTTGATGACAAGATCATCTATCTCTATGATGTTTGATGTGCCAAATCTTAGTCTAGCTTCTATACGAACTAGTAGTATATCATAGTCAAGTGGTTTGCGTATATAGTCATCAGCTCCAGCTTTGAGAGCGTCTATCTCGCTGTATTTGTCTTGTTTGGTTGATATGACTATCACGGAAGTTTTATGTGAAGCTTTTTTTATATCGGTTATGACATCCAAAGTGCTACTTTGTCCATCATCCCATCCCAAAAGCAGTAAATCGTAGTTTCTTATATCTATGTAGTATTTGGCATCACCATAGTTTTCGGCTACATCTACTTGATATGATGCTTTGCTCAACTCTTCTAGCAGTGATTGTGCTAACTCTTTGTCTTCTTCATATAGTAGTACCCTCATATCATAACCTTTGTATTTAAGATTGGATTAATTATAGCATAAAATTAAGCTAAATAAAAGGTTTTTTGTCAAAATTTCCAAAAGTTTGATAATCCCACAGTACAATTTGGCAAAATATCAGGTTTGAAAAGCTTGATTTGTAGTGTTTGGATGGATGGGTAGTTGGCTTTTAGCAACTCTTTTAGCCCATCTAGTGCATCTTCTATGAGTAGATACTTTTTAGTTTGCATATCATCTTGTATATCTTGGGCTACTTTGGAGTAGTCTATAAACTCTTTTTGGTTGTAGCTGTACTCTATCTCTATATCCAAGACAACTTTTTGAGGAGCAGTCCTCTCAAAGTCCAAGATACCGATGATAGTATCAAATGTAAGCTCTTGGATATGTATAGTCATCAAACTTTTGCCTCTTCTTTGTTGATAAGACGGATGATGTTTGGTATGTGTTTGTAAAATATGATAAAAGATATGATCCAAACAGGTGCGTGAGGGATGTTAGGGTATATAAAGTATGAAGATATAAGCAGTGCCACAAGCCCTATGAGTGATGATAGTGATGAGATTTTAAGCACTTTGGCACTTATAAACCATACAGCTATGGCAACAAGACCAGAAAGAGGTATCATAGCTAGAAGTACACCTATACCTGTAGCTACACCTTTACCCCCTTCAAATGCCAAAAATGCAGAAAAACAATGCCCCACAACAGCTAGTACAGCGATAGTCCAAAGCACTTCACTTGGTGCATTTAGCAGATAACCTACACCTATCATCACAGCACCTTTGAGTGCATCAAGCAGTAGTGTGATAGCTCCTAGCTTTTTAGCCAAAGATGGATCTTTTTGTTTGACAACTCTTAGTACATTGGTAGCACCTATGTTTCCTGAGCCTTCTTTTTTTATATCTACATTGGCAAACTGTTTGGCTAGTAGATACCCAAAAGGAATCCCTGCTATAAGATAAGTTGCTAAGTAAAGAATTATATTTGTATTCATAATTGTTCCACAATTTGATGTTACTATTGAAAGTACAAATGTAATTTTAGCCGAATTTTGATAAAATAGCCACAATATATAAGAGGATAGTGTATGAATATTGACTACAAAGCAGAGATAAAAAGACTAAAAGAGAAGCTAGATGTCACAGTAGTAGGGCATTTTTACCAAAGAGATGATGTCTTTGAGATGGCTGATATCACAGGCGATAGTTTGGAGTTGGCTCACAAGTGTAAAGATGCTAAGAGTGAGTGGATAGTATTTTGTGGTGTTGGATTTATGGGGCAGAGTGTCAAGATAGTAGCACCCCAAAAAAAGGTTCTTATGCCAAAGCTTTCAGACTGTTCTATGGCTAGGATGATAGATGACAGTTACTTTGATGAGAGTGTAGAGTATATGGTAAGCCACGGTATTGCCAAAGAAGATATACTACCTATCACATATATCAACTCTGATGCGTCCATCAAAGCCAAAGTAGGAGCTATGGGTGGTATGGTTTGTACCTCTTCAAATGCCTTTAAGATTATCTCAAAAGGGTTAGAGAGTGGCAAAAAGATACTTTTTGTACCAGATAGATGTTTGGGACAAAACTTTGCAAATGCGATGGGGTTAAAGTCGTGCGTTATAGGAGAAGGGGAGTGTGACCCAAAAGAGGCTGACATCATATGCTTTAACGGTTTTTGTGCAGTACATCAGCTCTTTACTCTAAAAGATATAGAGTTTTATAGAGAAAGATACCCAGATATCAAAATCATCGTTCATCCTGAGTGTGACCCAGCTATCGTGGATGCTTCAGACTTTTCAGGCTCAACTTCGCAAATCATAGCTTATGTCAAAGAGTTGGATGATAACCAAAAGGTAGCAGTAGGTACAGAGTACAACCTAGTCAATCGTATGAGACCAAATGGCAATACATTTGTCCTCTCATCTACCAAACCAGAGTGTCCTACTATGAATGAAACAACACTCAAAGATCTATATGAAACACTCAAATCTATAGAAGATGGCAACCCTATCAATATGATAGAAGTAGATGAAGAAGTAGCTCACTATGCAAACTTGGCACTTCAAAGAATGTTGGAGATAAAGTGATGCTAAAAACAGATTTTATCAAAGCGATGGTAGCTGAGGATGTAGGTAGAGGAGATCTGTTTGCTCGTATAAGTGACTCTAAAAAGATTAGAGCATATATAGTAGCCAAAAGTGATGGAGTGTTTGCAGGAGAAGAGTACATAGAAGCGTTTGCCAAGGAGTATGGGTTGTCTCTTGAGTGGCAGATACAAGATACTCAAAGATTTAGTAAGGGCGATAAGCTTGTATATATAAGTGGGGATTCAAAAACTTTGCTTAGTTTGGAGAGATCTATACTAGATTTGGCTCTTCACGCTAGTTCTATCGCTACACTTACAGCTAAGTATGTAGATGCTATCAAAGATACAGGAGTGAAGCTACTAGATACTAGAAAAACCAGACCACTTTTAAGAGAGTTTGAAAAGTATGCAGTCAGATGTGGAGGTGGGATAAACCACCGTATGGGGCTAGATGACTGTTTGATGCTCAAAGACACACACCTTAAAACCATAGATGATTTAGATAGCTTTATGAAAGAGGTAAGAGCCAAGATACCATTTACTTCCAAGGTAGAGATAGAGTGTGAAGATATGGATATGGTCAAAAAAGCTATGAAAGCAGGTGCAGATATAGTGATGTGTGACAATATGTCGCTAGAGCTTACCAAAGAGGTAGTAGCATATAGAGATGCAAACTATCCTCATATCTTGCTAGAAGCCAGTGGTAATGTGACACTAGATACTATCAAACAGATAGCTAGTACTAGAGTAGATGCGATAAGCTCAGGCTCTATCATACATCAGGCAAATTGGATAGATTTGTCTATGAAAGTTGAGTAAATGCCTATAGAAGCTACGCTTATATCACAAACAAAAGAGCTGATAGAGAAGTATGATACTATCTCTATACTCACGCACATCAATCCAGATGCTGATACTATAGGTACTGCTTTGGGTGTATATACTCTTTTGAAGCAAAATACAACAAAAAAATTAGAAATCATCAACATAAGTGATACTTTGCCAAGACATTTGGACTTTTTGCAACATTTTGCCAGGTTTAAAAAAAAGATGGATTTTGAAAACTCTTTGGTTATATCTTGTGACTGTGCTACTGCTAGTAGGCTAGGGGTGGATATAAAAGATAAAAAGATACTCAACATAGACCATCACAGTAGCAATGAATGTTATGGAAGTGTTAATGTCATTATGCCACAATACGCTTCAGCATCACTAGTGGCTTATGAACTTTTCAAAGATATATACCCTATATCCAAAGAGAGTGCAGAAGCGTTTTATACAGCACTGCTTTCAGATACTAGATACTTTACAACAAGTAGTGTGGACAAACAAACCTTTAGTATAGCTCAAGAGTTAATAGGCTTGGGAGCAGATGCGTATAAGGTAGCTTATAATCTCACTCAAAGAAAGTCATTAGCTAGTTTGAGGATACTTCAAAGAGCTTTGAACTCTTTGGATTTGCGTTTGGATGCTCAGATAGGGTTTTTGTCTGTGAGTTTACAAGATATAAAAGCCTCAGGAGCTACTATGCCTGATATGGATGGCGTGGTGGATTATGCCAAGAGTTTAGCTTGTGTAAAGATAGGTGTGTTTATAATGGAGTTAGAAGACAGTTATCGTATCTCTATGAGAAGTAAAGGTTTGGACATATCCAAAGTGGCTCAAGCTTTTGGTGGAGGTGGACATAAAGTCGCTTGTGGATTTAGTATCGATAAAACAGATATAAATGATATAAAAGATAAAATATTGAAACAAATTGAAAATACAGGATTGTTAAATGGCTAGATACAGAAAACAAAAGAAGAGTGGTATGGGTAAAGTGTTGGCTCTTTTGGTGCTAGGTGGGCTTGTTGGAGGTGGAGTGTATGTATATACATCACCTGAGTTTGAACAAGTAAAGCCTACTATCGAAGTACAAGAGCATATGTTTTGGAATCTAAAGCACCCTTTGGAAGTAACTATCAAAGACAATGTAGCACTCAAAGACTATATAGTAGCTCTAAGTGATGGGCGTGAGAGCGTAGTAGTAGCCAAAGGTTCACTAGCTCCAAACACAAAGAGTACAAAAGTGCAGATAAACTACCCAAAAGGCAAAGTGCTTGATAAAAGAGCCAAAGAGCTTACTCTCATCATCAAAGCAACAGATGCTAGTAAGTGGAATATGTTTAGTGGAAACTCAGCTACAAAACAGGTCAAGATAAAAGTGGATTTCAAAAGACCAAATGTAAATATACTAGCAAACTCAAGAAGTATCAACCAAGGTGGTAGTGCATTGGTAGTGTTCCAAGCCAAAGATGATAATCTCAAAGATTTGTATATACTAGCAAACAACCACAAATTTAAACCAAGCCCATACAAGAGTGAAGGCTACTACGCATCACTTATAGCGTGGCCATTTACCCAAGATAGCTTTGATGCCAAGATAGTAGCTACAGACAAAGCAGGAAACAAAAGAGAAACACACATCCCACTATACCACCACAATCCAAAGTATCGTACCTCATACATCAAAGCCAGTGACAAGTTCATAGATGGCAAGATAACAGATTTAGCTTCGAGCAATCCTGATTATGCCGATATAGATGACAGACTCCAAAGACTCAAAGCTATCAATGAGACTATGAGACTCAAAAATGAACAACTTATCCACAAACTAGCATCCAAAGTATCAGACGATATGGTAGTATCGTGGAAGATAAAGAAGTTTTATCCACTCAAAAATGCTAGAAAAGTAGCAAGTTTTGGAGACCACAGATACTACTACTATGGAAGCAAAGACAATGTAGTGTCAGAGTCGTACCACTTAGGGTATGATTTGGCTAGCACCAAGATGGCAAGTATCAGAGCTTCAAATCCAGGTAAAGTAGTGTTTGCTGATGAGAATGGTATATATGGAAATATGCCTTTGATAGACCACGGTTTGGGGCTATATACTCTATATGGACACTGCTCAGAGTTACTTGTAAAAGAGGGTGATGAAGTAGTAGCAGGACAAGTCATAGCCAAATCAGGTATGACAGGCTTGGCTCTAGGAGATCATTTACACTTCGGTATATTGGTACAAGGTATAGAGGTAAGACCAGTTGAGTGGTTTGACCAAAAATGGATAGATACATTTATAAACGGTGTCTTTAAAGAAGCTGATAAGATTATAGGGAAGTAGTATAAAATTTATATTGAGTTGGAATATTCATTTAACGAATGCAACCTATGCATACAAATGAAAATGATAAATCTCGTAGGTCGTAATCTTTGATTACGACATCTAAAATAAGTTTATAATACAATATTTGTATGAAACAAGAAGATTATAGCAAATTATTAACAAGTTATTTAGGTAGCTTTGAGTCAGGAAGAGTATCAAACTTTTATATAGATTTATTTAGATATCAAGAAGATGATGAATGGATAGATAAAGATATATGGGTTAAATTGGCTAAAGATTGTATAGATAAAAAACAAAATATTTTAGCATCATTAGAAATTTTAGTTAGAGAAGATATAGAAAAATATTATGATATAGCTGATAAAATTTTAACAGATTGGTATGGTAATGGTGATAAATTTTGTGATATAGAATATTATCAAGATATCTTAGTAGCCATGCCAAAAGACTATGAGATACGAAAAAAAACCTTTTCATATCTTGGTGAACTCTCATCTATAGACGATTATATCCTAGAAAAAGATATCGTTAAAAGTATGTTAAAAGAGAAAGATATAGACTTTTGTTTATCTTATGGTAAATTTTTAGATATGTATATACAACTATATTCAAATGACTACTCTAAAATTGAAGATTTATTTGAATTTGGAAATATTATATATTTTCAGAAAGATATATCTATTTATTTATCTAAAGATAGTATTTTGGTTTTACAAAAATTTTTAAAAGATTTTTTTAACAAAGATAAAGATATATTTTTTAAAATAAAATATGGATATATACCAGAGGAAGAAGAAAGAACTTTATGGATATCAGATAGCATAGCTTATATAACATATTTTTTGGGTTGGTATGATATCTTGGATGATGTGATATCTCAAGAGTGGTATTGGGATATTTTATTTGATAATGAGTATATAGATTATGACAACCATAATGCACTAGTATTGAGTAGTTATACGCATCATAACAATTTAAAAAACAAAGCTATAAAGTTGTTAAATAGTGGTGATTTTGATGGCATGATTATGCTGAGTAGATTGGGTTGTTAAATAATCATCTCATTCGTTGAATTTGACCTACCATATTTTAAGTCAAACAAAATTTAAGCTTTGATACAATAGAACTATACTCAATGATATGGAGAAATATAATGAAAACTTCATCTATCCAAGTTGAAGATAGTTTTATGCAAAAATTTTTAAATTTTGTAGCAAATCACCAAGAAAATATAGCTATCACAAAAGATTCAAATTTGGAGTTAGATCCGTATTTTTATGAAAGACAAAAACAACTTCAACAAGATTTGAAAGAAGTAGAAAGTTCTCAAGCTGAAATGATTTCTCATAATGAATTGTGGTCAAATATAAATAAGCATTTACAAACTCTAAATAAATGAAAATCATATATAAAAAAACTTTTGAAAAACAGTTTATACAAATCATAAATAGACCACTAAAAAAATGAAAAAGACTATTATAACCACCCCATCCATCCTACAAACCATAGCCAAAGATATAGAGACTATAGGAGGCAAGGCTATACTTGTGGGTGGGTGTGTGAGAGATGCTTTTTTGGGTAAGTCTAGTAAGGATTATGATGTTGAGGTTTATGGGCTGGAGTCTTTAGATAGGCTTGAAGAGATACTTCAAAGATATGGTAGTGTCAATCTTGTAGGCAAGAGTTTTGGGGTGTTGAAGTTTGTTTATGATGGTGATGAGTATGATTTTTCTTTTCCTAGAAAAGAGTCTAAAGTCTCAGCTGGACATAGAGGATTTGAGATAAATTCTGATGGATTTTTGAGTTATGATGAAGCTTTTAAAAGACGGGATTTTACTATCAATGCTATGGGGTATGATATACTCTCGTCTAAGATGATAGATCCTTTTGGTGGGATGGATGATTTAAAAGCTAAAAGAGTGAAACATATAGATGATAAAACATTTGTAGAAGATCCACTCAGAGTCTATCGTGGAGTGCAGTTTTGTGCTAGGTTTGAGTTTGAGATGGATAGTTCAACCAAGAAGCTTTGTCAAAGTATGCTTAGAGATGGGATGCTAGATGAGTTGCCAAAAGAGAGAGTTTATGAAGAGTTTAAAAAGCTTCTTCTTAAATCCCTCAAACCATCCATTGGCTTTGAGCTTATGAGAGAGCTTGGTGTTATAGAGAGTTGTTTTCCTGAGCTAAATGCTATCATAGGAGTAGTACAATCACCCAAATACCATCCAGAAGGTGATGTGTGGGTGCATACTATGATGTGTATAGATAAGATGGCTTTGATACTACACAATGAGTATCCAAACAGTAGTGAAAAGTTTAAGCTAAGAATGATGTTTGCTATACTTTGTCATGATTTGGGTAAGGCTACGCATACAACTATAGAAGATGATGGTACTATCAGATCCATAGGTCATGAGAGAGCAGGAGTTGAGCCTACCAGAGAGTTTTTGTATAGGCTTACAAATGAGCATGATTTTATAAAGAGCATCTTGCCTTTGGTTGAACACCACTTAAAACCATCACAGTTTTACTCTGCCAAATCCAAAGCAGGAGCTATCAGACGACTATCTACCAAAGTCAATATCCAAGAGTTAGTCCTAGTAGCTAAAGCAGACTTTTTGGGTAGAGATACGATTGAAGCTAAAAATGGAGTTTATAAAGCAGGGGAGTGGTTGCTTGAGAGATCCAAAGAGCTTAGTGTGGATACAAAGCCACCAAAGCCTTTGTTGCAAGGTAGAGATTTGATCTCACTAGGATTAGAGCCATCGCCAAAGTTTAAAAAGATACTAGATAGTGTTTATGATAAACAACTTGCAGGTGATATAACGACTAAAGCAGAAGCTTTGGAGTATGCCAAAAATTTTTTTTGCTAATATTTGTGTGATATAATACTATTTGTAATTTTTAATATTTTATAGTATAATAAATCGATTGAATGATAAAGGGATGACTATGCAACAAAGAACTATAAAACAGCCTATCGAAGTAGTAGGGATTGGTTTGCACAAAGGTGAGCCTATCAGTTTGAGGCTTGAACCATTGCCAGAAGATAGTGGTATAGTATTTTATAGGAAAGATTTGGCTCTTTCTATCCCTTTATCTCCAAAGTCTGTTATCGATACCAAGATGGCTACAGTTATAGGTAATGAAAAAGGATTTATATCTACTATAGAGCATTTTTTATCAGCTATATATGCTTATGGTATAGATAATCTTAGAGTTATAGTTGATGGTAATGAGATGCCTATCATGGATGGTTCAGCTATATCTTTTTGTCTTTTGCTCGATGAAGCAGGAATTGCCAAGCAGTCAAAAGCTAAAAATGTACTAGTTATCAAAGATAAAGTTGAGATAAAAGTAGGTGAAGAGAAGTATGTATCGCTTGAACCATCATCCAAAGCTTTGTTTGACTTTGAGATAGATTTTGCTCATCCTGTGATTGGTAAGCAGTTTTATAGTTTTGAGTTTAGTACACAAAATTATATAGAAGAGATATCAAGAGCTAGGACATTTGGATTTGCACAAGATATACAGTATCTACAGTCACAAAATTTAGCACTTGGAGCTAGTTTGCAAAATGCTATAGGGCTTGATGAACATAAAGTGCTTAATCCTGAAGGATTGAGATTTGAAGATGAGTTTGTAAGGCATAAGATTTTGGATGCATTGGGCGATATGATGGTAAGTGGATACAATATCTTAGGAAGATACACAGCCAAAGCAGGTAGTCATGATTTAAACTATAAACTTACTACCAAACTTTTGGCAACACCAAGTGCATTTGAGATAGTAAGTGCTGATAGATTGGAGACTAAAGCCTTTGAAAAAGCCTTCGCATAAATTTGAACTTTTGATTAACTCTATCTCAAATCCTTTGATGATAGGTTGTTATGATAATGGTGTTTTGATAGATAGTATAGTAAAAGAGGGTAAGACATCAGATATTCTTTTGCCTATACTATATGAGTTACTAAAAAAGTATGATATAACTCGTATGATATATGCAAATGGACCGGGTTCATATATGGCTATCAAGATTACTTATGTAACACTAAAAACCATAGAGATACTCAAAGATATAGAGCTAAAAGCTTGTAGTGCATTTGAATTAAATAGCTCTAAACCTATCAAAGCTATAGGGAGTCTATATTTTATCAAGGAAAAAGAGACTATAATTACAAAAAAATTAGACGAGCCGGTAGATAATAGCTTTGAATTACCTCATAGTATAGAGTATCTAAATATAGAAGAGAGTTGTGTACCTGAGTATATCATACCGGCAGTATAGGAAAGAGATTTGAGTATGTTTATAAGTGTACCTGCTACATCAGCCAACTTGGGTCCTGGGTTTGACTCTCTTGGTTTGGCAGTGGATTTGAGAAATGAGATTATCATAAAACCTTCAAACTTTTTAAGCCTTTCAACCAAAGGTGAAGGGGCAAATAACAATAAAATCAAGAAAAACACACTGTTTTTAAATGTTTTTAATGAAAACTACAAAAGATTGACAGGTAAAGAGGATAACTTTAGATTTGAGTTTCGCAATCGCATTCCGATATCAAGAGGTCTTGGAAGCTCTTCAGCTGTTATAGTAGCAGCACTTAGTGCGTCTTATGTAGCTGCTGGATTTAGATATAATAAAAGAGAGATACTCAATCGTGCATTGAAGTATGAACCACATCCTGACAATATCACACCAGCTGTTATGGGTGGATTCAATGTAGCTTGTTTGGAAAATGGTAGGGTATATAGCAAAAAAAGAAGATTGCCTGATTATTTAAAAGCTGTTGTTGTTGTGCCAAATACACCTATATCTACAGCACATTCCAGAACAGTTTTGCCAAAATATTATCATAAAGATGAAACTATATATTCACTCTCTCGTGCTGCATATATGACAGCACTGTTTATGAGTGAGTCATGGGATTTGCTTCGTATCGCATCAAAAGATAAGCTTCATCAATCTCGTAGGATGAAAATGATGCCAGAACTTTTTGAAGTGCAAAAGATTGCTCTTAAAAATGGTGCTTTGATGAGTACGCTATCAGGTTCTGGTTCGACATTTTTCAATCTGGTATATGAAAAAGATGCACAAAAAATAGCACAGGCTTTAGAGAAAAACTTTCCTCAATTTAGAGTAATGATACTCAATCTTGACAATCATGGTATCATAACCAAGAGTTAAGTAATCTCTTTTTGGGTATAATACGCGATGAAAAAATCACAACCTACAAGAATGTGTATCTTATGCCGTAGTAGAATGGATCAAAACTCCATGGTAAGACTGAAGCACAGAGATGATTTGATAGTAAAGTATGATGGTTATGGTAGAAGCTTTTATGTATGCCCAAAATGTAGCCAAGATATGAAGAAAATCAAATCTTTATCGAAAAGATTTAAGCAAGATGAAGAGTATTTAAAGTCTATTATTATAAAATAGTACTAGAGATATCACAGGTCGTGATAGAAAAAGGAGTTATATAAAATATGGATAAAATCAAAATCCTAGAGATAGCAGCAGAAGCAGGGCTATCAAACAGTGAACTACTAGAAAAAGCTAAAGAGTTAGGCTTTGATGTTAAAGCAGCAAACAGTGCTATAGGTGTAGAAGAAGCAGGTATATTGGTAGATTATGCTATCAGTGGTAAATTGCCTAGTGGGTTTAACTCACCAAAGAAATCTTCTAAGAAAGTAGTAGTAAAAAAAGCTTCCAAAGTAAAAGAGGAAGTTAAAAACGATACTAAAGAAGAGTCAAAAGAGCCAACTAAAGCTACTCCAACTCCTTCGAAAGATACAGAAGAAGTAAAAGCACCTACAACTAAAGACAATGCTAACAACAAAGAAGTTGAAGTAAAAGAAGAAAAAGTTGTAGAGAAAAAAGCTCCTAGAAAAAGAAAGGGTATCTCTGTAGTAAGTAAAAAAGAAGATGCACCTGTAGTCAAAAAAGTTTCAAGTGATGATACAACTCCTAAAAGAGGAGTATCTAGAAGTGGTATCAAGATAGTCAAAAAAGCCAAGCCTGAGCCAACAAGAGCTATCAGAAAGATATCTATGGGTAATGCTACTGCTCCTGCACCATCTAAGAAGAAAGTCAAAAAAGGTCCTGCTCAAGCAAAAGATAGTGGTAAAAAGATAGATATCTTTAACTATGAAGGTATGAGTGGAGATATCGATAGTGGATTTGGTGAAGAAGAAGTAGTATTGCTTGACTTTTCTGATAAAAACATCTATGAAGAGATGATGAGACAAGAGCAAAAGAGAAAAGAAGAAGCCAAAAGAAGAGAGATGAGTGCAGGTGGAGCTATGAAAGGTAAACAAGCATTCCGTCCACAGCAAAATCGCTCTTTAAAAAGAGGTGGTAAAAAGAAAAAGTACCAAAAACAAGAAAATACAGAGAAGATAACAACTGTTGAGATACCTGAAAATGTAAGAGTTTATGAGTTCGCAGAAAAAGTAGGTAAAAGTGCAGGAGATGTTATCAAAGTACTATTTGGTCTTGGTATGATGGTAACTAAAAATGACTTTTTGAGTAAAGATGAGATAGAAATCCTAGCAGAAGAGTTTGAAGTAGAAGTAACAACTATCAATCCACTAGATGAGTTAGACTATGTAGCAGCTTATGATGCACAAGAGGATGATTACCTAGAAGAGAGACCACCGGTTATTACTATCATGGGGCATGTTGACCATGGTAAAACATCACTTCTTGATAAAATCCGTTCAGCAAAAGTAGCAGCCAAAGAAGCTGGTGGTATCACTCAGCATGTTGGGGCTTACCAAGTAGAGAAAAATGGTAAAAAGATTACATTTGTAGATACTCCAGGTCACGAAGCATTTACAGAGATGAGATCTCGTGGAGCCCAGGCTACAGATATCGTTATCATCGTTGTAGCAGCTGATGATGGTGTGATGCCTCAAACAAAAGAGGCTATATCTCATACAAAAGCAGCTGGTGTTCCTATGATAGTAGCTATCAACAAGATAGATAAGCCTAGTGCTAATCCTGACAATGTCAAATCACAACTAGCAGAGCTAGATGTTTTGGCAACTGATTGGGGTGGGGAGTATGACTTTGTAGAAGTATCAGCTCATACAGGGCAAGGTATAGATGACTTGCTAGAGACTATCTTGCTTCAAGCAGAAGTGATGGAGCTTCAAGCAAATCCTAATCGCAAAGCCAAAGCTGTAGTGGTTGAGAGTTCATTGGAAAAAGGTTTTGGACCTGTTGCAAATGTGATTATCAAAAATGGTACACTTAAAGTTGGAGACAATGTCATAGCAGGTACTACTTATGGTCGTATCAAAGCTATCAGACTTGATAATGGTTCAAATGTCAAATCTATAGGACCAAGCACTCCAGCAGCTATCGTAGGACTCAATGAAGTTCCAAATGCAGGTGATATCCTAGTAGCTATGGATAGTGACAAAGAGGTAAGAGAGTTGGCTCAAAAAAGAGCAGAATACGAAAGAGCAAAAGAGCTTTCAAAAAGTACTAAAGCTTCACTTGAAGATCTATCTGCTCTTATCGCTGAAGGACAACTCAAAGCATTGCCTGTTATCATCAAAGCTGATGTTAAAGGTTCACTAGAAGCTCTTAAAGGAAGTTTGGCAAAACTTAGAAATGAAGAGGTAAAAGTAAACATCATCCATGAAGGTGTTGGTGGAGTTACTGAGAGTGATGTTACACTAGCAGATGCCAGTGAACACGCTGTTATCTTGGGCTTCAATGTAAGACCTACAGGTTCAGTGAAGAAAAAAGCCAAAGAGTTGGGTGTTGAGATACAAACTTACAATGTTATCTATGATTTGATAGATGATGTAAAAGCACTTCTTTCAGGACTTATGAGTCCAGTACTCAAAGAAGAAGTTACAGGTCAAGCAGAAGTTAGAGAAGTATTTGTTGTAGGTAAAGTAGGAACAATTGCTGGATGTAAAGTAAGTGATGGTGTTATCACTCGTAACTCAAAAGCTAGACTTATCCGTGATGGTGTGGTTGTATATGAAAGCTCTATCGCTTCACTAAAAAGATTTAATGAAGATGCAAAAGAGGTTAAAAACGGATATGAGTGTGGTATCATGCTAGATAACTTCAACGACATCAAAGTAGGCGATGTTATAGAGACATACAAAGATGTAGAAGAACAAGCGAGTTTGTAGTATGACACAAGAAGAGATCAAACGCAAAAGAGTTGAGTCTATACTCAAAGAGATTATCCCTGAAGCTTTGGCAACTTTAAGTGATGAGAGGATAAACTCTTTGCTTGTTACTGATGTAGTGTGTTCTCGTGGTAGAAGTGATGCAAAAGTATATCTTGACAAATCATACCTAAGCGAAGCTGAACAAAATGAAGCTCTAAGACAGCTTAGAAAAGTGTCAAGCTATATCCAAAATCACTGCAAACAAAGCGAGGGGTGGTTTAAAGCACCTAGATTTACATTTGAGTTTGATGAACAGTTTGAAAAACAAAATCGTATGGAAGAGTTGTTTAAACAGATAGCACAAAGAAAGGGTAGTGATGAGTCTAAATGACAAGATAGCCAAGATAGTAGAAGCAAATGGAGCAAATCTTTATGATACTGAAGTAGCTTCAGAGTTTGATGAGACTATATTTAGAGTATATATCACAAAAGATGGTGGAGTTTCACTAGATTTGTGTGCTGATATATCAAACGAACTCTCTCCGTTTTTGGATGTAAACCCACCTGTAAGTGGAGCATATCGCTTAGAAGTAAGCTCTCCAGGACTTGAGAGAAAGCTAACAAAACCAAGCCACTTCAAATATGCCATAGGCGAAAAGATAAAGTACAAAGTGATAGGTGAGGGCAAAGGCAAAGGTGTTTTAAAAGAGGCTGATGATGAAGGTATAACTATCCAAACCAAAGATGGTGAAGAGAGATATGAGTACAATCAGTTAGGAACAGTCAAGACATATTTTGAGTTTTAGTAACTTTAAAGGCTAGTTTATGAATGACAGTTTTTTTATGCAACTAGCCATCAATGAAGCTTGGAAATATCAGCTTCTTACCTATCCAAATCCTGCTGTGGGTGCTGTAGTTGTCCAAGATGGTGTTTTGCTATCTATAGAGGCTCACCAAAAAGCAGGTACTTCTCACGCTGAAGTTTTGGCACTTATTGGTGCGTACGAAAAAATCACACAACAAAGTATAGATTTTGATAGATTTGATGCTACTCTTGCTCATCAGTTTTTAAGAAGTTTACCAAAAGGTTTTTTTAAAGATTGTGAGATATATGTAACTTTAGAACCTTGCTCTCATATAGGCAAAACTCCATCTTGTGCATCTTTGCTAAGCATACTTAATCTCAAACGAGTTATCATAGCTACCAAAGATCCTATCAAAGGACACGATAACGGCTCAGATATATTAGCTAATGTAACTATAGGTGTCAAAGAAGATAGAGCTTTAAAACTTTTAGAGCCGTTTTTAATATGGCAAGAGAGGGCTTTTGTACTTTTTAAGTTGGCTCAAAGTACAAATGCTCGTATAGGTGGAGGCTATCTAAGCTCCAAAGAGTCACTAACTCACACCCATAAACTTAGAGCTGTAAGCTCAAAGATGCTTATAGGTGGCAACACAGTTAGAGTAGATAGACCTACACTTGATTGTCGTTTTATAGATGCAAAAGCTCCTGATATATATATCTATACTCGTAGTGATGATTTGGATAGAGATATAGCTCTTTTTGGTGTAGAAAGTAGAGATGTTAAGCTTGGAGATGACCTCTCATTTTTGCAAAAATCATCTTTTGTACTTGTTGAAGGTGGAGAGGGTATGCTACAAGCTATGGCACAAAAGATAGATTGGATGCTTTTTTATCAAACTCCTAAGCTATCTTGTAACAATTTAACATATAATATCGATATGGATTTAGAGTTTTTGCATATAGACAAAAATGATACAGATTTAATGATATGGAGTAAGAACCTTGGGAATTGAAAAACTAACTAACAAAGAAGAGAAACAACAAAAGATAGTAGAGATGTTTGATGATATAGCATCTACTTATGATCTAGCAAACAGAGTGTTAAGTATGGGTATAGACATACAGTGGCGTAAAAAAGGGTGCGATAAAGCCTTTGAGATACTAGGCAAAGATAAGCTCACACAGATAACTGATGTAGCTACTGGTACAGGAGATCTGCTCATATACTGGAAAGAACAAGCAGCTAAAAATGGTGTAGAGATAGAAAAGTATGTAGGGATAGATCCATCTGTCGGTATGCTTGAAGTTGCTAGAAAAAAGGTAGATTTTGCTACATTTATCGAAGGAAAAGCCCAAGAGTTACCGATAGAAGATGAAAGCACAGATGTTATATCTATCAGCTATGGGATTAGAAATGTAGTAGATAGAGTAGAAGCACTTCAAGAGTTTCACAGAGCCTTAAAACCAGATGGTATAGTAGTGATACTAGAGTTTACCAAACAAGAAAGAAGAGGAGTGCTTGATAAAGTAGTGGATTTTGGGATGAAAAATATACTACCTCGCATAGGTGGACTCATATCTAAAAACTATGAAGCATACAAGTATCTACCTGATTCTATAGAAGAGTTTTTAACAACTAAGATGCTAAGTGATGAGCTAGAGAGTGTTGGCTTTGAGATGAAATACACCAAGAGTTTCTCTATGGGTATATCTACGCTTCTTGTAGCACAAAAAAAGTAAGCTTAGAGCTTGAAGCAAAGAGCTGAGAGCCTTATGGTAGGGTGCATTTTAATGCACCATTTATTTTGGAACAGGGACTAAAACCCATATTTTTTATATGTCTAACTATAATTTATGCTATAATCAAACTATTTTACATCCAAAATATCAAATATCAGGATAATCCAACCATGTCAAATCTCATAACCGTAAGTTCATTAAACACCAAGATAAAGTCACTGCTTGAGGCTACTTTTATGCATATCAAAGTAGAAGGGGAGGTGGCTAGTTGTACTTATCATACTTCTGGGCATTTGTACTTTTCTATCAAAGATGATACAAGCACTATCAAGTGTGTGATGTGGCGAAGTTCTGTAGCGAGAATGAAGTTTAGGATAGAAAAGGGGATGCATATAGTTATAGATGGCTCTATCTCTGTATATACTCCAAGGGGGGAGTATCAGTTTCAAGCTACTCATATAGAGCCTTATGGGCAGGGTAGTTTGGCTATCGCTTTTGAGCAGTTGAAGAAAAAGCTTCAAGCCAAAGGTTACTTTGAAAGTGCTAGGAAAAAACCACTGCCTAAAATCCCCAAAAAGATAGCACTAGTAACTGCCAAAGATAGTGCAGCTTTGCATGATATGCTCAAAATCATAGACAAAAGGTATCCTTTGCTTGATGTATATGTGGTAGATACATTGGTTCAAGGAGAGGATGCTCCTGCTTCTATAGCTAGAGCTTTAGACTATGCTGATAGTTTGGGTGTGGATATAGTAGTGCTTAGTCGTGGTGGAGGTAGTATAGAAGATTTGTGGGCATTTAACGAAGAGATAGTAGCTGATGCTATCTTTGGGATGCATACTCCTGTGGTAAGTGCCATAGGACATGAAGTAGATACACTTATAAGCGATTTTGTAGCTGATCTGAGAGCTCCTACACCTAGTGGTGCTATAGAGATGATACTGCCTGATAAAAATGAGTTGTTATATATGCTAGATGAGTATATCCAAAGGTATCAAAATGCCATATCTCAACATATCTCAAACAGAGTAAAAGAGTTGGAGTATATATCCAAATCATTCTATCTCAACTCTCCATCAAACAAACTCCAAAGAGTGCTACAAGAGTCATACAAACTAGAAGATGAGTTTACAAGAGT
>Ga0256843_1001579_pt1 | contig 17738 bp, 20 predicted proteins | sample AlvinellametaG_FD_191572 | JGI IMG/M metagenome (GOLD analysis project Ga0256843, IMG submission 191572) | Pompeii worm associated microbial communities from hydrothermal vent at the East Pacific Rise, Pacific Ocean - Alvinella | ecosystem: Host-associated > Annelida > Integument > Unclassified ... | reverse complement strand
CTAACTGACTTTTATCTCCTATCTATCAAAACCTAATACTACACCATATGATTCCTATATTCTACATCACAAAAACTTCATATCAAAAGCAGTAAGACTTAAGCTAACAAGGTGAAGGCAACATTTTCTCTCCTATCAATTTGTATCCATTCTTATCAAGTTCTAGCAACTATTATCATCTTCAATCTCAGGCAAAAAAACACTATTTCATTTATACTTGGCACATCAATTATTCAACGGGGTACCAAGTATTTTCTTCCCAACAGTAGCTTCTACTGGGGAGGCCTCTCGGCTTCCCGTTGAGTAATTTCATGGAAACACTTGGTACCTGTTTCTTGCTCTTCCATCGTATTGTTATAAAAATGATAGGCGTTTTATCAAGCGTCTGGTGAAGTAGATATTTTGAACGTATGTGATCATAGTTACAGCATAAGTTACGTGCCCAAATATCGAAAATAAAAGTAGAAATTGATGCGGCTGCGGCTGGTTCTCACATGGAAACAAAAAGAGGAATTCGACTACACGCAGATAGAGGCGCTGTGGTAGATACTATGCACTCTACACCTTCTTATACCCCGATCTACATCCAAATTCTGACCCTTGGACATGAAACAGATAGTACAGCACAACCGACTATCGAGAGGTATACTCTTGCCGAGCGTGCAAAAGGCATAGAGGCTGTTCGACTGACATATCGAAGCGAGGGCATTATAACATAATGCATTTTCGAGAGCGGAGGACTCTACCCAGTTTTTTGGGTATTTTCTAGCCCCAACAACACTCTCCTTTCCTCTCTCGCTCAGGCATATAATTGGTATATCTTGCTTCCAATCTACTTTGAATATTCAAATATAAGCAGCATAGTTATATTTATGTTGTATAAAGATGACGTACATGCTCCTTACCACTATCTGGAGCCAGTTTGGCATAACGCATAGTCTGCTCGATATCTGCATGGTTCATCAACTTCTGAATAGTGAAGATCGGTGTTCCCTGTATTGCCAATTGAGAGGCAAAAGTATGTCTTAAAGTATGAATCACAGCACGGTTCTTTGCATCTTTAGAATCTAGCCCCTCATTAAAAAGTTCTTCAAAAATCTTCTTTAGCCTATTTTGAATTGTTCGCACAGGAAACATCTCATTAGATCCACCTATCACGTAGTCATTTTTATGCATGCTATTGAATTGATGTCGTAAAAACGTTTCTGTAGTTTTGTCCAAAAAGCCCGTGTATGTTTGATTGTTTTTATGATCATATAGAGTGACAATGCTCTGATCAAAATTTATATCTTTATATTTGATACTCATGATCGTACTCTCTCTACCACCTGTAATCAAGGAGAGCAGAACAAAAGGGTAAACCTCTCTATCCTCATAAACACGTTCAATCAACTGTTTGATCTCATCGAGTGATAAAAAACGTTCTCTAGCATTGTCTACTTTTAACTTTGCAATAGCAATACAGGGATTGACCATTTTAAGTTTTTTGTATTTAATAGAGTAGTTGATAATGCGGCTAAGTAGTTTTATGATGCCATTGACCGTCTCCGGTTGATAGAAGCGAGGCGCATCATCAATCTTTTTAGGAACAGTCTTACTTCCTCTCTTTTTAATTGGTGAGGTCATTAGATGATTACGAAACTTACGGATATCTTCTTGCTCTAGTGTTAAGACATCTTCCTGGCCTAAATAAGATTTAATATGAAGATCATACTTTGAACGCTGACGTCCGTTTTCTTTATTCTCGCCCTCTTTCTCTGCAAAGTAGGTGTCTGCCAAACTATTCAAAGTGACAGTTTTCTTCTTTCCGCGAACTATGGGTGAGTCATCACCAAATTTAAAACGATTGAGTGCATCATTACGCATCTGATGGCAATATGCTTCATTGATTCCCTCACTCTTCTTGCCAATCTGAATTCTTTTAAACTTCTTGTCAAGCTTAAAATCGATGTAATAACTACGATCTTGATTCTTCAGCAACTTATAGGAGACACCTACAAACTTCTTTGACCTTATGAACTGCCCCAATACAGGCTCCTTTAACATCCAGAAAAGTGATACCTATGTGATACCTTAGATGTATTAAGTTGATTATATACGACTTTACTGCACAAGTCAATATAGGTTAAATACCCCTATAATTAGGGGTATAGATAACACTTCAGTGTACTTGATCGAAGTTGATAAAACCAAACCTTAAGACTCCCTGGGTCTCCACCACTACAACCACAAAACTTTCTTTAAACCTCTAAAACACGGTACAAACAAACTTCTTTAAATCTATAAACTATTTCTTCAGTCCTCATTCACGTCTAAATAAAATCATCAATCGCCCATTTAAACCTAAGACTTCAGAGGCAAATACGACTACTGCTTATACCCGTCAGGGTTACGTGACTGCCATCTCCAGCTGTCTTCACACATCTCTTCGATGCTCTTTTTGGCTTCCCAGCCTAAGACCGCTTTCGCATAGGACGGGTCTGCGAAACAGGCTGCGATGTCACCGGGGCGGCGTTCGACGATCTCGTAAGGGACCGGGCGCCCGGAGGCGTTCTCAAAGGCCTTGATCATCTCCAAAACCGAGTAGCCTCGGCCTGTCCCAAGGTTGACACGCAGGACACCCGCATGACCTTCGAGGTAGCTCAAGGCCTTAAGATGTCCCTCCGCCAGGTCCATGACATGGATGTAGTCTCGCACGCCCGTACCGTCTTTGGTCTCATAATCTCCGCCAAAGACACTGAGCTTCTCACGCTTGCCGACAGCGGTCTGTGCGATGAACGGCATGAGGTTGTTGGGGATGCCGTTAGGGTCTTCGCCTATGGTCCCTGAAGGGTGAGCGCCTACCGGGTTGAAGTAGCGAAGCAGCGCGATCTTCCAGCTCTCGTCAGAGCGGTAGAGGTCACCGAGTATCTCCTCGACAAAGAGCTTGGTCCTGCCGTAAGGATTGGTCGCACTGAGCGGGAACGCCTCGGTGATGGGAGTCGTATGGGGGTCTCCGTAGACGGTGGCAGAGGAGCTGAAGACGATGCTCTTGCAGCCGTGTTTCTGCATCACCTCACACAGGACGATGGTCCCGTGGACGTTGTTGTCATAATAGCGCAGCGGTTGGGCGACCGACTCGCCCACCGCTTTAAGACCGGCAAAATGGATGACAGAAGTGATCTCATACTGTGTGAAGACCTTTTCCAAGTCCGCTGCCGAGCGGATGTCACCCTCTACAAAAGGGATCTCTCTGCCTACGATCTTCTCGACACGTCGTATGCTCTCGCGGGTCGCGTTGGAGAAGTTGTCAAAGATGACCACCTCATATCCGGCTTCGACCAACAACACACATGTATGTGAACCGATATATCCTGCTCCGCCTGTGACTAAGACCATCTGCTTCCTTTGACGTTTATAACTGTTGCTGAATCATACCCTCTCCTCTCTATAAAAGGATTGAAGGATCTGTCGTAAATCATACTCAACTGCAGAAGCACTGCTCTTAAATATGCTGAGACCGTGTATGGAGCAGACGTTAAAAGTACTCCAAGCACTCAGCCATAACGCACCTTGTTCCTGTAACCGGGAGGTAACCTCCCTCTTATAGACTCTTACAGCTATCTGTTAGTCATACCTCTGTATACTTAAAAAACAATTTCAAACCGTAATATACGGAAAACAAGGTCTATCTCTATGAACTACACTTCACGCGCGTCTTGTCGTAATGCATTCTCACTTATGGAGCTGATGATCGTCATCATCATCCTGGGACTCCTGGCATCACTTGTCCTGCCAAACCTTATGGGTAAAGGCGAAGAGGCCAAGCAGAAACTTGTCTGTGTACAGATGAAAGGTATTGCGGAGACACTTAAGATGTTCAAACTGGACAACGGTGTCTACCCGTCGACCGAAGAGGGGCTTCAGGCACTCATCACCAACCCGAGTGAAGAGGACTACCCTTCATATGCACCAAGTGCCTACCTTGACGGCAAGAAGCTCCCTAAAGACTCATGGAAAAAAGAGTTCATCTACATCAACAAAGGTAATGAGTTCGACCTCATCTCTCTGGGTGCAGACCGTAAAGAGGGTGGTGAGGACGAAGGCAAGGACATCCGCTTCAGTGAGTGCAAGTTCTAGCACCTGAGTGATGCAGAAAAAGGCGTTTACCCTTATTGAGCTGCTTCTTGTCGTAGTGATCATCGGTGTCATCTACGGTCTGGTCATCGGCTCGATGAAAAAGATGGGCAACAAAGAGGAGAACCTCGACTTTCTCTCTCTGCCCGTTTTTTTGAAGAGCCTGCATCAGAACAACCGCGTCGCGCTGACCTGTATCGACAACTGCCGCAGCTGCGGCCTCTATATCGATGGAGAGAAGGTGCGTGACATCCCCCCGTTCATGCGGGATGAGCGCAGACTCAGCTTTTGGCGTTTTGATGCGAACCTGGGGGCACAGGAACTGCGGTTCACACCGCTGTTCGACGAAGACAACCGGGAGTTCGATGTCTGTTTTAATTTTGAGATCTTTGAGGACGGGAGCAGCAGCGAGATGATCGTAGAGACCAAGAAATACAGCTATGACTACCGTGGACTTACCCAAAAGGTCGCACAGTATGACTCACTGCAAGAGCTCGAAGAGAGCCGTCAGGTCGAGTTACAGGAGGTACTGCAGTGATCTTTGCCTACAAAGGGATCAATGCTGAAGGAAAGAAGGTCAGCAACAAGGTCGAAGCGACCTCCATCGAAGAGGCCAAGAGCAAGCTCAAGGCACAGAACATCATCTACAAGAGCATCGAAGAGGAGTCACCCTCTCTGCTCAGTGGTATCAACTTCAGTCGCAGGTACCGTATCACACCCAACGAACTCTCTCAGCTCAGCCGTGAACTGGCGATGTATATCCGTTCGGGTATCAGTATCGTCGGTGCCCTTAAGATCATCCAGAGTCAGTACCTGCACAAGAAGAAGCTCTACCTCTTCTTAAAGACGGTCAGCACCTATCTGGATGAAGGAAAGAACTTCTACGCCGCCCTTGATGAGCAGAAGATCGTCATCTTGCCGGAGTTCTTCACCCAGTCCATCCGCGTCAGTGAGTCCAGCGGTATCCTCGACGAGGTCCTGCTGGAGCTCTCCCGTTTCCTTAAAGAGCAGGACCGTATCTCCAAAGAGATCAAATCCGCCTTTGCCTACCCCTCTTTCATGATCCTGATCTCTCTCTTCATGGTCGGCTTCATGCTCGCCTTTGTCGTTCCCCAGATCACCGGTATCTTCGAGGGGATGGGACAGGAACTCCCTGCGGCGACGCGCTTTGTTATCGCCCTGGGAGACTTCTTCAACGACAACTTCACACTCATCGGCATCATCATGGTCCTGCTCTTTGGTGCACACACCTTCATGATGAGCTACAGCCACCCCTACAAGTTCGCGGTCCACTCCATCGTGCTGCGACTGCCGCTCTTTGGCGATGTCGCCATGAAGAGCGAGCTCGGACGTTTTGCCTATGTCGGTTCACTCCTTGTACGTTCAGGGGTCCCCTTTGTACAGACCATCAACCTGGCTGCCAACATCTTGAACAACACCGTCTTGAAAGAGGTCTTCCTGGAGGCCTCCAAGAAGGTGGTCGAGGGGAAACGCCTCTCCATCGCTCTCAATGAGTCCAGCTACAGACTCGACCAGTCCTTTCTACAGGCGATAGCCGTCGGTGAGGAGACCTCTCAGATCGAACCGGTCCTCATCAACATCTCAGAACTCTACTTCGAGGACAACCGTGACAAGATCGGGATCATCCTCAGTCTGCTTGAACCGATGTTGATGCTCTTTGTCGGCGGTACCATCGGCTTTATCGTCGCGGCGATGCTGCTGCCTATCTTCTCAATGAGCATCACCTGATCATGAGACAAAAACGCAACAGTGTCGCCCTGCTGATCACCCTCTTCTTCATCATAGCCATCACTGCTGCCGTCGGTGTCAGTCTGATGAACCTCAAAAAGAGCGGAGAACAGCTCCATGAGGCACGATTCCTGCTGCAGAGCGGTGCCATCGTAGAGGATGTCATCACACTCATGCTCGAAGCCGAGAAACTTGGTGTCGTGACCGATGCTGACAGTTTAAGCGTCTTTTTGTTCACCGCAGGCTTTATCCCACTGGAATTAAAAGAACTTTTAGTTAAAATAGAGATAACAAGTGCCATGGGACGTCTTAACATCAACTCCCTGGCCTCGTCGAAAGCGCTGCAAGAGGCATTCATATCATATCTGGTCCGCTTCAATGTACAAGACGCCTACTACATGAGCGACCTGCTGCTTGACTGTATGGGTGGGTACAAAGAGGTCTATAAGACCAATATCTTTGATGAGATGCCTGAGCTCTACCGTGAACGTCTCGTCTCCAAACGCCACCTTGACAAGGTCTTGGAGTTCTACATGCGTGAACGCCACGATCATGCAGTCGCCGAAGTACCGTGGAGTGATCTCATCCGTTTTGATGAGAACAATGCCACTGCTGTCGATGCTAACTACATCACACCGGCCCTTTGGCAGTTCTACCTCCCGCAGCTGGAGCGAGAACAGGCTGAAGAGCTTGCAGCTTCCGGTGGCGGTATGTATAACAAGCTTGAGGACATCGACCTCTCTACGGAGGATCGCACGCGTCTAAAGAAGATGAACATCGGTTTCTATGCACCGACCGTGCATGTCGATATCGAAGTTATGGAGAACAACAGCACTGCGCATATCGCGTTTGACTATGACATCAGTAAAAAGAAGGGTAAACATTTTGAATTTGGGATTTAAGACAAAGGCCAAGGCCTTTTTTGTTGATGTCGACTCCCCTGCATACCTGCTCGATGAACCGGTCAATGTGATCCTCTCTCCAAGTATGTACTGGGTCAAACGGGTCACACTGCCGGTCAAATACCTGCGTGATGTCAAAAGTCTGATACCCTCACTCTTTGAAGACCACCTCCCTGAAGGAAAGTACAGCTACAGCGCATACAAGGAGGGAGACGAGTTCCTCATCTTCGCCTACAACGACAAAGAGATCCTTGACCTTATCGCAGCAAAGGGGATCACTACTGCCCAGCTCAACAACATCTATCTCGCCCAAAGCGAGTTCGAGACCCTTGAGGGACCACGCAAGATCAATGACAGCAGTATCATCGACCGACAAAACGGCGTGGTGATCAAACTCCCCCTTGCCTTGGCACCTGAAGCCAAGCCCCTCGACCTCTCGGACCATACCTTCTCAAAACAGAACATACATCTGACCCGTTTTAACCAGATCGCAGATAAGAAGTCACAGGTCATCTTCGCTTCGATACTGGGTTTCTTGATCGTGATGTTCGCGGCAGAGTGGCTGATCACCGCTTCAAAGGTGCGTACGCTTCAGGAGAAACAGAACGAGGTCTTCAGCCAACACAAACTCCCCTCTACCTTTTTCCAGAACGAAGCGATCCATGCCAAACTCAACAACACATTTGAACGACAGATCCGTATCCGCAATGTCCTTAACCTGGCACTGACCATCAAACTCGCACCGCATGAGCGTATGGAACAGGTGCAGCTTGAGAAGAACAAGATCGGCATCGTCATCACGACCGACTCACTTGAGAGCGGCCGTAAAAGTCTCTCCAGACTGAGAAAGGCGTTCAAACGTACCAGTGACCGTTTTGAGAACGGTACCTATGTGATGGAGGTGATGCTGTGAAGATAAACCCGCTCTACCTGGGCCTGCTCCTTGTCAGTGCCCTCATCTTCGTCATCTACCAGCTTGGCGAGAGCAAGGCACAGTTGCGTGAGAGCAAGAGATCACTCTACAAGATCGAAGCGATGGCAGAGGAGATCGATGCACTAAAACGCACCTGGGACAACCCAAAGAACACCACTGGTGCACTCAACCGCATCCTGAAGGCACCGCAGCTCAAGTCAGCGAACATCCAAAAGACAAAGAAACGCGGCCGTATCATCCTCAGCTCCAAAAAAGCCAACCTCAAAGCGACCAACTACTTCTTTGTCAAGCTCTTTAACGGCCCGTTCATCCTTGAGAAGTTCCAGGTAAAACGTCTTGACGATGAGAGTGTCAGCTTCAGTGTGGAGATCCGTATATGAAAAAGATAGCACTCTCTCTCTTCTACACCTTCTTCTTTCTGGCAGCACTGCTCTTCTTCACCCCAAAAGAGAGTCTCTACTACTTCGGTGAAGAGCAGCTCAAACCACTGGGTGTCGTGGTCGCACAAGAGGAGGTCATAGACCATGGCTTCACACTTGAGATCAAACATGCAGCACTCTATGTCAAAAAGATAAAGAGTGCCAAGATCAAGTCGATAGAGCTGCATCTCTTCGGGCTCTATAACAGTGTCAATATCACCGATATCGTCCTTGATGACACTTTCGAGCAGTTCTTTCCGCCCCTTATCAACCATGTGACCATGACACAGAGTATCTTCACACCTACAAGCCTCTCTGCGGAAGCTCTGGGTGACTTCGGCGAGGCGACTGCCACACTTGACCTGCTTGACAGAAACGGCAGTGTCACCCTGAGACCTTCGAAACTGATGCGTTCGCGCTATAAGAACACTCTGCGTCAACTCAGACGTACCAAAGGGGGAGCCTACAGCTATGCGTTTAAGTTCTAACCCTGCACTGATGCGCTTTGTTCGCAACCTGCTTATCCTCATCCTTGTCGCAAAGGCGATCTCACTGGTGATGCTGTGGTACTTTCAGAGCGAAGGTGTCCACTATCATGCTAACAGTTCCAAGATGCCGGAGTACAAGCGTTACAGTGCCAACAACCTTATCAAAGCGACCAAGAAACCGACCGTCAAAGAGGCGACGGAACCGACAACGCAGGAGGCCAAAGAGTTGGCAGCCTATGGCCCCAATATCTCCAACATGCTCTTAAAAGGGCTGATCAAACGTCAAGACGGCGGTGTGATCATCATCGCGCTTAAGAGCAAGCCCAAGGAGTCCGAGGTCCTGGGTATCGGCGACACCTTCAAAGGCTATACCCTCACCAGGATCCTCAAGAACGGTGCGGTCTTTGACAAGAACGGTGAGAGCTACAGCCTCTACTTCTCCGAAGAGCAGCAAGAGGAGCGTTATGTAAGCAGACCATCTGCCGTGCAGGAAGATGATGACAGTATCAAACAGGTCGCAAAGACAGATATCATCCACTACGCCAAGAACGTCAAACAGATCTGGAAGGACATCGGTATCGTCGAGGTCAAGAAGAACGGCAAGATCACCGGCTTTAAAGTGACACGGATCAAACCCAACACACCATTTGCACGTCTGGGACTGCGTAAGGGGGACATCATCATCAAAGCCAATAACAAAGAGATGACATCATATAAAGATGCCATCGCCATCTATAAAGGGATCGACAAGCTCGAAGCACTCGAACTTGTCGTCCTGCGCAACAACCAAGAAACGGAGATAAACTATGAGATATATTAAACTACTATTGATCTTAACCATTTTGTTGACAGGCACTCTTGATGCAAGAGAGAAGGTCAATATCAAGTTCGAGAAGCTTCAGATCAACAAGTTCATCAAACTTGTCGCCAAACTGAGCAACACCAACATCCTCGTCACCAACAAGATCAACGGTACCGTCGACATGGTCACCTCGACACCGATCTATGATGATGAGCTTATGGGCATACTGATATCTGTACTCGAATCCAAAGGCTTTACCCTCATCAAGAAGGGTTCGTACTATGAGGTGGTCCGTTCTACCGAGGCAGCCAAACACAATGTCCCTGTCGTCCGTTCGGGCTATATCGCACGGGGAGACACCATGGTCACTCAGGCGATCAAGGTCGAAGGCGAGAACGTCGATATCGTCGCAGCAAAGGTCCGTTATCTCATCTCAAAGACAGCCAAACTGATGACGATGAAAGAGACCAACACCCTCCTTATCACTGACTATCCGGCCAATATACAGACCATCAAACGTATCATCAAAGACCTTGACTCCAAGAACAAGAAGGCCATAGAGATCGTCCCGGTCGAGCATGCCGACCTCAAGAAGCTGCATGCCCAGGTGACGGACATCGCCAAGTCGATCTTCAACGAGAAGGTCTCCACACAGAGTGTCAAAGTATTGATGAACGCTGATGTCAACGGTCTGATCCTCATCGGGAACAAAGAGAACATCGAAGAGCTTAAAGCGGTGATCGCCACACTTGACAACGAGCAGAACCTCAATGAGGTGGTCCAGATCATCCCTCTGAAGAACTCTGATGCCAAGAGTGTCCTCGCTACTCTCACGGAGATCGTCACCAAACAGACCTTTGCCGACCCGAGTATGAAACCCAATGTCTCTGCAAGTGAAGAGATCAATGCTGTCATCATCGTGGGTAATCCCGGCGTGCTCAAAGGGCTGAAGAAGATCATCGAGACCCTCGACAAAGAGAAGTACCAGGTCTATGTCCAGGCCCGTATCGTCGAGATCAACAAAGAGGATGCAGAGCAGATCGGTGCCAAGTACAATCTGCAAGCCTTCTCTGCCACCTCTGCGGGCCTCATCGCATTCTCCGGTAACTTTGGAGGTACCTCTGCACTCAGTATGCTTGGAGGTACCCTGCCGACAGGTGCACCGACCTCAGGTCTCGCACTCGGTGCCTCTCTTGACTTCCTGCAGACCTATGGTGCATCCAAGACCATCTCAAGTCCCTCCATACTCTGTGTCAACAACCAGGAGTCTTCGATCTATGTCGGTAAGACCCTCTCTTTTGCGACAGGCAGCAACACTGCAGGTACCCTTGGGACCACCACAAGCTTTAAACGTGAAGATGTCGGTCTGACCCTAAAGATCAAACCGCGGGTCTCTTCCAACGACAAGGTGACCCTTGATGCAGAGGCTATCTTGGAAAACGTCCTCTCTGTCGATGCCAACAACCAGCCTGTCACGACAAAGCAGAGTGTCCTCACCCAGGCCATACTGCGTCATGGTGAGAGTATCATCATCGGCGGTCTGGTCAAGAACTATACCACCGACACTGAGACCAAGATCCCTATCTTGGGAGATATCCCGCTTCTTGGATGGTTCTTCACCCACCATGACACCAAAGACCAGCAGGACAACCTCATCGTCATCCTGACCCCGTACATCATCGACAAAAGCGAGAAGCTCTCTGAACTTCAAAAGCAACTCGGGGAGCTGACACGTCTGCAGACAGAGTACAACAAAGAGGTCTTCAAACTGATCGAACAGAACTCTGATGAGAAGCAAGAGGCTATGAAGAGCGATGTTGAATAAGCAGCTTCATCACGACCTGAACCTTGAGACCGTAGAACTCGAAGAGTTGGAGACAGAGCTCTTTGTCAAAAACTACCTGCTCTTGACAAAAATCGGTGATGAGATCACCGCCGCCACCTCTGAAGCCTATATCGTCGAGGCCAGTAACTACTATAACAAGCTCTCCGAGAAGTTCCCGCTCATCATCCTGGACGAAGAGTCCTATGAGCGTCTCTACAACCGCTATCTTGAGCTGCGAACCGACAAACAGATCGAGACGATGCAGGAGGAGGGAGAAGCAGGCGAAGGTGAAGATGACGAGCTCTCGCTTACCGAGTTCCTGCGGACCTCGTCGGACATCCTTACCTCGGAAGAGTCCGCACCCATCATCAAGTTCGTCAACGCCCTCTTCTATCAGGCGGTCAAACGAAAAGCCTCTGACATCCATATCGAAGTCCATGAGAAACGCGGAGAGGTCCGTTTTCGTGTCGATGGTATCTTGACCAAGAACGTCGATCTCGAGAAGAAGGTGATCGCACTGATCATCAGCCGTATCAAGGTCATCTCCAACCTTGACATCTCGGAGAACCGTATCCCTCAAGATGGACGTACCCAGATCAAGATCGCCGGAGAGACCCTTGACATCCGTGTCTCTATCCTGCCGACCTTCTATGGTGAGCGCGTGGTCATGCGTCTGTTGATGCAGAGCGGTTCCGTACCCCATATCCATGAGCTCGGTTTTCCTGAAGAGACCATACATGACATCAGGAACCTCCTGCGCAACTCACACGGTATCATCCTGGTGACAGGACCTACCGGTTCGGGTAAGACCACCTCTCTGCATGCCTTCTTGCAGGAGGTAGAGTCTCCGGAGCTCAACCTCATCACCGTAGAGGACCCTGTCGAGTACAAGTCCGAGACCATCTCGCAGATCCAGGTCAACGAGAAGGTCGGACTCACCTTTGCAGCCGCCCTTCGCTCCATCTTGCGTCAAGACCCCGACATCATCATGATCGGTGAGATACGTGACGAAGAGACCGCCCATATCGCAGTCCGTGCTGCATTGACCGGACACCTTGTCTTCTCCACACTTCACACCAACTCTGCCGCTGCGACCATCTCCCGTCTGGCGGACATGGGGGTCGAGCCTTTCCTCATCTCCTCCTCCCTTCTGGGTATCATGGCACAGCGTCTTGTAAGACGTATCTGTGATGCCTGTAAAGAGGAGGACACCATTGCGGAGGAGTTCGCAACAGAATATGACCTTAGCGACAATGCTGTCATCTATAAAGCTGTCGGCTGTAAAGCATGTAACTACAGCGGTTACAGCGGACGTCAATCCATCGGAGAGCTCCTGATCATGGATGACATGATCAAAGACCTGCTCAAAGAGACGACAGATGAGCATACCATCTCCAAAGCCCTTGAGGCAGAACATCTTGTCACTATCTCCATGCAGCTCAAAGAGATGCTGCTGCGCGGGGAGACCTCTCTCGACGAAGCGATACGCATCGGTCTGGCGCATGCCTAAGAACCGCTCTGGCTTCACCCTCATCGAGGTCCTGGTCTCAGTGATGATCATCTCCGTCGTCATCGCAGCTCTTCTACAGCTCTTCTCTACCAACTCTCACAGCTTCAGCTCTGTCCATGAGAAGATCCTGCAGACCAACAAGACCTCTCTGCTCTTGGGAAACAAGATCTACGGCTATGAGAAGAAGAGGATCGATCTGGCAGAACTGGTCAAAGACTTCAATATCGATGACACACTGCGTCGTAAGCTCAAACAAGAGAAGGTCGAGATCATCTACACCGAGTTGATGAACATAGACTTTGATGCTGCAGCAGCCTCTATCGCAGAAGAGGAGCAAACTGCTCAACAGAACGATGAAGCGGTCATCAATGAGACCTCTGAAGCGACCAATGCACTCGAAGTGGGCAAGACCACCATGCGTATCGGTGATCAGAGCAGTGGCTTCTTGCGGGTAAAGATCCAATGAGGCGCAGTGCCTTCACACTCATAGAGATGATGATCGCCATCACCCTCTTCTCTGTAGTGATGATCTTTCTCTATCAGACCATGGCGACCGTCGACAGATCAAACCGTTTCTACAGTGAGAAGCTTGAGGATATCACCTACGATCAGACTCTCATCAAGACCCTCTACCTTGACCTCTCCCTCTCCCTTCCCAACAAAGGGAGCATAGAGAATATTGACAGGAAGACCGACATGCTTTTCTTGCAGACATCACATGTCATCCATACCCATGTCATGCCCTATGTCGTCTATTTCGTCAAAGAGCACCATCTCTACCGGGTAGAGTCTGCAACACCGTTAAGCTATCCTTTTGAGAGCAATATCAATGTACTTATAGATGATTTCGGCACGCTTGAGAAGTTTCGTATCTATAAGAACAGTACCCATTTTCTCATCGACATCAGTCGTGATGGTAAAGAGGAGAACCTTTTCAAGGTCCGACATCTCAACGCTGAGTAATATCTATGGATATACGATAAACGATCCCTATCTGGATACCGGTTTTGATATGCTGTTATGGTTGGTGAAGTGAATCTTAGGAGAGATCAAGAGCCGAAGCTCTTGAGATAAAATTAGAGGGCAGCTTTTGCCTGTGCTGCGACAGCAGAGAATGCAGCTGCATCGTTCATTGCCATGTCGGCAAGGATCTTACGATCAAGTTCGATACCAGCTTTCTTAAGTCCGTTGATGAAACGAGAATAGTTGATGTCATTGAGACGACATGCAGCATTGATACGGATGATCCATAGTTTACGGAACTCACGCTTCTTCTGTTTACGATCACGGAATGCATAATACATACTGTGTTCTAGTTGCTCTTTCGCTTTACGGAAGTGCTTGTGACGACCTTGGAAGTAACCTCTAGCTAGTTTTAATACTTTTTTGTGACGACGACGTCTTACGACACCTGTTTTTACTCTTGGCATGTTTTTCCTTTTTCTTTACTCTATGATCTTCTGCGATCTATAGGTGCCACTAATGGGTGGACTTGCCCAGCTCTTCACTGGAGAATGTTTTAGACGATCTTAGTTGATCATCGCTTTGATGTTCTTAGCGTCTGAAGCAGCAACGACTTTTGGTGCGTTCTGCTGACGACGCGTTTGTGCATCTTGCTTGCTAAGAATGTGGCTTCTGTACGCTGTTCCGCGTTTGATCTGGCCGTTTTTCTTGACTTTAAAACGCTTGACAGCGCCTTTTACAGATTTCATCTTTGGCATGGTGACTCCTCTCTAATTTTAACTATTTTGTACCATGGGGTCAAAATAAGTCCGTGATTATAGCTAAATATTTCTAAATATACCATCTTATCGCTATCACTGCCGTTCTACACTGTTTAGACACTTTTTTAGGTTATACTTTTTCTATGTCAGATTCAGATTTAACATTAATGATCTTACAAGCTGAAGAGGAGTTCTCCTACCTTGAAGAGCAGTGCCTCAAAAACAGGCGTGATGAAGAACAGGAGTGTGACTATAAGCTGCATGGTCTCGCACTGATGACGCTCTACAGCTTTGCCCTGAACCTCAAACTCTCGGGCGGACAGCTTATGAACCTGCTCTACGACCTGGACCATGAGAGCCGTCTCTATCAACACCTCATCGCACCCTACCTTCTCCTTTTTGATGACCTTGAACTTGTCTGCAAACAATACGGTCACAAATACCTCAGGTTCCTCTCTGAAAAGGCACAGGGAAAGAGTGATGAAGAGGTGATGGAGGTCCTCTTCACCAACACACCCCAAGAGCATTGACACACCTTCTATCTGCCAAGACAGCACTCTTCATTACCAAAAGAATTTCACAGAGACCGTTTAACATTAAGCTAACACAGAAGTTATAAGATATGGGTATCTAAAAAAGAAGGAGAAGTTATGAAAAAAATAACTTTGATCGTATTGATGCTCAGTTCTATAGTGTCGGCACAGAGTGCCCAGGATGTGATCGACACCAACGGATGTCTCGCCTGCCATGCTGTTGCAAGCAAAAAAGCGGCCCCGGCCTTTGCCGGTATCGGGATGCGGAACAAACGATTTGAAGGTGCTGATGCCAAAGCCACCATCATCAACAGTATCAAGAACGGATCAAAAGGGAAGTATCCGATGTTCGCTGACAGTGCTATGCCGGCCTATCCCGGACTCTCAGATGCAGACTTGAACGCTGTTGCTGACTATATCCTTGCACAATCTTCCAAAGCCAAAGGCCATGGTGGTGGCCAGGGCGGCGGTATGGGAAGGGGGATGAGATAATGAAATATCTTTCATTCTTCGATGAGATCGAAAAGATCACACTTTATGATGACCTCAGCAAGTTCCTTGGTGTCAATGATGACGGTGTCATTGAGCTCTCTTATGTCGATATCGTCAAAACCGCAGGCCATAGCTGTGGAACTGTAGCCGGAGCCTATCTGATCGCACTCAAAGGACTCAAGGCACTTTACGGTGAGAGTCTACCCTCTCGCGGAGAGATCAAGGTCGAGATCAAGAAAGCCGCCACTGACGATAATGCAGGAGTGGTAGGATGTGTTCTCTCCAACATCACAGGAGCGACTACAGACTATGGATTTGGAGGGATCCCCGGCGGTAAATACAATCGTCGTGAACTGCTCTTCTATGAAGCGGATATCGATGCCGATGTCTGTTTTACCCGCCTTGATACGCAAGAGAAAGTGTGTGTCAACTATCGTCCAAAAAAAATTGTCAATCCTATGGAGATACTGATGAGTGCCATCAAACCTGATGCAAAAGCTGAAGATATAAAGAGCTTTCCTGTACGTTTTCAGGCAATGGTCAAGACCGTGTTCGACAATGCTGACAAAGTCATAGAGGTTCAGCATATCTCATAACTGCGCTTATATCTGCAGGATGAGTATCCTTAAAAGAGGGAGGGGTGTGAAAGTATGTCTCTTCTTAAAGAAGAGAGCTCATCTAACAGTACACCTTCAAAAGAGCAGAGGCGGAAGCTTCTACTTCTTCTTATCGTCTTTCTTAGGGACGACCAACATGTTGTAGTAACGCCCTTCGAAACGTGGCGGTTTGTCCATGACGCCGATGTCCTCGACCATTGGCCAGACCTTAAGCAGCACATCACGTCCTGCCTCCGGGTGGGCCATCTCACGTCCGCGAAGGAAGACACGGAACTTGACCAGTTTACCCTGCTCAAGGAACTCACGTGCATGCTTGACCTTGTAACTGATATCATTGTCAGCGATCTTGACCGAAAGTTTGATCTCTTTGATCTCTACTTTGACCTGGTTCTTGCGCTGCTCTTTCTTCTTCTTCTCTTCTTGGTATTTGAACTTACCATAATCCATGATCTTGGCAACAGGTGGTGTCGCGTTAGGAGCGATAAGGACCAGGTCCAGTCCAAGCTCGTCTGCTTTCGCCTGTGCTTCACGTGTTGGGATAATGCCTAATGACTCGCCGCCATCTACATTACAACGAACTTCGCTGACGCGAATGTCATCATTCATTATGGTGTTGTCTTTTTTTCGGTTCAAAAATTTACCTCGTTTATTTTTTGTTGGATCATAGTCAAGAACTCAGCTTCACTAAGATTGTACTGTTCGCGACTTCGACGGTCACGTACTGCAATGGTCTTGTTCTCGACCTCTTCGTCACCTAAGACGATGATCATCGGAACACGACCTTTTTCAGCAGTTCTGATACGTTTGTTCAGGCTTTCGTTCTTCGAGAAGATCTCGCTGTCCGCGCCCAAATCGATCAGTTTATCTGCCAACTCTTTGGCATATGCGTTGTGTGGTTCAGCGATCGGTACGATAGCAACTTGCGTTGGCGCAACGAACATCGGGAACTCACCCGCATAGTGTTCTGTTAATATACCAATAAATCGTTCAAAAGAACCTAAAATGGCACGGTGGATCATCACAGGCTGTATTTTGTTGTTCTCATCGCCACTGTATTCGAGCTCAAAACGCTCCGGCAGGTTGAAGTCGAGCTGGATCGTACCACACTGCCACTCACGCCCGATAGCGTCCGTGATCTTGATATCGATCTTCGGTCCGTAGAAGGCACCGCCGCCCTCATCGATCTCATACTTGAGGTCGTTCTTGTCCATCGCGTTCTTCAGTGCGTTGGTCGAGATCTCCCATACTTCGTCATCACCGACCGCTTTTTCAGGCTTGGTGGAGATCATCATCTTGTAGTCGAACTCGAACGTCGACATGATCTTGTCGACGAAGTCTACGACCTCGATGATCTGCTCTTCGATCTGGTCTGCCGTACAGAAGATGTGTGCATCGTCCTGAGTGAACTCACGTACACGGAAGAGACCGTGAAGTGCACCTGTCATCTCATGACGGTGGACCACGCCGTACTCAAAGTACTTCAGTGGCAGGTCACGATAAGAGTGTGGCTCATCTTCGTAGGCCTTGATGTGACCGACACAGTTCATCGGTTTCACACCGAACTCGACATCGTCGATCTGTGTGAAGTACATGTTCTCGCCATAGTTCTGGTAGTGACCTGAGGTCA
>Ga0256843_1001578_pt1 | contig 17739 bp, 20 predicted proteins | sample AlvinellametaG_FD_191572 | JGI IMG/M metagenome (GOLD analysis project Ga0256843, IMG submission 191572) | Pompeii worm associated microbial communities from hydrothermal vent at the East Pacific Rise, Pacific Ocean - Alvinella | ecosystem: Host-associated > Annelida > Integument > Unclassified ... | reverse complement strand
AGTTTGAGTGCTTTTTGGAAGCGTTTAGGGCTTTTTGGAGTAAGGGCTTCTTTGTTAAGAGAGGTTGTGGCAAAAGAGTTGTTGGTAGAGCCTGACTTAGTAGCAAAGAGACTTAAAAAATTCCCTTTAACATTAGAGTCTTGGAGACCTATTGAAGAGGCTATTAGTACAGCGGGAGGTTTAAAGTTTGAAAACTTAGATCAAGAGTTGATGCTCAAAAAGTATCCTGGTGTCTTTTGTGTTGGTGAGATGCTTGACTGGGAAGCACCTACTGGAGGCTATCTACTCACAGGAGTTATGGGACAAGGAAAACAAGCAGCAAGAGGTCTTGTAAAATTTTTAATAGAGCTTTAAACTTCTTCTTTAGTTTTTAGAAAAGGAGAGACTCTACAAACTCTAAGCTACAATCACACAAAAAATTAAAGGATTTTTGTGCCAAAACAACGCTTTTTATTTGATGACTTTAATGTACTTGGTGGTGTTTTAGAGCCTTGTAGCCTTGACCCACTTACAGGGTTTCATAGAGATGGTTCATGTCGTGTAACCCCTCAAAATCAAGGTATGCACGCTGTATGCATCTATGCAACTAAAGAGTTTTTAGAGTACTCTAAAAGTGTAGGAAATGACCTCTCAACGCCTATGGAAGCCTATAACTTTAAGGGTGTAAAACCCGGAGAGAGTTGGTGTCTTTCAGGTTTACGTTTTGTTGAAGCTCTTAAAAACAATCAAGCTCCCCAAATCTTCATTCACTCAACACATCAAGCAATTTTAAACTTGGTAGATTTAGAGACTTTGAAGAGTTTAGCAATAGATTTGTAAATGTTAAAAGAACTTACTTGCTTTTTTTGTAAGTGAGGAGATAGGTGCTTCTTCAAACTTTTCTAAATCTATCCAGATGATTTCACCTTCTATCTCCTCTATTTTATAGAGCTTCACATCGAGTCGGTACTTTGTATAGGCATGTTTAAAAGAGCCTAAAAAGTCATCTTCTAAAGGCTCGACTTTTGGTAAAACTAGCATATCTTTGTACATATTGTCATCTGAGAGTTGCAGGGCAATTTTCCCCTCTTTAATGCAGACACCAAAGAACAGTTCCATGGCTATGTACTCTTTTTTCTTTACTTTTGTATAGATTTCTGGTTCATTTTGTCCTAAACACTCACTCTCAAGTGGACACTCTGAGCATTTTGGTTTACTTGGCAAACAGATAAGAGAGCCTAAGTCCATTAGTGCAAGGTTATGGTGTCTTGGCTCTTTTGAGTTGACAAACTCTGTGGCTCTCTCCCAGACTATTTTATCTTTTGCATCAAGAAGTGAGAAAAATCTTTTGAGTACTCTACTTATGTTTGTATCGACAACAGGTATATCTTGAGAGAGCCCAAAACAGCAAACTGCACTTGCTGTATAGCGACCGATGCCAGGGAGTTGCATCAATGCATCAACACTTTGTGGTAACTCTCTTTGAGCCTCTTTTGCACTCAAGTGTAAGTTTTTAGCACGACGATAGTATCCAAGACCACTCCAAGCAGAGAGCACATCATCAAGAGGTGCTTTTGCTAATGCATCAAGTGTTGGAAATTTAGCTAAAAACTGAGGGTAGTACTCATCTCGAACACGATTTACCTGCGTCTGTTGGAGCATAATTTCACTAAGGTAAACGTGGTAGAGTTCATCAGTATTTCGCCAAGGAAGTTCATGTCTTCCCTTCTGTTCATACCATTTTAGCAGTGATGTATGTATTTTTTTATAACTCACAGATGCCTCTTTCTATTCATCTTTTTATAATCAGCATCTCATCTGCCCCCTTTTGAAACTCATATTTTGTTTGAACTATTTCGTAACTATAATCAAATTTTTTTAACATTTGAAGGATAGATTGAAGATGGATTGATTCTTTGTTTTTTAAATCGAGTATAGGGAAAATTCTCACCTCTTTTCCAACTCGTAACATCTCTAAAACAGCAGCTTTATGGAACTCCTCATCAAAATGGTCACTATATAAAAATAGAAAGTGAGAACTCCATACAAGATTGAAACTTGCATCATTAAAATTGAGTTTTGGTAACTCTTGATGTAGGTATCGTTGCTCTTGTACTCCTTTTTTATAGTCATTTAAAAAAGAGTTCATAGCTTTAAGACGTAAATTTATGAGTGCATCAACATCTTTTATGTTTTTCCAAACAAAATCATTTTGGTTCTTTCTTAACTGCTCACTTACAAGAGATGCCGTTACATCAACTCTTTGTGCTATTTCCTTTTTGCTAAACTGATAAATAGGGTCGATAGAGGTGATATTTATCCCTAGTTTTGTAAGTTCTGAGTTCACAGAAGCAGGACCATCACCACATCCAAGTATCTTTTTGTCTCTGTCTGCATCAGAGTAGAGAAACATCTCCCTATACTCTGATAAATTACGTCCCCAAGGGACTATGTTTTCTAATTGCACGAAATACTCCTAGATACTCTCTTTTACATTTTATGGGTATATTATAGCAATATAGAGATGTTTTTTGAGTAGATTTAACAGATTTTAAGGTGAATTTGCATAGATTTAACAAATATAATGTTGATAAACAAACTTTTAGGTTATAAAATGAAAAAAATTATTTTTTTGATTTTTCTTTTTGCATTTATGCCTCTGTTACAAGCAAATGAATCTGAAGTTGAAGCTCTGGCAAAAAGTTTAAACCTTTCTGCTGGTTCTAAAGCAATAGTGCAATGGGAAAGGGTATTTAAATCGGAGAAGAAGATGAAACGCTATAAAATTAACTCACTTAGCAATGAAAATAAAGACTCTTTAAAAGAGTATCTTATTAAGCATGCTATTGATTCTGATCAGCCAACTATTGCAGGAGTTTAAATGAAAAAAAATATAATTTTTACACTATTGGTAAGTTTAGCTTTACATGCAAATAGTGTGACAGATAAAGAGAAAATAGATCAGCTTATTCAGGAAGTTAAAGTCCTGCAAAATGAGTTAGTTATTCTGAAAAATAGACAAGAAGAGAATAGGGATGAGATAGAAGAAATAGTTGATTATACAGAAAATATTGAAGCGATAACATTTAAGGATAAACTCAATTTTGGTTTAGGTTTTAAAACAAACTTAGATAATTTTGATAAAAAATATGCAGATGGACATAGTGTAAGAAATAGTAATGTCTGGAGCAATAAATTGATGCTAAATATGAAAGCAGATATCGCAAAAAATATGAATTTTTATGGACGTTTATCAATGTATAAATATTGGGGTAGTAATTATATACATCCCTATACATACTATGATAATATGCAGGGAAGAGTCCCCTCAGATAGTGCCATATATGTAGAAAGAGCATATATTAACTGGTTTTTTAATCAAAATTCATATATACCTATGGCACTAACGATAGGTCGTCAACCAAGTTCAGATGGACCAAGTAACCATTTTAAAGATAATAGTGCTAGAAAAGGAACATACTCAGCACTACTTTATGATGGAGCAGCTGATGGTTTAGTGTATACTGCAAATATTTCAAAGATTATAGAGAATCCAAAAAGTTTTTTAAGAGTTGGTTACGCGAAAGGTTTTGGCTACTCAGAGACATCAGTAAATGTAGGAAATGCATTTATTGGAGCTTCTAATAATGATATAAAAGATACGAATGTTTTTGGTCTTTTTTTAGATACAACTATACCAAGATTAGAGTACAGTTTCGTTCAACTGAGTTACTCAAAAATGATAGATATTGTAGCAAATCCTTTAGATACAAATACAACAGAAAATAAGAACATAGGAGATGTAGATCTTTATGGGGCTATGATTCAGTTAACAAATATAGAGGATACACACCTAGACCTATTTGCACAGTATGGGCATAGTGTAACACATCCTAATAATAATAGCTATGCAGATTATGGAACATTACTTGGTGAGGCTGGAGATAAGAGTAGTAAATCTGGGGATGCTTATTGGTTAGGAGGGCGTTATGGTTTTGGAAATAAACAGATATATAAGCTCGGATGTGAGTACAATTATGGTAGTAAAAACTGGATAAATTTAACGCAAGGTTCATTTGATATTTACAACAAACTTTCAACAAGAGGAAGTGCTTATGAAGGGTATATAATGTATCTTATTAATCGGTTTGCAAATATTCGCCTAGGTTATATTTATATAGATTATAACTATACTGGAAGTGGATGGTTTGTTGGTTCAAGTAAAGAAATCACAAATAGTATGGAAAACTCAGATGAATCTCTATCAAGCTTGCAATCAATATACTTAAAAATGAGTATTACCTTTTAAAAATGAATACACTACTAAATAACTTAAAACTCTCTATTAAGATAAATTTTGCTGTGGCTATTTCAGCTATTGTCATTATTTTTATGAGTATAATGTTCTACTATGTAACAAATTTATTTGTTGAAATTACTCAAAAAAATAGAGACTCTCGACAAACGATTAGATTATTAACGCAAGAGGTTGATGCCAATTTACAGAGATTAAGTTATTTAACTATTAGCAACTCTATTAAAAGTTCAAAAAAGTATGCTCAACATAGTGAAATTCTTTATCAAGCTCTTTTAAATAACTTACAAAAACTGCAAGAGAGTCCTTTTTTTCAGAGTGATATACAGGCGATAGAAATTATTAAAAAACTAACAAATAGAATTCATGGATATAAAATTATTACAGACTCTTTAATAGAAGAAGTACAAGACAATACGGAAGATGGTCTTTATGCTATACTTGCCTTATCCTCTGCAAATCAAAGAATTTCTCAAGAACTAGAGGAATTAAATCAAATTATTACTAATATCTCTACAAAAAATATTCAAGAGACAAATGAGCAGATGGAAAAGCTTCAACTTTTCTCTCTTGTTGTTACATTTTTACTTTTCATATTTATTTTGTATACAAACAAACGAGTACTCTCATCAATTCTTTACCGTATCCATAATTTAAGAGATGAAATTATCTCATTTTTTGATATGCTCTCACATAAAAGAGCAAATATTGTACAGATAGATTATGATGGGAAAGATGAAATTGCAGAGATAGCGAAAGTTATTGATGAACATATATATTTGGCTGAGCAGATAGTTTTAAGAGAAAGAGAAGAGAGTGAACGAGTTGAAAAGAGAGTAAAAGAGGCGACAAGGGAGATTGTACAACTTAATGCAGAAGTAGAAGCCACACAGAGAGAAATAGTCTTTACAATGGGTGCTATTGCAGAAGAGAGATCAAAAGAGACAGGAAACCATGTCAAGCGAGTAGCTGAATACTCTTTAATTCTTGCTCGTTTATATGGACTAAGTTTAGAAGAAGCACTTCTTATTAAAAATGCTTCACCTATGCATGATATAGGTAAAATAGCGATACCTGATTCTATCTTAAATAAACCGGGAAAATTTACAGATGAGGAGTTTGAAACTATGAAAACTCACTCAGAAATAGGGTACAAAATGTTACATCACTCTAATAAGTCCATATTAAAAGCTGCGTCCATCTTAGCATATGAACATCATGAACGATGGGATGGAAAAGGGTACCCTCGTGGATTAAAGGGTGAAGAGATTCATATATATGGGAGAATAACAGCTATCGCTGATGTTTTTGATGCACTTGGAAGTGATAGAGTTTATAAAAAAGCATGGTCTCTCAGTAAAATCTTGAAACTTTTTAAAGAGGAGAGAGGAAAACAGTTTGACCCCCTCCTTATGGATATATTTTTAGATAATATAGAACATTTTTTAGCTGCTAAAGAGATGATTGAGAGAGACTCTAGTGGTATAGTACTCTCAACATTTATTGAAGATTTTCATAAGGTAGATGAGTATCTTATAGCTTAAAGAACTATCCAGTTGGTGATCTTTGCAGTTGCATAGATATTCTCTTCCTTATCTTTTATCACGACATCAAAGATAAGACGTCTTTTTTTCCTTTCAACGAGTGAGGCAGTCACATAGATATACTTGAGTTCCATAGTAATGGCTTTTATGAGTTTTGAGTCTATATTTCGTGTCATATTTTTAGGAGCTACAAGCAAACTGAGTGGTCCAAGTGCATTATCCATCGCGGCAATTATCATACCTCCTTGCATAGTGGAGTATGGGTTAAGCCATGTTTTTAAAACTGGAATCTTGGTTGTAAGCGTAGCACGCTCTTTATCAAACTCTATAATCTCACACTCCATAACACTAAAGCTTGGCGGAGGGAGGTCAAACTCGTTTATTTTTTCTCCAAGAACGTTTGTATAGAGTTCTTTAATGTTGATAGGATTTTCTTTACTCATGATATTTGTACCATTTACACCTTTTTTTATTTTTTATAGCATAGATATTATATGTAAATTTTCTCCCACACTCCTGACACATAAAAGTTGCTCTATTCTTCGCTTTGTTGTGCCACATAAACAGAAAATTACCTACTTGGTCTCCTTTTTTGTAAATGAGCTTCTCATTTTTAAGATAGGCTTTTTCAGCTAAAAGAGCATCTTCACGTTGCTTTACTAACCATGTTGGTTCTATATCTTCTTCAAAATCTTCTTGCATCATAGACTACTTAAAAGGTATTTTTGAGAGTATTATCTCTTTTTGATTCACGTATTGTCTGCAATCTTTGCCGCCAAGTTTTCTACATGTCTCTTGCCAGAGTTTTGAGTGTCCCTCTTTTTCATTTGTATTTTTTCTTAGTTTAAAAAGAAGAGCATGTGCATACTCATGGGCAATTACACTCTCCATCATATACTTAAAACTCTCCTGCATTACTTTTTTGTTGAGGTAGATTGTGATAATGCCATTTTTATAAGAGGTAAGCCCATAGAGTCTACCGGGAATTTTATCTGTAATGATAAGAGGAAATTGATACCGAACCCCAAAGTTTTTCTCCATATGCTGTAAAATCTCTTGCTCTTTATCTTCAATTTTTTTTATATAGCTTTGTGCGAGAGGATTGTGTTTAAAGGTATAGGTTGTATAGTAGTTGTATGCTAAAACAGTTAAAGCTATACCAATCATCAAAATAAAAAGAGTCTCTAGTTTTTTGAAAAACATCTTTAGAGTCCAAGTTCATTCATACAAACTACACAATGTGTTGATTCTGGGAGTATCATAAGTCTAGCAAAGGGGATATCCTCTTCGCACTCTTCACAGATGCCATACTCCTTTTTATCTACTTTTTGTAAGGCAAACTTGAGTTTGTTAAGTCGTATTTCTGTCTCACGAAGTGCATGTTCGTTAATCTGTTGTTCTTGCATCATCTCTTGGCGAGTAAGTCGTCCAAGAGAACAGTCTGGAGCGATAGGTTTTATCTTCTCTTGAAGCTCCTCTATCTCATGATGTAGCGTTGCTATATCTTCTTTTATTTTTGTTTTAATCTTTAGGCGTTCTTTATCAGTCATATAGATACTCTTTTTTATTTAGGATGATTTTAGCATGAAAAAGATTTAACTCTAGAATTTTTGTGATTAGTTATAAATTTCTGAATAATACTTAAGTTCATTTGAACTATAAGAATTCTAGATTGTTTTATTTTGTTTTATTAAAATTTTACTTCTCTTATATATGTTTAAGTGAATAAAATGTACTATCTTAGAATGAAAAGTTATAATTTTTATTATTTAGAGCAAGAATCTCTACGTTCTTTTATTGAAACCCACGCTATCTTTAACTCTTCATCACTACTTATTCAAGTCTTTACATCAAAGAGTGATAGGAAGTTTATAAAAAAAATATTAGACTCCATCACTCTATATTTACCAGATGCTTATGTCATTGGGACAACAACAGATGGTGAAATTATGAGTGGAAGAGTGAGTGAAAATAGGACTGTTATAAGTATCACACAGTTTGAAAATAGTAGCTTGGATGTTATTTGGGTAGAACATAGTGATAGAGGTTATAAAAGTGGTCAAGAGGTGGCAAAAACTCTTATAAAGCAAGAGACAAAGGCCATTATTAGTTTTGGAAGTTGTTATAACACCTCAGGAGAAGAGTACCTATATGGTATATCAAGTGTGAATGATGAGGTAGTTATTGCAGGTGGAATAGCTGGACATGATGAGACAACAACAGATTCTTATGTTTTTACAAAAGATAAAATTTTGTCCAAGGGTGTCGTTGCTGTTTCTCTCCAAAGTGAAAATTTAGTTGTTCATAATGATTATAGTTATAACTGGGTTGAAATAGGTGTAGAACTGACTATAAACGAGGTGATTGATAACCGTGTTTATAAGATAGATGGACGTACTGCGTATGATACTTATGTACACTACTTGGGTAAAGATATAGCAGAGCATTTACCTTCGAGTGGAACAGAGTTTCCTCTCATTATCAAAAGAGATGATTTTTTAATCTCTCGTGCTGTTATCGATGTTCACAAAGATGGAAGTTTGAGTTTTGCAGGTGACTTTAGTGTTGGAGATATTGTCCAGTTTGGTTATGGTGATATCAAAAGTATACATCAAAAATCAACAGAGATTGCACAAGGCATCGCGAAAAAACCAGCAGAGGCTATCTTTATCTACTCTTGTTTAGCGAGAAGACACTATCTTGGTGATAGTATTGAAAATGAAACACTTCCTCTTGAGTCTATCGCTCCTACTGTTGGATTTTTTACTCATGGAGAATTTTATAGCACAAAAAGAAAAGAGTTTTTAAATCAAACAATGACTCTTCTTGTTTTGAGTGAAACGAAAAAAGTGCAGAAAGTAGAGAATTTAGAAGCTGTTTCACGAGAGTTTACCGATCAAGCTATCTCCATAAATGCTTTAGCAAATTTGATAAATGTTGTAAGTAGTGAGATAAAAGAGCATAGAAAAGAGCTTGAGAAACAGAAAAATTTATTTGAAATTTTATTTGAAAAATCTTCGGACGGTATTTTAATCTTAGAAGGTATGCATTTTGTTCAGTGTAATGAAAAAGCATATCAATTGATGGGATATAACTCTAAAGAAGAACTATTAAGTTTACATCCAAAAGTTCTTTCACCGAAGTATCAGCCCGATGGAATGAACTCTGTTGAAAAAGCAAAAAAGATGATGCAACTTGCTTTAGAAAAAGGTATGCATCAGTTTGAATGGGTACATACAAAAGCGGACTCTACACCTCTTTGGGTGGAGGTGAGACTCTCTCCTCTGGTTATAGAAAACAGAGAGTATATTTATGTAGGGTGGCGAGATATAGGAGAGAGAAAGGAGTTACAACTAGCTTTAATGTCTCAAAAAGAGTCTCTTTACCACCAAGCGAATCATGATTCCTTGACAGATTTGGCAAATAGAAATCTTTTCTATATTAAGTTAGAAGATTCTATAAATAAAGCAAAAAGAGAGAGTAAAAAGCTTGCACTACTTTTTATAGATTTAGATATGTTTAAAGATATAAATGACTCCCTTGGTCATGATGTAGGGGATGCTCTTCTTCAGGAGGTGGCAACACGTTTAAAAAGTTCACTGAGAGCAGAAGATACAGTTGCAAGGATAGGAGGGGATGAGTTCACCATTATCATAGAGAGTGTGCAAGATATACAAGATGTCGCTCAAAAAGCAAATAAACTTCTTAATGAAATTTCTAAACCCTATCTTTTTGAAAATCATACAATCTATATTACTTGTAGTATAGGCATCAGTATTTATCCTGATGATACTGAGAGTTTAACAAACCTTATAAAATTTGCTGATACAGCTATGTATAAAGCAAAAGAGGAAGGACGTAACCGACAATGGTTCTATTCAAATGAGATGACAGCCATCATCTCGAATCGAATAAAGATAGATAATGAGATGCGAGAAGCTGTTCACAATGAAGAGTTTGAAGTTTATTATCAACCATTTATAGATACAAAGGAGCAAAAAATAGTAGGTGCAGAGGCACTCATTCGTTGGAAACATCCTAAAAATGGTCTTATATTCCCTGACTCCTTTATCCCTGTAGCGGAGAAGAGCGACTTAATTATAGATATAGATAACTGGATGATGCAAAGAAGCATGAAAGAGTTTGCAAAATGGTATGAAGAGGGACTTAACCCTGGTATACTCTCTTTAAATTTAGCGATAAAACAGCTTGAATCACCGACATATATAGAGAGACTTATTTTTACTATGGAGAAGTACAGTTTTAAGCCAAGTTGGTTAAAACTAGAGATATTGGAGCGACATGTAATGCAAAAAGCGGAGGAAAATATACTCAAACTAGAAAAAATTCGTTCTCTTGGTATTGCTCTGGCTATGGATGATTTTGGTACAGGGGAATCTTCTTTTACCTATCTTAGAAAGTTTCCTATTTCTCAGATAAAGATTGATAAATCTTTTGTGATGGGTATGCAAAAAGAGCGTGACAATAAAGAGATAGTGAAGGCTATCATAGCTCTTGGAAATGCCTTGAAGTTAGAGGTTATTGCTGAGGGTGTTGAGAGTGTGGAAGATAAAGAGTATCTTATGCGACATGAGTGCTTTTTGATGCAGGGATATTACTTTAGTAAACCCATACAGAGGGAGGCTTTTAGAGAGTTTTTAACTTCTAAAAGCTTACTGAGTTGTGTGTAAAAACTCTAAGATACTTCTACTTACCGTTGGTGCATCCTCTATCATAGGAACATGACCAATGCCATCTAAGATAAGAAGTTTGGAGCCTTTTATGTTTGCTTGAAATGCGTAAGCATTTTTATAACTTAAAAGTTTGTCTTCTTTTCCCCAGATGATAAGTGTAGGAATCTCTATCTGCTGAGCTAAGGCTCGTAAATCAACTATAACATCCAAGTTTTTATCTAAGATACCATAGTATTTATGTCTTTCAAGTTTTGCAAGGCGGCATTTGCCCTCTGTAAGATACTCTAAAACAGACTCTGGAATATAGGGAGGTTTGTTTGAACCTTGACTTATAAGAACTCTCATCTGTTCTACACTACAAATATCAAACCATGTTTTTTTTATCTTATCTACACCAAGTTTATCCATATAGGAGTCTTCAACTTTTATACCCATTGCATCAATGAGGATAAGTGAGTCTATAGGATATTTTGTTGCATATGTGAGAGCGATAGCTCCACCCATGGAGTTTGCTATAAGTGTAGTGTCGTTGAGGTCAAACTTTTTTAAAAAGAGATGGAGAAGTTCGGTTTGTTTCTCAACAGTATAGTTGATATCCATCGGTTTAGTACTTCCTCCACTGCCTATAAGGTCTGGAATAAGAAGGTGATATTTCTCATCAAACTCTTGGGCAAGATAGAGCCAGTTATCTTTGTTCGCTCCAAAGCCATGAATAAGCACAACTGTTTTTTTACTAGGTATACTATTTTCCAAATAAGAGACATTTAAGTCATCAGAGATAGCTATTTTTTTGAGTTCTAGGTTCGCTTTGTATCGGTTATATTTTATGGCTGTTTTATAGATCTGTTTTCCACTACACCCATTAAAAAGTGTAGCGAAAAAGAGTATGAGTAGTAACTCAATGAGTATACGAGAGTGCATTTTATACTAAGTTTACTAAACTAGGTGGAATAAAGTGTGCATCTTTATACTCCTCTAGTTTTCCCCTTTTATCCATACTCTTAACCCAGTTTCTAAGTTCATTTCTCTCCTCTTTATATTCCATAAGGGGAACAGACATACCACAGCTAGACTCAACAGCATAGATATGAAACTCAAAAAAGTCTCTGACTTGGGACTCTTTGAGTCCAAAACTTTTAGTATAAGAGGAGAATTTTTCATGCTCAGAGTTTATAAGAGTAGCTTTACAAAAAAGACGCAAAATTTTTGCACTTCCTGTAAAAGCATTAAAAACAAGAGTAAATTCACCACTCTTTTGTGCATCCCGGGCTGTACGATTTCCACTTCCTGGATAGTTCATAAAAAGAAGAGTAGATTTGTTGAGCACTCTGATGCTATCGTATCCCTTTGGAGAGAGATTAACTTCGGAACCAGATGTACTCGCTAGATAAAAGAGTTTCTGCTCTTTTATAAACTCTATATCTTGTTGTGTTAAAGTTTTGTACTGTTTTCCCATTTTACTCTCCTGTTTTGTTATACAGTTAGTTTATCTAACAACTTTTGAAAGTTTTTTATATGAATATTTTTTCGACTCACTTCAATGATACCATCTTTTTTGAGTCTTTGGAGAGCACGGTTAACTACCTTTCTCACACTCCCAACCATGGATGCCAAGTCATCATGGCTTAGATTATCTATAACTCTAAGCTTAGACTCACCATCTACTGTTTGGGTAAAGCGAGTAAAGAGTTGAATTACACGCTGATAGACATCATAAAAAGAGAGGCTTACTGCTAAGTCTTCCATAGATTTTAATTGAGCTGCTATGTAGTGGTAGAAGTACTGTCTAAATTTTACATCGTCAAGTATCATCTGTTTCACATCTGCTAATGGAACTTGGATGAGGTGTGTATCTTCAAGTACTTCAGAAATGTATTGATTTGGTTTTCCATCGAGGAGGGCAACGACATCAAACATATCACCATGAGAGAGTAAATAGAGAGTCTGTTCTTTTGATGTTTCAAAGTCTATATCATAAATTTTTATTTTTCCACTCATAACAAAGTAGAAGTATTTGAGTGTATCTCCACTAGATAGGGGGTCATCACCCTTTTTAAAGTATAAGTCTTTCTGATTTTTTACGACAAGCGGTGAGCTTTGTACCTCTTTGAGTACAAGTTGTTGGGAAGTTTGTGTGTCCATAGTGCAGATTATACACTATGGAGGGTAAATGTTATATTTTATCTTTTTGCTACCTTATAAAAAAGAGATAATGCTCCAATCATAATAGAGACACCACCTATAAGATAGAGGGCATAGAGCATATCTTCATAGTTTTTTGTAAGACTTATTTTTAAGACTAACATTAAAGCTTCAATTGAGAGTGCTGTAATGATAGAGATTAAAAACTTGATAAACATTTTACTATCACTCTTATGATGTGAGTGGTTATTTTTAAAGATAACTTCATGTTCTAGTAGGTTTTTACCCAAGTCAAAGACTGCTAAACCAAGAGTTAAAGAGATAATAGACTTAAAAGTTACCTCTATCATAGAACCATCACCAAAAAAGTAAGATCCAAAAGATATAAATGAATACCCTATTAATATTATAGATAAAAGAGTTAAACCATAGCCGATAAGTCCATAAATGAATTTATTTGATTTTGTAAAAAACATAGCATGTGTTATATAGCCTAACTCTTCTAATAACTCTACGAGATTAAAATCCATTACTAAGTAGTTGTCTCCAACTTTTTTAATGGCGGTTATAATTGTATTTCCAGAAACGGAACAGATATATGGAGAGCTTAAGTACTCTCCGTGTTCATTGAGCTTTTTTGTTTTAAATAGAGCACTTCTATTGGTCCCAATACGACTAATGTCTTTTGAAACTCTAGCAAAACTTGGAGAGTTCTGTTGGTACTTATCATCAGTCACATAGAGTAGTTGAAGAGATTTAAAAGTTTTAAAAAACTCCTCTAAGCTACTGTTATCAAGTGAGATAACACCATTATTATAGACATTATCTACGATAAATTTCTCTATCTCTTTTTGATGCTCTTGATATGCTGCAATGATACTGACCATAGCGCTCTCCTTTTAACTATTTTTTATCTTGTGATGAAAAGATTTTTTCTTTAAACTCTTTTACTTTTTCTTTTAGGTTGAGAAATAATTTTTCTGCTTTATTTGGTCCCTCAACCTCTTTTTTTACTTCTTTTATAAGTCTATGTAACTCTTTATATGTTGTTTCACTTTTGCTTACATAACCTAGTTTTTTAGCTTTATCTAATTCATCGCTCGCACTTGAGAGATATATTAGTGCTTGTTCTTTATCACTTTTTGAGATTTCAGATGCTACCTCTACAAGCTTGAGAGTATTGACTAAAGGAATAGGAATCACCTGTTCAACTTCAGTAAATGTTGATAAAGCAACCTTTAAAACTTCTTTTGCTTTGTTTGGTTGCTCCTCAATAATATACTTTGAAGCAAGCTTTAGTGCATCAGGGTATGTTAAAAGTGGTAAACTTACAACAGTTACATCTATTTCACTTTGAAGTGATGAAAGAAGTACTCTTGCCTCTTGTACATCTCCTTTATCAAGAAGTCTTTTAACCTCTTTAATAACTACTTCAACTGCGTCAGCACTACCAACAAAGTTCTTTACACTAACACGTTGCTCTATTGGAAGCAACTTAGGTGTATCCTTTGCTGCTAAAATAGCTTCTAGTTTTCCAAGTGCTAGAGTAATGTCTTTTTTTGCATTACTAAGATTATTCTCTTCTAGTTCTTGGAGTGCTTGAGCCGAGAGTTGCAAAGAGCTTAAAGCTTCTTGTACTAGCTTCGCCTTTTTATCTATAGCTTTGTTTGTAGCACTCTGTGTTGCCTGTTTACTTACTTCTTTACTCGTTGGTGTTGTGTTAGCCATAAGTGAACCAGCTAAGAGTGATGATAAAATCACCGATAAAATTGTTTTTTTCATAATAAATACTCCTTTATTATTTGATAGATATAGTTTTTGGTTTTGCTTTGTCTGTTTTATAGAGTTCAATCTCTAAGCGACCATCTTCATAAGAAGCATCGACTTTTGATGTATCTATATTTTCTGGAAGTGCAAAACGACGTTCCATCTTTCCAAATGAACTTTCACAAATATAATAATCATCTCTTGTCAGTTCATTTTTAAATTGGCGAACAGCTGTAACAATCAGTACATCATCTTCTATTTTGATGTCAATGTCTTCTTTCGTTACACCTGGTAAATCTACTTCCACGTGAAAAGCACTATCTTCTTTCTTTGCAAGATTTGCAAAGGGTAGGTGAGAAGCTAAGTTGTCAAAAGCTTCTGATACTTTTTTGCCAACAACCTCTACCCCTTTTTCTATTTCTTGAGTAATATTTTTTGCATTTTTAACGATTTCCATAATAGACCTCCCCTTAGTTAATAGCTATTTTTTTAGTTTTTTCAACTTTTTGTACTTCTAGTTTAGGTACAACAACTTCTAGTACCCCATCTTTACTCTCTGCATGAATATTTTCAATATCTGCATCATCAGGGAGTGAAAAAGAGCGAGAAAAAGTACCAAAACTACTTTCTACTTTGTAGTAGTTTTCTTCTTTAATTTCCTCTTTCACTTTTCTCTCACCTGAAATTACAAGTTTGTTATCTTCTATTTGAATAGTAATATCTTCTTTTTTTATACCTGGTAAATCTACTTCCACATGGTATGCATACTCGCCCTCTCGAGTATTAATTGCCGGTGAAAAGTCATTTGCAAAACTGTTTTGTTCTCTTGGATTTAACTCATCTAACATTGAGTTTAAAAGATCAAATCCTCTTCTAAATTCTCTCATTTGTACATTTGGGTTATAACGTGTTACTAACATAATGAACTCCTTCAAATCCTTTTATTTTTTACTTACGGTGTAATTATAGAAAATTTTTAGAAGAAGTTTTGCTACTCAAGTAGCATTAAAAAAAGTTTATATTACTTGATATACATCAATATTTATTTCACTAAAAGAGACTATCATTCTCCCTGAAATTAAATCAGACAAATTTTGTCCGATTTAAAACTTTAGAACATTTAATGTTCAAACAAAGGAAATAATATGATTAAAATTACATTGGCATTAACGTTGGCATTTGTTGCAGTTCAAGCAGAAAGTATTGTTCATTATGATACTAAGACGGTGAAAAAACCAGCTATGACTAAACCAAACCATCCGAGTAGTGATTTATATAAATAAAATCTAAATATATATAAGAGTTATAGAAACTCTGTTAAAGTGTCCCTCTCTTTGCTACTTTTATAAGTTTTAAAAAGTAGCAAAGAACTCTCTCATAACAAAGAGCTTATCGCAATATGTTCAGGCTCATTTTTGGCAACTTTTTTCTCTAAAGCAAGAATTTTATTGATACCCTCTATAGAACGCTTATTTGATGTTTTTTTGATGACAATCATGGCAGCACTAACACTTAAGAGTGGAAATTTCTTTCTATCTGATTCCCTATTACAGGAGAGAATATAACCATTTCGTTTATCTTCTTGAGAGTATAATTCTCTTGCATCATCACTAAATTTTTTGATAATAGCTATAATATATTTCATCACAGCGTCTGTATTTTCTGTTTTTATAGAGAGAAAAAAATCATCACCTCCAATATGAGCTTTAAAAAAGTTTGAGGGTAGATGTTTTCTTAAAATATCTGCAAAGAGTTGAATAACTCTATCACCATTTCTAAATCCATAAACATCATTAAATGCTTTGAAGTTATCTAAGTCAAAATAGGTAAGTACATAGCTATTGTTTGCATCAATATCTTCGTTCATATACTTTTCTATCATTCTATTTCCAGGAAGCTTTGTGAGAGGATTTTGGTCTCTTGCTAAAAGTAGATTCTCTTCATTTACTATACTTATTATAGAGTGTGCTGATAAAAATCCATAATATTTTGAATCTTTTGTGATAATGATACCAATAGATTCTGTATCGTTGGAGAAGAGTTCAATGATAGTTGAAATGCTACTGTTAAGGTCAGTATAACCACAAGGAGAAATGATATTTTTTAATTTAGACTTATTCGCATTATCATTCAGCAGTAGAGACATTCCATAAGGGGAGTATAAAAAATCTTTTATCTGTAGTTCGTTTAGTATACCTACTGGTTCTAGGTTTGTATTGATAATGGGAACAATAGGTTTATTTTTATTCTCTTTAAAATACTCAAGAACTTGAGGCATTTTTGTATTGAGTTTTATAGGTGTTACTGTCTCTATATACTTTTTTAAGTAGGAACTACTCTCTTTACCTCTTCTGTTCTTATCATTTGCACTGATATGTTTGTACTCTTGTTGAATTTCATCTATATCTTTTGTAGGTTTTTGAATGAAGTAGCCTTGAACTAAGTGGCATCCTACATCACGGCATGTTCGTAGTTCTGCTTCTGTTTCTACTCCTTCTGCTATTACCTTAATACCAAGTTGAATGGAGAGATGGACAATATTTCTCACAAGACACTTCTTTTTTAAGTTCTTTTCTATACCTTGGAGAAAAAATCTATCTATTTTAATGATGTCTGGAGTAAAATCATAAAGAAGTTTATATCCTGAATAACCAACACCAAAATCATCTATAGCGATAAAAAAGTTCTCATCTCTATAGTGCTTGAGTATTTTTTCAAGATTACATTCACCTGGTATTTCATGTCGTTCAGAGATCTCAAAACAGATGTTCTCTTTTTGTATACCTAATCGTTTGAGTATTTTACTTGTATTTCCTGAGCTAAAATTAGACATCTCTAAAAGACGGTTATCAAGATTGAAAAAGAGTTTGATATTTTCATAATTTTTAAGTGTTGTAAATTTTATAAAGGCTTTCTCTCGTAAGGCTATATCAAATGAGTAGAGTAAACCATCTTGATAGACTTTATCAAAAAGTGCAAAAATAGAACGAAATCCTACATCTTGAAAGTTTCTTAGTAGTGCTTCAACAGCATAAATTTTTCCGGTGTGTATGTTAAGAATAGGTTGAAAGGCGATATCTATAACTTGAAGAGCGTCTAACCACTCTTGTGGTAATTTTGTTTTCATAAGTATATTCTATACTTAGAATATTTCAAATAGATTACATTTTATAGAAATTATTTAGAGAGTCTGTTTTTTGATAAACTCTCTGTAGTGTCCCTCTTGTGCTTCAAGCTCTTTGTGTGTTCCATGTTGGACAATCTTTCCATCTTCTAAGGCGTAGATAATATCTGCATT
>Ga0256843_1001577_pt1 | contig 17747 bp, 14 predicted proteins | sample AlvinellametaG_FD_191572 | JGI IMG/M metagenome (GOLD analysis project Ga0256843, IMG submission 191572) | Pompeii worm associated microbial communities from hydrothermal vent at the East Pacific Rise, Pacific Ocean - Alvinella | ecosystem: Host-associated > Annelida > Integument > Unclassified ... | reverse complement strand
CAGAGTCTGGTTTGTGGTATGTTACAGGCATACCGGTATCTCCACCGATTCTGATAGCAGGCTCTATAGGAATACGTGCGATCACATTGGTATCATACTCTTTTGCCACAGGTTCTGTTGTACCCATACCGAAGATATCGGACTCGGTAGAACATTCAGGACAGATAAATCCACTCATATTTTCAATGATACCCGCTGTAGGGATATGAAGTTTCTGGAACATATCAAGTGATCTTCTTGAATCGTCCAGTGAAACTTCCTGCGGTGTGGTAACGGTAATACCCGCAGTCACAGGTACAGACTGAGCCAGTGTCAACTGTGCATCACCTGTTCCCGGAGGCATATCGATAACCAGTACATCCAGCTCTGACCAGAGAATATCTCTAAGGAACTGCTCTATTGCCTTCATGATCATAGAACCTCTCCAGATAAGAGACTGTCCCGGCTCCATCAGTGAACCCATAGACATTACCTCTACACCGTATGCTTTAAGCGGAAGAACCTTGTTTCCCTGAATTTCAGGTTTTTGTTCATCGACACCCATCATACGAGGAATATTCGGTCCGTAGATATCGGCATCGAGAAGTCCTACTTTTTTACCCTGCATTGCCATAGCGATCGCCAGGTTTACAGAAGTAGTCGATTTACCAACCCCTCCTTTTCCCGAACTGACCATAACAAAGTTTTTAACATGCGGTGCAATGTTCTTTCCTGTTACAGAGTTTGACATCTGCTTTGGTGCCTCAGGTGCTTTGATATTGATATTGATATTGTCAAATCCGAGTTTTTGAAGCTCTTTTGTCGCTTCCTCTCTCAACTGTGCTTTTACCTCATCGGCAGAGGATGTAATATCGATTGTCAAACCGATGCTTTTATCGTTGATAAGTATATCTTTCACGAATCCAAAAGTTACGATATCTTTCGTAAATCCCGGATAGGTTACATTTTTCAATGCTTCCAGTACATTTTCCTGTGTCATATGATTGACTCCTAATACAAAATTTGATACTTGAGTTATACCAACCGAATCTTAAAATATATTGAATTTTGGAAAATTAAGAGTCATTTTGTCTTAATTACCGAAACAATAGATCATTTATACGTCATTGTGGGGTACAGTAACTATCAAGCTTTTACTCTGTATAATCCGTTACAATTTGATACACAGTGAGGTTTTCAGGTGTCTGATATTACATTAATACTCCTTGGGGCCGGCAGTTCATCACGTTTTGAAAGTGATGTGAAAAAACAGTGGCTCTACAGCGGCGAAGTCCCTCTCTGGCTGCATGTTGCCGAACGATTTGAAGCTATGGGGCACTTTGCAAAGATTGTTATTGTCTCTTCGGCGGAAGATATTTCTCTGATGAGACATTTTGCGGACTACCATTTTATTGAAGGCGGAGCAGATAGACAGGCTTCTCTGAAACAGGGACTCGAAGCTGTTACAACAGCGTATGTACTTGTCTCGGATATTGCCAGATGTTGTGTTCCCGAAGCAATGATTTCACGTATTCTCAAGGCAAAACAGGAAGCAGGCTGTATCGTACCCGTCCTGCCTGTTACCGATACGCTCTATATGAACCAAAGCCCTTTGGACAGGGAGAAGGTCAGGATCATTCAAACCCCACAGCTCAGTGTTACAAAAACACTCAAACAGGCATTGCAAACCGATACACTCTTTACCGATGACAGTTCTGCCATCGCTTCTATGGGAGAGAAGGTACATTTTGTTGAGGGTGCGGCAGACGCACACAAACTGACTACACTGGCAGACCTTCGGAAACTCCCCTGCATTCAGCCCCCTTCCGACAGAACATTAACAGGTTTTGGTCTTGACATTCACCCTTTTGAAGCCGGAAAACCCATGTCCCTCTGCGGTGTCCCTATTGATGTGGATTACGGTTTTAAGGCACACAGTGACGGTGATGTTGCCATTCATGCACTCATTGATGCCCTGCTGGGTGCTGCCGGCATGGGTGACATTGGAGAACTCTACCCCGATACTGACGAATCTTACGCAGGAGCCGATTCAACACATCTTCTGAGCGATACAGTCAAAAAGCTGAAAAGATACGGCTATGAAATAGGCAATGTAGATATGACCATACTGGCACAGACCCCTCGACTGCTAGCCTACAAGGGGGAAATGCGTAAACGCATCGCTTCCCTGCTGGGCATCCGTCCTTCTCTGGTAAATATCAAAGCGACTACGGCGGAAAAACTCGGTTTTGTAGGCCGAAAAGAAGGGGTGACGGTACATGCTGTAGCAACCCTGCGTTACTTTAACTGGAAAACTTTATGAATTGGAACAAAAAATGAAAATAATTATCGTAGAAAATGAACTCTATCTGGCACAGAGTATTGCCAGCAAGCTGGTTGAAAATGGCTTTGAAACTGAAATATTCTCTTCGATCAAAGAGGCCATGAACAGCAACGGCGATGTCTATCTGCTCTCTACCAACCTCCCAGGACAGAGTACCTCCCCTCTTATTACAAAATTTAAAGAAAAGATCATTATTCTCATGGTCTCCTATATCAATAATGATACCGTAGGAGAACCTCTGAAACTCGGTGCCAAAGACTACATTGTCAAACCCTTCATGATAGAAGAGCTGCTCAGGAAAATAGAACACTATCAGGAGTATCAGAATCTTAAAAAGAAGACACAGCTCTATCATGAATATATGGCTAACCTTCTCAAAGAGATCAAAATCGATTTTGATATGGAGAAACTTACCTATCCGCTTGTCATCCAGACAAACTACCAGAGACTGGTAGACAAACTGGTCTTTGAGTTTGCACACAAAAAAGGAAAACTGCTTACCTTTATACCGCTGGGAGACAAAGAGTGGAAAGAGAAAATAGAGCGTGCCGGGGAGACTTCCCTGCTCTATATCACCGAAATACATATTCTTAAAAAAACAGACAGGGAAAAACTCCTTGCACTTTTGAAAAAATATGATTTTATTTTGTGTGCCACTTCCGAGCTTGAGAGTGAATTTCCGAGTATTACGCTCAATACAGACTCAAAACTTTATGACCAGAACGAAATTCTTACGATCGATGACTATGTCAAATTCATTGTCAACAGTTTTCAGTACAAATTTCCCGATACGGAACTCTCCAAAAAACTGGGTATCTCCAGAAAAAGCCTCTGGGAAAAAAGAAAAAAGTACGGTTTGTTTAAAAAGAAATAATATTTGAAAAAGGCCTCTAGCATGAAAAAGAAGAAATCACTCTATATTGATACTGAAGCACTCTCGGCACTCTCACTTGTCAAAGCCGGGCTCATCTCTCCCGTAACAAAACTCATGAATGAAAAAGAGGCCAAAGAGGTTGATGAGACAAAATTCTACCATGGTGTTCCCTTTCCTTTTGCCTTTATTCTGGCGCCCAAAGGCAAGCGTAACAGAGAAGTACTCAAAACGCTTAAAAAAGGGGAGGTGGTCGATCTTGTAAACTATGACAAAAAAGTAGGTGAGCTCATCGTAGATGAAACCTTCTCCATAGACCCTCAAAAACGCCTGCACAACATTTACGGCAGCAGCGACCCTTCCCATCCGGGAGTCAAAAATACCATGGCCCGCCTGGGAGATATTGCTGTAAGCGGAGAATACACGGTTGAATACCCTCTTATTACGGACAATATCAAACGTATTAAAAGCATGATCACACGAACCGGTGCCAAAGTCATCAGCTCTATGATGCTTGCAGCAAACCCTTTTAACCGTGCCCATGAAAGAATGATACGCCAGGCCATCAGCGATTCTGACCTGCTGGTGATCTTTCTGCGTAAACCTTTTACTTCCAAAGGTCTGCGTTATGACATACGGTACAATGCCCTCAATACTTTTATTGAAAATTTCCTGCCGCGCAACAAAGTACTTGTTATTCCTTTTGAGAACTCCTATATCTTTGCCGGTTTCAACGAACTGATACTCGATGCCCTTCTGGCAAAAAATTACGGGTGCAGCCAACTGGTCATCGGGAAAAACCATGGGGGACTGGGGCTCTACTATGACAAGAACCGTCTCAATACTGTCTTTGACCACTGTAAGAACATTGACATTGACATTAAAACCGTTGATGAGTATGTCTACTGCGATACCTGTAAAACACTGGTAAGCACCCAAACCTGTCCCCACGGACAGCACCACCATGTACATTACCACAGCGAGTCCATTATGAAACTCATCAAAAGCGGGGTAATTCCTCCTCCGATCCTGGTACGCAAGGAGGTCTCTGCCAATATTCTTGCTGCCCTCTTCCCGGAACGCTTTGAAAATCTTCAGGAACTCTACTACTCCCTTATGCCGGGTTCAGGTCTGCTTGAACAGCAGAGTGAAGAGCAGTTCTATATGAAACTGATCGAACTCTATCAGACATCATCTCTTACCTAAGGAAATTTTATGAATGCACAAAAACTTTTTTTAACCTTTTTGGGAACAGGGTTCAGTCCAAAAAACCCGGCCATAGCCGCTGCACTCGCAGCACTCTTGACGGGTCTGGCAATACTTACTTATTTTGGTATGGAAACCCTGTTCATGCTTACTCTGGCGGTTGTGGTGATTGGAATTTTCGAGATCAACAAATATATGAATCTGCACAAAGAAGATGTCTCTGAAATAATTGTCATAGATAAAGTAGCAGGTATGTGGCTCAGTTTGATGATTGCCTTTTCCACAGCCGTAACCATGCAATACCCCTATGCAGATATGGCAGCCGTTCTACTGAGCTTTTTAGGCTTTACACTCTTTGACATCTGGAAACCCTCTACTATCGGCTGGATAGCCGGAGAAGTCAAAGGAGGTCTCGGCAAAATGATGAGCAGTGTCCTTTCTGGTATTGCAGGAGGCTTGCTGAGTGTTGTTGTCTTAATGGGTATGGCGCGGGTCTTCTAAAACCTGCGCCAAAACAGTAGCGTTAAATACTACTGTATCAAGCGTTTCAACACTGTGAGAATCAGTGTCTCATAAGATTTTATCACTTCTGCTTTTACCTCATCTGAAGAACGAAACTGCACATGATACTTCTCTAATGATTTTCGTATCTCGTCATCCATCCATCCTGAGGTAAAGTCTTTTCCCATTTCAAGCACGACCTTGTCACGAAGCGCATGTGAACGGCTGGCGATCCTGGTGGCATGAAAAAGCGCCCTGTTCAATAAAATATAGGGGAAATTCACATTTTTCATCGGACCCGCTTCCAGATAGCGTTTCCCCAGTTTCTGCCCAAGCACTTTAACGTCCGAGAGTTCATTGAAACCAAAAAAGACACCGGCACCGCCTACCACCGCACCAATAGCAGAACCAAGGAAAAATGTACTTCCTCCCAGCAGAAGATCGATACCCGCACCGGTCATAGCACCGCCTGTGGTACCGGTAATGAGAAGTTCTTTCCGACTCAACCCGAAAAGTGAAGCACTCTCTTTTGAAAAAAGATCCATACCGTCAAAAAGAAGTGCCTGCTGTGCTTTTTCAAGATTTTCATGATGCCAGACCTTCTCCACCTTTTTCTGGGAAAATGTTTCATACTCCCTCAGCCTCTCTTTGTAACGCTCAAGTACCGATCTCTCCTCCTCTTTTGTAGCCTCTTCCCCTTTGAGAGGAAGTCTCTCTACATACGAAAGAGAGCGGTAGACAAGCTGGGTGATACTCTGGGCTGTCTGTGCGAACATCTGCTCATGATAGGCTTTAAAAAGCTCAATAGATTCATTCACAGGTACGATCCACTCCTCTTTAAGCTGTGCTATACTCTGCAAAAGTGAAAGATGCTGTGGAAAAGTCGCCTTCATGGGGTTAAAGAGCCGTACCATTTTGAAGTACTGCCCCAGTGCCCGCTTCCACTCCTCAACATAATCTGTCTCGTCTATAAGATTGATCAGTGCCATAGAGGGCTGCCCGGTCCATCGCAATATCTCCATTTCAGCTTCATACTCCTCCCCGTAGGGTTTGGAGCCGTCAACAACATAAATGATCCCTGCACCGGACATAATCGGTTCAAGCAGCTCTATCTCATCGTTAAAGCGGGGATTGTCTTTATGTTCATTAATGAATGCCTGTACAATACCGGGCCGTTTGTCTGCCGTTACCTCATGTTTCTGAAGCCAGGCCAGTACCGAACGTGCCCTCTGAAAACCGGGAGTATCAAAAAGTTCATACAGTACTCTGCCGTCGACACTGAGCGGAAAACTGCGTTTTTTTGTCGTTGTTCCCGGTGTGTCGGAGATTTGTACAGAATCATCAAATGCCAATGTTGAGACAATACTGCTCTTGCCTTTGTTCGGGTGCCCCACAACGGCAAATTTCGGATGCGTTTCCGTCATATTTTTAACCATACTTTCTTCTCTCCTGCACCTTGCAGTTTTCTGCCCCAGATTGCCAGTTCATGTTCTTTTGGCAGATAGGTATCCGAATCGGTACCCACAGGTACGACAGTAACCTTTTGGGCTACGGCTGCCAGAGATTCGAGAAAGTCCACAAAATCCATTGTCGGAGGCTCCCAGGACTTGACATACAACAGGACATTCCCTTTGGCCTGTGAGACAATCTTTTTATCTTCATCAAGCGTATTGGTACCGCCTACGTCCTCCAAAACAGGAGAATCAACCTGCATAGCGTCATTGAGTACCAGAAGCATCTCTTTGGACATTGCCCATCCCAGAGTAATGTCATAAGCATGTTTAAGTGTATGAATCTCCTGTGCGTAATGGTTCCCTGTTCCGTCAAATGCTTTTTCCGGCTGTGGTGAAGAGGTTGAAATAAGCGGTTCATTCATTGCTTTAAGCAAAGAGGCTACCCCTTCAAGATTAAGAAAAGAACGTTTGAGGGCCTGTCTGTATCCGATAATTGAAACGATCCAGAGCAGCGCACGCAGAAAAATCGCATAAAAAAGTGTGGCAAATGCAAGAAATTTCCACCACTCCCCCAGCTTGGATGCATTCTGCACCATCTGAGGATCGAGTCTCTCTCCAAGCCTGAAATACTGGCTCTGTTCTATGAGATCAAGAGAAGGTACCGCCGAAGGGAACCATCCTTTCCATGGCAATGCAATGGTTTCAAGCAGTGTATGAAACTCTTTGGGAGAGACATGCAGCGTGGTACTCCATGCAAAAGCGATATCTTTGGTCACTACCATTACAAGAAGGGCCAAAAGAAGTCCTGTCGAAAACACCAGTGCCAAAAGTTGGGAACGCCGGATAATCAGCCAGTTCAAAAGAGAAGGATTTATGTGCAGTTCTTCCAGACTCTGCTGTATTCTGCCCGGAAGCAGACGAAGTATCTTTTCCATCCAGTAGGCAGGAGAGATATGTACCAGAAAACTGCGCGAGGCACTGGCCCTGAGCATAGAAAAAAGAGCCAGCGTCATTGTCACAAGCGGAAGGGCTATGACCATCGCCATAAAGTAAATGACATTGACCGGCTCACGCCCGCTGTAGCTCAAGAGAGCAACACCCGAAAAAAAGCCCAGAAAAAAAGCAAGTACCCCCAACATAAGCGTTATGCTGTAAAGGTATCGCGAAAGTGTTTCACCCAGCCTGGGTTTTGGCAAATGTTTCAGATTTGCATTTACCCACTGCAAAAGCTGTACCAGAGGCTTCTCTTTGAATGCCTCATGCTCCAGACCGAATGCACGCTTCTCTTCTGCTGTACTGCTCTCTTTTTGTAAAAGTGTATAAAGATTGAGATATGATGTCAAATTCATTTCAGCTGCCTAATATTTCATTCAATTCATATCTCCACACTTCAAAATTATGCTTTTTCTGTATAGATAAGCGCTCTTAACTGCTCTCTGTAAGCATCATGGTCATAGGTTTTCACACGTGCTACACCTTCATCGAACGCAGTTTTAGCTACGGCAGATGCTACCCAGACAAGCGCTTCTTTATTGAACGGAAGCGGAATAATATGCTCTTTCCCATATGCAAGACCGTCATTGTTATAAGCCTCTTTTACATAATCGGGTACCGGCTCTTTTGCCAAACCTGCCAGTGCTTCCGCCGCTGCCATTTTCATCCCTTCGGTAATTTTTCGTGCACGTACATCAAGCGCACCTCTGAAGATGAACGGGAATCCGAGTACATTGTTGATCTGGTTTGGATAGTCAGAACGCCCTGTACCCATAATGACATCATCTCTTACTTCTGCAACCTCTTCGGGAAGAATTTCCGGTGTAGGGTTTGCCAATGCGAAAATCACAGGATCCGGTGCCATTTTTGCAACCATCTCTTTTGTCACTGCCCCTGCCACACTCAGGCCAAGGAACATATCGGCACCTTCCATAGCATCTTCAAGTGTTTTAGCATCTGTTTCAACGGCAAACTCTGCTTTATATTCATTCAGATTTTCTCTGTCAGTTGAAATAACACCTTTGGAATCACACATAATAATATTTTTTGCACCCAGTGCTTTATACATTCGGCCACATGAAATTCCTGCCGCACCGGCACCGTTGATCACAATCTTAATCTCGTCAACTTTTTTACCTGCCAGATCCAGTGCATTGATCAAACCTGCTGTTGTAATAATGGCTGTACCGTGCTGGTCATCATGAAATACAGGAATATCGAGTGCTTCCTGAAGACGTTTTTCTATTTCAAAACATTTCGGTGCAGCGATATCTTCCAGGTTGATACCTCCAAAAGTAGGCGCAATTGCTTTACAGGTTGTAATGATTTCATCGATCTCATGTACATCTACTTCAATATCAAATGCATCTACATTGGCAAATTTTTTAAAGAGAACAGATTTACCTTCCATTACCGGTTTGCTTGCCAAAGGACCGATATCTCCCAGTCCCAGTACTGCTGTCCCGTCTGAAATAACTCCGACAAGATTTCCTCTGTTGGTATATTCAAAGGAGAGGTTTTCATCTTTTTCTATTTCAAGACACGGAATAGCTACACCTGGCGTATAGGCGATTGAAAGTTCTTCCTGTGTACTGCACGGTTTTGTCAGGTCAATACCAATCTTCCCGTTTTTATGGTATTCCAACGCTTTCTCTTTTGTAATTGTTGACATAATTATCCTTCTTTATGAAATATATAATCACCCATTTTCCAACCTGGAATATGGCCAATTCCTTCAATTATACTACAAGATATTTAATCGCCTCTGTACTTTTTATAACTTATTATTCTACTACTTTAATTACATAAGAAATACTATGTATAAACTATTTTATCATGCTATAATTTTAAAAAAGGATCTATTATGGTATATAAAAAATTTCTTTTTATCCCTCTACTGACACTCATACTTTCCACTTCCTTCCATGCACAGGAAACAACAGGTTTCGATAAAACGTTTACACTCCAGAACATTACCTTTCATATCAGCTGTCCAAACAACGCTTCCCTGAACAGACTAACGATTCAAACCAAAGGGCTTAAACACAATGAAGTTGTCACAAAAGAGATAGACGGTACTGTCAGTGGTGCAGGAGTAGCTGACCTTAACGAAGATGCTGCTCCGGAGGTTTATGTTTTTACTACTGCTGCGGGAAGCGGCAGTTACGGTTCTGTCGTAGCTTTCAGCAGCAACCAAAACAAATCGCTCTCAGAGATATACTTTCCCGAAGATACCCCTCAAAACAACACATTCAAAGGATACATGGGACACGATACCTTCAGTCTTGGCAAAAACAGACTGCTAAGAGATTTTCCTCTCTACAAAAAAAGTGACAGCAATGCCCATCCGAGCGGAGGAGTAAGAGAACTTGAATACAAACTTGTTCCCGGAGAAGCAACATGGCTGCTAAAGCTGGTCAAGTCTACAGACACCAAACAGTAAGTATCAACCTACTGGCAATATGGAAGTAGTTGATATTTTTTCTCTGCCAGAAGGAAGCCATTTGGCTGCCTGTATATGCAGAGCATCATAGCCGTAAATATCTTTCCTAAACTGTAATTCACCCTCCCCGTCTACCCCATACACTAATATAGATAATATTGATCGATACCAATTTGGAAAGTCTTATGGGTGTTTTTTTGATCTTTTTCAAAAATCGATCCTGCTGTCCATTTTTGAAAATGTTTTGATATTGAGGGTTTTTATGCATTTTCTGATTAACCTCTTGTACTATTTTCTAATACTCTTCCACAGATGCCTGGAGTGTCATAGAAAAGAGGAAAAATACTAAAATAGATAGTAGATATTTCATTATTGTACTGTTCCTTTACAATGCAATCGACCATGCTCCCAGCCCATATGGTATGATTCATTCGTTTTATAGCTGCTATGGTCTTTGGTATAGTCCCCATCAGATGTTTTACACCCGTCTACCACACCTTTGCGATACGCGCTGTCCCTGTCCGGACCAAAATCATGCCCTTTGTAGATAAAATCTTCCGCTCCCGGTGTAACACTTGGTTCAGAGCTCACACATCCCGAAAGAAAGATCGCTGCTGTCATTGCACTTACCCATACAGTACCCTTTGTAAAATTCATAATATTCCCTTTTCCTGTTTATACCTATATTTAAAATTATAGCGGAGATACAATTGCAGAAGGACATAAATATTCATTAAGATTTTTAAAATTTTCACATAAGTTACTTTTTAAATCGTCACTTATTACTTTCATGAAAAATATGGAAAGCATCTGATAAATATACCCTTGTTTTTAAATTTTAAATAAAACATTAGTAAACCATAACCACAGAATTGTTACACTGTTCAAATCTGTTTTATATCTTGAGAAGGAAAACAATTATGAAAAAAACTCTCATCTTTACCATACTCTTTCTGCTTCTTGGAACAAGTCTCAATGCAGAAACTTACAGAAAACACCGGGTCAACCCTCACCCTGTCACAGCAACAAAATTTGAACTGACCGATGTAAACGGAAACTATATCCGTACGGTTGATCTGACGGGCAAAGATTTTATTGTGGTCTCCGTACGGGAACCCGGAAGTGACGGGGAAATGTATGCAGTAGACCGTGACGGTACCATCTGGTGGCACGGAAAGATCTCCTCAGGTGCAGGCGGAGGAAAACTGGTCAAGAAAAACGGGAAACTCGTACCTGTGGGAGGGCACGAGACCAACAGCAATATTTTTCATATTCTTGCAAAAAGAAGGTTTCACATGTCCAAAACCCATCCCGATCCCAGCGGGGTAAACAATATGGACTTTGAACTACAGTTCACACCTGACGGACAGGCATTGCATCTGGGACATACTTATGCCATGTCACATGGCTGTATTCATGTCGGGAGACAGGACATTTCGGCACTTTTCAAATGGGCAAAAGTAGGCATGCCTGTTGTCGTCATGAGAGGGCACTACCGCCAGTTCCTCAAAAAAGAGGTTGAGCAGTTCCAAAAAGATATTAAAAAATACGATGAGGAGAAAGGAATTACAAAAGCCTACTGAGACCCGCAGAGACAGGGATCGACTCCTGTTAAGCTCCTGTCTGAAACAAGCGTTTATTCAAAATACTCCTGAATAATCTGAGGAAAGAGTTTCATTGTTTTTCTTGCTTTATCGATCTTCGGCTGGAAGATCTCCCTTGACGCGGGGAAATCCCTCATCAGCTCCTGATAGATCTCAATCTTGTTTTCCATATGTTTTCCAAGTGCATCAAGTACCGCCTGCATATTCTCTTTGCTTGTCGCATATTTCATCAAAAGTTCAAACATTCTTTTTCTCGGATGGATCGCCATCGAATCCCCTGCCTCAAGCGCAATGTCTTTGATATCCCAGCGTGAAACATAAATGCCGCTTACCGCCGGAGAAACCAGTTTGGCATACAGTGCTTCCGTATAGGAAGGATAGTCTTTCAGGTCGACATTCTCATCACTTTCACAGCTTCCGTCTACACAAGCCTCTTCGTTGATATTGAAATTTTCAAACTCTTTTCTCAGATCGTTCATATCTCTTTCATTCATTTTCATCTCCTATTAACAGCGGAATATCATCCACCTCTATCTTGGCACCATACCATCGGTTGGCAAGCAGCATCATCTTGGCTACAAAAAGTATCTGGTCATCCAGGAACTCCGGTTTGTCAAAGAGCACATTGGCTTCATCATCCAGACAGTAACCACTTATCTTTCCACTTTCAATTTCAATGAAGTCCACTCTTTTTTCTCTTTTGGCCGCTTCGTTCAAACTGTCACAGTAATGGTAGGATTTTTCCTGAAATTCTCTCTCGAACATCATTTTGTCTACTTTGGACTGTGCGACACTTCCCATCGTAAAATCATAATGCTCATCCGTAATGTTCAATGCGATCGCTGTGGCATTGATCTGTTGATGTTTCATGATTTTATTAAAATATTTACGCATATACCCCGTCTGGGCATTGTATCCGAGGATCGTACACAGGCCGGTGTCTGGTTTGATCTCTTCAGGTCTCATACCTGACCCCCTTTGCTCTTTTTATTTTTGTCATCCATTTTTTCTACTGCTTCCATTCTCTTTGCATTTTCATGCAGGAACATAGCCTCTTCCTCTTCAACTGAACATCTCGGACAGATAAACTCACCACCCACATAGGTAAAGTAGTTTCCGCATTCATTGCAACGCTTGACATCAAATGTTGCCAGTGTTCTCTGTGTCGATTCAAAAAACTCTTTGATCTCAAAACCTTTTTGCAGATGAATCGCATCCGGTTCACAGGCATCATGACAGAGATGACATTTCACACAGAGCATCGCATCAAAATGAATGAGCGAAAACTTACCGTTGGATGAAAGGGCTCCTGTTGGACAGATACGGTAACAGATCTGACAGTTGGTACAGTTTTCATCTATATATTTCTGTGAAACAAAACTCACATCTTCTTCGTGAAGTACTTCAAAAATATCCGGAACACCTGCTCGTTTAAGTGTTGTAAAAAGTATTTTTCTTTTATCCGGAAGCTGCTTATCCTTAATCTTGGCAATCACGGAAAGGTCAATATCAAAACGCTGAAGCTCTTCGGCATCCACCGCCTCATCAAAAGCTTTTTTATGCTTTATGACTCCCTTGAGAGAGGCATTTCCAAGGAAAGAGCGTCGTGCATTAACGTCATTCCGGACTTGATCCTGAATCCCGTGAGATCCTGAATCAAGTTCAGGATGACGTTTTTTAGCTTCATGATGATGTTTCTCAAGTCCGGAATGACGTGCATCACTGTCCAGGTTTGTCTCCAGCTGTTTGTCCGAAAAACTGGAGAGGACAAAGTTAGCCTCTTCGATCATTTCTTCAATATGTTCAAACAGAAGAGAGGCTTCATCATACACACTCATATCGAGTGTGATACTCTCTTCACTTGCCAAAGCCAGTGAAATAAGATGCTCCACGCTCAACACAGAAAGACAGGGCACATTGATCTTGGGGGAGATCAGACGGACTTTGGATTCCAGGAATGAAAAGAAGAATTCAGTGGTTGAAAAATCGGAAAGGGCAAATGCTTCTGTCGGACAAACACCTACACAGGCCGCTGCTTCTACCCCTGTAGCTGCTTTAAACGTAGGAAGATTGTCCTGCAAGGTAATAGAATCAGGACAGACATCCATACATTTGGTACACTCTGAAAATTTACTTTTTGCCCTGACACAGGCACTGACATCAAAATGTAATTTCATCGATTATTACTCTACATCCTGACAAAAGGTATCAAGCTTTTGAGTAACATACTCGTAATCACTCAGCAGAAACTCCAACGTCAGTTCACTTCCATCATGATAAAGCGGTGTTCTGGACTCTCTTTTGGCGTTAATGAGGAACATTGAGCCCCATTCAAGCAGATGGTCTTTCAAAAAACCTTTCTGGATCTGAAAAAGTTCACAGACACCTTCTTTGTCACCTGCTTCAAGTGCTTTTCTCTGTGCATCACAGAGCATATACATAAATTCAAGTTCCACACCGATATGGTCACCGCTCACAACTCTGGCTTTCTCAAGTTCCACTTTGAAATCCAGGGCATCATAGAGTTCTATGACAGGGTTTCCCTTTCCGCTGTCTATCATCTGGTCATCCCGGACATAAAAACTCTCATAAGGCACAAGATGCATTAGAAAAAGATTGGTATAGTCTACATTGTAATACTGTTCAATTAACTCTTTTGTCGTATATTCACTGCGTTTGGACCATTTGCTATAGTTTGGGAAAAAGGAAAGCATTGCTTCATCTTTTTCAATTGCATCCAAAAATGCTTCATCCACTTCTGTGATCATTAAACGTGAGACCAATGCATAAATTGCTATACGGTTCTCAATATCCTGTTTTATATCATTCATTACTGTTACTGCCTTATATGATGTATTGCCATCTTCAAAATTTGTTATTCACCCGGTGCATAGACCACACCCGCTGTTATGACACTCTAAACCTTAGGGATTTTGTGCACTATACCACTTTCAAAATAAATCTGACTTGAAGCAAAAAGAAATTATTTGGAAAGAAGTACATCAAAAGAGGACAGACAAAAGTCTGTCCAAAAATTGATGAACATTTATGTGATATCCACAGAATATGCTTTGAGTGTCAATGGTACTGCCGGACGTTTGATATGAACCGGTCTTCTCAATTTGTCACCCGGGGCAAGAGGACGTGTCAGTTTGTCTCTCCATGCCTGATAGACTTTCATATTGTTGGCATAGTTGACATAAATATCACCGATCTTGTCACCTTTGCCCGCTTTTTCAATACTGACTTTCTGATGCCATGCATGGTTACCTGCAATCGGATCGGGATGAGAAGGAGCAACGGCATTCTGCCATGCACCCGAAAGACCGTCCCACCAGATATTGTCAAGGTCTCTGTTGTACTCTTTGAACTGCCAGGTATCTCTACGTGCCTGCATACCTTCATTCAAACCTTCGGTTGGCTTGAGTGTACCTATTTTACCGTCCATTGTCATATCATACAACGGCGCGCCAAGACCCATCACCCCAAGCTTGTGCTCGAAACCTGGAATATCCACTGCATTTTTCAGTTTCCATCTGCCTGCATGGTGAGAACATGCCAGGACACCCGGCATAGTTGCTTCTGTCGGTACTGCCATTGCAATAAAGTAACCTGATTCAAGACCTGAGACCGTATCGGTGATCGTTACTTTGATCGGATCTTCTCTCTTGATACCCAGACGCTTTGCATCTTCCGTATTGATCCATACAGGGTTGTGGTTCTGAGAGATCTCCATAAGATGTTTGGAGTTCACTGAACGTGTATGGATATTGTACGGCAGTCTGAAGACGGTATTGAGTGCAAATTCATTCTCTTTTTGAATGAAATCATGGTGTACCTGTGTAACCAGGTGTACCATTTTTTTACGCTCCTGCGCATTTCTAGGATAGATAGGTATCGCATACTCAGGCCATTTCCACTCTGCCAGCCATTTGGAATAGAATTCCAGCTTACCGCTGAGTGTATGGAAGCCCTGTACGATCTTGCCGTCTACTTCCACACCGATCGGTTTCATACCGCCAAAGACATGGTCTTCGACAAGCAGTGTGCCATACTCATCTTTTTCTACATCATTCTCATCATACTCATGACCATGGACAATATATTTATCACCCACTTTCTTAAGTGTTCTCTCCTGAGGCTTATAGATATGGTCTTCTTCCAGCCATGTTCCTCTGTCCCTCATCATCTCATAGTTAGGGTACTTAGAGTCAGGATAAGCCGCTTTTGCCGCTTTTCTGAGGTTTGGAAGTTTATCAAGCGCTGCCTGATACCATTCTGGGATCGTCGTACATCTTGAAGGGTCCTCTTTGGAAGCCCAGAATTTCTTTACACCGAGTGATCCGTCAGGATCAACATGGTGAACCATGATATTCATCCAAAACTCCATCTCTTCCCAAATTTCACCAAGACCTGCTATGGTATGTGCTTCCAGAGTTGCACGGGTAGGATCTTTTGGCTTCCAGCCAAGCTTTTCAAGTGCTACTCTGAGGGCAGGGTTTTTGAAACTTAGCCATCTTGCAGGTTTTGTCGGTTCGGAAGACTGGTCATGTCTTTCACCCGCAAGTCCTACCGGCAGAACATAGTCACAGAACCAGTTCGTCTCAGACCATGTCGGAGAGAGGTTGAATGACAATTCGATCTTGTCTTCTCTCTTGAGCGCTTCGATCCATCTGAAACCGTCCGGGTTGATCCATACAGGATTGTACATACGAGGAATCCAAACAGCAAGTTTTTCAGGAATAGACTTCAAGCCTTTCGCCTTCCATTTTGCTCTCCACTCATCATCCAGAAGAAGGTGAGGCATAATATGAGACATTTCATACGTACTGAGCGGATACTCAGGCGGCCATGCGATCTCGTTCCACACATCGACTCTCGGTGGTCTTTTCCCCGCTTCTGTTGCAGCATCACCCTTACCGTTGACGGAAATAACATGCCAGTGGTGCAGTCCTACACCACCGATATCTCCTGCCATTGCGCCACGAAGTGCCAATGGGAAGAAACCTGATCGGGTATTCATCCATCCGCCTCTGTGTCCGATCGTACCGGCTCTCCAGAGATAAGTTGAAATTCTGTCACCCGCATCAATGAACATTTCAAAGAGTTCATCAAGCTTATGTCCGTAGCCTTCCATTTTACACTCTTTGACGACAAACTCTTTGGTATAAGGTGCATAGATCTCTTTGAGCATTTCAATGAAACTTTCATAACTCTCATCCTGCGGTACCTGCTTCATATAGCCTTTTGAAACCATAAGAGCCAACTGCTCTTTGTCTGCCATCAGCTGATCCCAGTTCACCCAGTTCTTGAAGAATGCATGGTTGACAAGGTCTTTACCGTCAATTGCTTTTTCATTCAAAATTCTGTTCGCAAGATGCAGATAAAGTGCTGCTTCCGTTCCCGGCCAGATAGGAAGCCACAAGTCGGCAATACCTGCCGAGTTGGACATACGCGGATCCATCACAACCAGTTTCGCACCTTTTCTTCTTGCATCGGCAATATAACCTGCCGACTGCTGGAAATAGTGTCCGGCATCTGCTGCATGTGAAGACTGAAGGAAGATCAGTTTTGCATTCGCCCAGTCCGGAGAGTTCCTGTCATCATTTGTCCACTGGATGGTACCTTCACGTGCACCCGCAGAACAGATATTTGTGTGGGAATCGTAACCATCTACTCCCAAAGAGTGCGGTACACGGTGACCAAAGCCGTTTTCATTTGGTCTACCGACATGATACATGATCATTTTTTTGGAAACTTCATCTCCCTGCTTAAGCGTATCATGCATCTTCTTACCGATGGTCGCCATTGCTTCATCCCAAGTGGTTCTGATCCATTTACCTTCACCTCTTTTGGAACCTGGCGCTCGCTTCAAAGGAAAAGGAATTCTGTCCGGATCATACATTTGTGACTGGGCAGCATATCCTTTTGCACAGTTTCTACCACGGCTTCCCGCATGTAACGGGTTACCCATATATTTTCTGACAAAAAGGTCTTTAGGATTCTTGGTTCTTTTGTAATCACCTATTTCAACCCATGCCGTCAAACCACATTGTGCTTCACAGTTGGAACAGACAGTCGGTACCAGCATAAACTCGTTGACTTTAATACCGTCTTTGTTGTCTTCGCCACGTACGCCGTTTCTGCCGACACCGCCACGTTTCCAATCGTTGCCGTCCAGTTCTTTAAAACTGTCCCACTGTTCCAGTGGCGGATAGAAAGAAAGGCTTGTCGGTGTTGCAGTGAATGTTTTGTCTTCTGCTGCTGCCGGTGTCTCTACGATTGCTTCAAATACTCCTGTAGCAAGTGAAGCACCTGCTACAGTGTACGCTGTTCCTTTAAGAAAGTTTCT
>Ga0256843_1001574_pt1 | contig 17777 bp, 9 predicted proteins | sample AlvinellametaG_FD_191572 | JGI IMG/M metagenome (GOLD analysis project Ga0256843, IMG submission 191572) | Pompeii worm associated microbial communities from hydrothermal vent at the East Pacific Rise, Pacific Ocean - Alvinella | ecosystem: Host-associated > Annelida > Integument > Unclassified ... | reverse complement strand
TAACTTGATAAGTTCCATTTTCTAGATTATCAAATTGATATTTTCCATTACTGTCAGTAGTAGTAGAAGCAATTAAAGAGCCATTACTATCAAGAAGCTCTACTTTTACATTTGCAATTCCACTCTCGCCTGTATCTTGAATTCCATTTTTATTACTATCTTCCCAGACAAAATCTCCAAGAGAATATTTGACTTCATAGTGGCTAAAATCTTCATCTGAGACTTTTGTAGAAGTTATTTCTCCAATACCTTCTACTGTAGCCTTATTTTCATATTTTGTATATTTTGCTATTCCAGTTTTTGTACAGGTCATAGATTCGCCCAAATCAAGTTCATTTTTAGGACAAGTTATATTTCCTTCTTTATCATCTACTACATAAATATTTATAATTTTTTCATTTCCTACATTTTTAACAACATATTCCCAAGTAATATTTTCATCCGGTTTTGCCTGGTAAGCATTTGAATCTCTATCGGCATCTTCTCCATTAGTAGACTTTTCAATGTCAATTGCTGGAACTGCATTAATTTTATAGTGGCTTAAATCTTCATCACTTACATTAGTAGAAGTAATTTCACTTACTGCTCTTACAGTTCCTTTATTTTCATATTTTGCTTTATTTGCTACTCCATTTTTTATACAAGTCATAGATTCATTCACATCAAGAGTATCTTTAGGGCAAGTGATATTTCCCTCTTTATCATCAGTTACTACAATATTTATCAACTTTTCATTTCCAGTATTTCTTACTACATACTCCCAAGTAATATTTTCATCTGGTTGAGCTTGATAAGCATCTGCTTCATTATCAGCATCTTCTCCGTTAGTAGACTTTTCTATATCAATTCCTGGAATAGAGTTGATTTTATAGTGGCTTAAATCCTCATCACTGACATCTTTAGAGCTAATACTACTTACTGCCTTTACGCTTCCTTTGTTTTCATATTTTGCTTTATCTGCTACTCCATCTTTTGTACAAGTCATAGATTCATTCACATCAAGAGTATCTTTAGGGCAAGTGATATTTCCTTCTTTATCATCAGTTACTACAATATTTGTTAGTTTCTCATTTCCATTATTCGTTACAACATATTTCCAAGTAATATTTTCATTTGGCTGAGCTTCATAAGCATTTGCCTCATCATCAGCGTCTTCTCCATTAGTGGACTTTTCTATATCAATTGAAGGAGCTGGATAAAAAAATCCAAAATCTATTGTCATATTTCCATTTTTATCATCACTGTCATCTTGTTCATCACCTTTGTAGCTTCCACTTTCTGTTGGAAGTGAATTTTCTCTTAAAGTAATTTCTCCCGAATAATATTTTCCATTTGATTCTGAAGCTATATTTGAATCATTTTCTACTGTATCATTGGCATTCGCATTTTGTACAGGAGTTTTAATATACATTGAAGGTGGTTCTACTACAACTTTATAGTCTCCTTCTGGAAGATTGTCAAAAAGATAAGTTCCATCACTAGTTGTAATTTCATCACTGATATCATTTCCATCAAGATCCTTTGCTGGTACAAAATTTCCATTACTATCTTTTACAAGTAAGGATAATCTTGCACCATCAACTGGCTTTTCATTTGTATCTTGGATTCCATTTGCATTTTCATCTTCCCAAACAAACGATCCAATACTAAGAGGGATTTTTTTGATAAATCCAAGATCAAGAGTCATATTTCCGTTGCTATCTTGATTGTCATCTTGATCATCCCCAGTTTTGTTTGAATTTTCTATTGGTTCATCTGCAACATCTAAAGTAATTACTCCAGAAATATATCCATCAGTTGCATTTCCATCTGCAATATTTGAATCATCTTCTTTATTATCATTTGGATTTGGATTTTGATTATTTGTTGGAATATAATTATTTGGGACCTTCACTCTAATTTTATAATCCCCAGGCTGTAAATTTTCAAATAGATATTTTCCATTTGAGTCAGTTGTAGTTGTAATTGGATTTTGATTTCCATCTTTTACAGGATTCCCAGCTCCATCTAAAAGTTCAACTCTCAGTCCAGAAATTCCTTTTTCTCCTGAATCTTGAACTCCATCTTTATTGCTATCTTCCCAAATAAAAGATCCCAATGATACTGGCGGAATAAATCCAAAATCAAAGCTATGGTTATTTGCTCCAGAATATGGAATGTCGCTAGCTTCTACTGTAGCTTTTGCATCTACGCCATCTAAGACTCCATCACTATCATTTAAATTTTTATTTACTCCATCTCCTATATTTTCTTTTGTTAAAACATACTCTTGAATAGCAGATTGTTTATTTGATCCATCTACATTAGGAATTTTTATTGTATAAGTTTGGTCTGGTTTTAATTGAGAAATTCCATAAATGTGGCTAGAAGTACTTGTTTGGGTTGTATCATTTGAAAAAATATATTCTCCATTATTATCAGTTGTGGCTGAAGCAATTAATTGTCCATTACTGTCATAAAGTTCTACTTTTACTCCAGAAATTCCATCTTCTCCAGCATCTTGGACTCCATTTGCATTACTATCTAGCCAAACTCTATTTCCAATTTCAACTGGAGCTGCTGTACTTAAAAACTCTACATCTCCAACTCCAGCAGACTTTCCAAAATATCCTTCATTTAAATGTCCATAGACCATTTTAGTACTTCTGTTTTGTTCTCCAGTATTACTATCTAACCACTCAAGTCCACCTTGATTCCAGTCCAAAGGATCCATTACACTTAAGACAACTTCATTACTTCCCTTTAAAATAGCAAGTCCACCTTCTGAAGTTTCATAGTGTCCCCAACCCTTGATTAAATACTCTTCACCTTTAAAAAATTCATCTGTATTATTTTCATCAATGGCTTTTGGTTGTTCCATCGTATAAGCATTACCATTTAGTGTAGCTTTTAAGATATCTCCACCTAGCATATTATCATAGATTTTATTACTGCTATTGTCTGTATCATAATTTCTAGATCCCCACTGAAAAGATGATCTATCAGAAAAAGCTAAAATCATAGTCTCATTTTCATCAAATTCAATGTCTGTAAGTAGAGGTTGAGGATAAATTACAATACTTACATTTGTCTCTTTATCTCCATCTCCATCTAAATCTTTTAATTTCCAAGAACAAGCTTGAGGCTGAGTATCAACCCAATCTAACCAACCTCTAGGACAGTTTGCATCACTGATTCCATTTGTATAGGTAGATGGTTTTGATTTTGCAGTTGGTTCTCTATCGTATCCTAAATCTCCACTAAGGACCTCTTCAAAAGTACTTCCATTTAATTTAAAAACATGTGCACTTAGATTATTATTTGCATCACTTTTATCACAGACTGCTCCAGAGTAGATTGTGCCATTGTGATATTTTAAAGCAAAAGGCCTAAGAGTTGCTCCAGTTGCTTTACAAACATTATCTGGAAGAGAATAAGCTTTTTTTAATCTTTTTGTTGGGATATCGTATTCTAGAATATGTCTTGTATATAAATTTGTAACATACAAAGTTTTGCCATCTACGGAAATATCAATATCTCCAAGTCCAACTTTTGCAATTTTTCCAAAAGCATCTGAATCGTGAGTTGGTTCATTAAAGCCTTTAATATCATCACTTGTTCTATTTATTGAACCTACATCTTCATCATTTGAAACATCTATAAAAAGTTGTGTAGTATTATTTCCATAGTTTGTAACATAAATTCCTCCAAGTCCTCCGTCTCCAAGATCAGAGTGTCTCCTTAGAATAGAAGCTGAATATAAAAGTTTACTATTTGGATCATAAGCTAATCCCCAGATTGAACCTGTTTTTGATTTTGAGACATTATAGTCATCTATATTTTGTGCATCATAAGTTGCTCCAGAAATTGTAAATTGAGGTCCATTTGTATCATTTTTATCTCCCACTACAAAAATTGTAGTTACTACATTAGGATTTGTACTTAAGATGAAATCTTCTGGATTATGTAGAGCAAAATTTATGCTATCACCATCACTTACAAATCTTACGCTATCATTATTTGGACTCTCTTTTAAATAGTTTGGATAATTGCTAATTTCTACCCTATACTCTCCTCCAGAAGTATTTAAAGTAAAACTCCCATCAGTTGCTGTTGTTGTAGTTGCTACTTGATTTCCATTACTATCATAAGCACTAACTGTTACTCCTTCAATTCCTAACTCATTTTGATCTTTTACTCCGTAAGTATTTAATTGTAAATCTCCGTTACTATCTTTTTGGACAGGAAAATCTCTAAAAACAATTCCTGTAATATTAGCCTCTAAATTTCCAATCAAAATTAAAAATAAAATTAAAAATTTTGCTATGCAATTTGAAATTGCTCCTACTAACCCTTTATCCATTACAATCTCCTTTTTTATATAAAATATTTTCACTTTCACTCTTTCTCAACTCCTTTGCTCCGAATCTTTAAATCTCTCCTTTTTCTTACCTCCTTTTTACCTCCCTTTTTTATGAAAATAAATTTCATCTTATATACAATTATACAATAATATTTATATTTTTGCTCTTCTTTGCTTTATAAAATTGTTTTAAAAAAAACTTTTTAATAAGTTTTACTTAAAAAAATAAAAAGGTTTAATGAAAATTAAATAAAATATGTCAAAATATATAAACTAGTTTTAACTATCATTTATTTTTTAATTTTTTCGGTTAAAATAGATACTAAAGTTAGTATACAAAATTATTTAGGAGTTGGTTTTATGGAAGAGTTTTTAAAAAGAGCTAAGAGTTCTTCAAAAATTATTGCAACTTTAGATGGAGCTAAAAAAAGTGCTATTTTAAAAGAGATGGCTTCTGAGTTAGAGGCTAATTTAGATTTAATTATAAAAGAGAATAAAAAAGATATGGATCTGGCTGAAAAAAACTCTTTGTCTTCTGCATTAAAAGATAGATTACTTTTGAATGAAGCAAGAGTAAAAGCTATGGCAAAATCTTTAAGAGAAATTGCTGCTTTAAAAGAGCCTGTTGGAAAGATCCTAGCTGGATGGAGAAATGAAGCAAATCTTAGAATAGAAAAAGTCACAGTTCCAATTGGAGTTATTGGTGTAATTTATGAATCTAGACCAAATGTTACAGCAGATGTTGGAGCTTTATGTTTTAAAAGTGGAAATGTAGCGATTTTAAAAGGTGGAAAAGAAGCAGAAAATTCAAATAAAGTAATAGCAAAAATTTTGCAAAATGTTTTAGAGAAAAACTCTCTTCCAAAAGAGATTATCTCCTTGCTTCCTGATAGTTCGAGAGAAGGAGTCTCTTACCTCATCAAACAGGATAAATATGTAGATTTAATTGTTCCAAGAGGAGGAGAAGCTCTTATTAGATTTGTATCTCAAAATGCAACAGTCCCAGTTGTAAAACATGATAAAGGATTGTGCCATACCTATATTCATAAAGATGCTGACTTACAAAAAGCTTTAAAAATTGTTATAAATGCAAAGTGTGACCGTCCTGGAGTTTGTAATGCAATGGAAACAATGCTTGTAGATGAAGCAATAGCAAAAGAGTTTTTGCCAAAAGTTTATGAAGCTTTTAAAGCACAAGGAACTGAGCTTAGAGGAGATGAAAAAACATTAGAAATAATTGATGCAAAATTGGCATCTCAGAGTGATTGGGATGAAGAGTATTTAGCAAATATTTTGGCAATTAAACTTGTAAAAGATGAAGATGAAGCCATTGAACACATTTTAAAATACGGTTCAAATCACTCTGAAGCAATAGTTACAGAAAATTATACAGTAGCTGAAAAATTTTTAGATGAGGTAGATGCTGCTTGTGTTTATGTAAATGCTTCAACTAGATTTACAGATGGAGGAGCTTTTGGATTTGGGGCTGAAGTTGGAATTAGTACAAATAAACTTCATGCAAGAGGTCCAATGGGAATTGATGAATTAACAACTTACAAATATAAAATTTATGGAAACGGACAAACTAGATAAAGAGCTTGTCTTAAATATCCAAAATATAACTTTTGGATATAAAAAAGATAAGCTAATTTATAAGGATTTTTCTCTAAAAGTTTATAAAGGAGAGTGTATCGGAATTGTTGGAGCAAGTGGAAGTGGAAAATCTACACTATTTGAATTGATTGCTCACAATCTGAAACCAAAAAATGGTAAAATAGAACATAAGCAACTTGGGTGGGTTTTTCAAGATCCTTATAGCTCTTTCCACCCTTCTTATAAGATTATAGATCAAATTAAAGATGTAAGTAATAAAGAGTTAAAGGATTTAAAAGTTTTTATAAAAAGATTAAATTTAAAAGAAGAGCTTTTGTGTAAACTTCCTTTTGAACTCTCTGGGGGAGAGCTTCAAAGGTGTAGTATTTTAAGAGCCTTGAGTATGGATCCAGATCTTTTATTATGTGATGAAGCTACAAGTGCTTTGGATAATATAACTCAACTTGAAACAATGAAGCTTTTAATTGGACTTTTAGATAAAGTAGGAATTTTATTAATTACTCACGATTTAGATCTTGCAAAGTGGGCGTGTGATCAAATTATAGAGATAAAGAGGACATGAAAAAAGTTTTAATTTTATTAATTTTCACAATTTTTTCTTTAAATGGAGAAAATTTAAAAGATTCAAATAACTCTGTTATTTCTATTTCAAAAGAGAAAAAAGAGTTAAACATCAAAGTAGAAGGACTCAAAAGTTTAACTCCTGAAGAGTTTTTGGAAGGTATAGGAGCTCAAAAAGATGGATTTTGGATTTTTGCAAAAGAGTATAAGATAAATTCATCTTTGCTTCCTACTCTAAAAAGCAATATTAGAGGATATTTAAATAGTAAAGGATTTTATGATTCTACATTTGATATCAAAAGAGTTGGAAACAGTATTATCGTTAAAGTACATGAAAAAAAACCTGTAATTGTCAAAGAGATTTCTATAAAATCAAATTATCCAATAAAACATTTAATTTTATTTAAAAAAGGAGATAGATTTGATTCTGAAAAGTTTGTAGAGGTAAAAAAGTCTATAAAAAGAGATCTACTTAGAGATGGATATTGTAGTTATAATCTCTCAACTAAAGCTTTTGTAGATTTAGATAAAAAAATAGCTTCTTTAAAATATGATCTTGATAAAGGGAAAAAGTGCAAATTTGGAGAAACAAAAGTTATAGAGCTTCCTAAAAATATTCCTCCAGATGTTATTTTTTCACGTTTAAGATATACAGAGGGAGAAACTTTTAAGATAGAAAAAATAAATGAAACTTATGCAGCTTTAAATGAACTTGGATGTTTTTCAAATATAATGATAAATACCGATAAAAAAATTTATAATAAAGTTATTCCAGAAATTTCTGCCCAGCTTTCTCCAAAATTAAATAGAACAACTCTTTCTGTAGGATATGATACCGAAGTTGGATGGAGAGTCAAAGGAGAGTATTATAGATACAATTTTTTAGGAGGAGCTAGAAAGTTAGGACTTAGTGCAGAGTATTCAAGTTCTTTAAAAAAAGTTCAAGCAACCCTTTTAGATCCTGCTCTTTTAAATATTGCCGGAAGATATTTTGATTTAAGAGCAAAAGGTGGCTACAAAGAAGAAGAGTTTAGTTCTTACAAAGAGCATAAAGGATATTTTGACTTAAGACTTAATCATATTTCTGATAATTTAAGTTTTGATCTTGGAATTGGAATTGAAAATATTGATATATATTTAAATGATTCAGATCCTAGTATTATTGAAGGAAATTTTGCTTTAACTTATCCTTATTTAAATTTTGTATATGATAATAGAGATTCTAAATTGGATCCTAGAAATGGATTTTATCTCTCTAGCTATTTAGAGTATGGGTTACCAATTGATGAAGATAGTTCAAATTACTACAAATTTTTAACTGAAGCAAGAGTAATAAAAAGTATAGATCAATTTACTTTTGCAGCAGTTGGAAAGTTTGGAGTAATTGATGAATTAGGTGGAGGGTCATTACCTGCTTCTAAACTATTTTATGCTGGAGGATCTTATAGCAATAGGGCTTATGGAAATAATGATATTGGAATTACAACATCAAAAAGTAATAGTAAAACTTTAGGGGGACATACTTGGTTAAATCTCTCTTTAGAGATGGATTTTCCACTTTATAAAGATTTAAGAGGTGCTATTTTTTACGATACTACAATGATTAATGGTGGAAGTTACGATTTTACTGGAGACTACATTAGTTCTGCTGGAATTGGATTAAGATATAATACTCCAATGGGACCAATAAAATTGGATTTTGGAGTAAATATTGATGATCCAACAATAAATAGAGTATCGGTGCAAATTGGACAGTCATTTTGAAAAAAGCAATCTATTCAGGAGCTTTTATAATTTTGCTCCTAAGTCTTTTTTATCTTGTAATAAATTCTACTTTTTTTGTAAATAAAATTTCTCAAAAGTATCTTCCAAAATATCAGCTTTATTATAAAAAAATTTCTGGAAATCCTCTTAGTGGAATTACTATTGAAGGTTTAAGATTCAAAGATAGACCATTGGCAAAATCTCTTGCAATTAGAATAAATCCTTATAGACTTTTAGATGGAACTTTAGCTGTTTCTAAATTACATTTTTTGGATGTGAATCCTTTAACTTTAGAAGAGATGATAAAAGAGTTTAGCACAAATAAAAAAGACAAAAAGAAAGAGTCTAATTTGCCATTTGCAGTGGAGCTAAATGATATTAAGTTTACAACTTTGCCTTTTAAAAAATTTGATATAAAAATCAAAAGAGCAATTTTAAGTATAAAATCTTTAAGACTTTCAACTCAAGTAGAAGTAGGAGATATCTCTTTTGAAGCAAAAAGTTCTGTTGGAGAGATTTTTCTTCTGGGAAGTTTTGAAGATGATTTACTTAAGCTAAAGAAATTGACTCTCAAAAATTTAGATTTAAATGCAATTTTGGGAGTTTTTAAAAGTAATTTAAAAACAAAGAAAAACGGCAAAAAAGCTTCAGAGAAAAAATTTGCACTAAAAAAGTTAGAAATAGATTCTTTTTCAATTTCTACATTGCCGTTTAAGTATCAAAATATAAAATTAAATTCTTTGCTTCTTGCTGGCAAAAGTTTAAAGGTTGATTTAGAAAGTAAAAAGGTTTTATCCGCAAAAATCTCAGGAATAGTAGATTCTAATTTTGGGAATTTAAAATTTATCTCTAAAATTGATCAAAACCTCTTGGATATAAAAAAGCTTTTTTTAAGTTCCGTAGATATCAATCTAATTTTAGCTTTTAATAAAGAGAAAAAGAGCAATAAAAACTCCCCAAAAGCCTCTGATAAAAAAGAGATTCCATTTTTACCTAAATTGATTTTGGTAGAAAATTTAAAAGTTGATACAAAGGTTTTTAAAAAGGATAAATTTATTACAAAAAAGCTTTTACTTTCAGGAGAAAATATTTTACTAGAAAATTTTGATTCTAAAAAAGGAGAGCTTCTTCTTAAATTGGATTCAAATATTTTGAAAGCAAAAGTCAGAGCAAAACTTAAAGAAGATTTTTCTTTAGAAATTTATGATAGTTTTGCAAAGATAAAAAATCAAGCAATTGCTATTTTCAAGCTTCCAATAAGAGCTAATTCTCTTTCTGCAATTGTTTTTAAAGGAAAAGTTTCGAAAGAAAGACTCAAGATCTATGGAGGATTTAAAGCTAAAAATCTTTTAAAAGATAAGAGTGCTCCAAAAATAGATTTAAAAGGAGTTGTATTTGCTTTTGGAGGAAATTTTAAGGATAAAAAAGGTTTGGTCTTAAAATCAAAAGCAAAAATTTCTCTAAAAGATTTAACAACATTAAAAGCAGAACTCTTTTTTAACTTAAAGAGTAAAAAGTTTATTCTAAAAGCTTTTAGTAGCCCTTTGAAACTAAAAGATAAAAAACTTTCAAAAGAGCTTGGAAAGATATTTTTAAAAGCAGTTGGAGATGATAAAACTATCAAAGCAAATTTAAGTTCAAAGTTATTTGAAGCAAAACTAAAAAGCAATGATTTTAAAAGAGGAAAACTACTTTTAAAGAGTAGAAGAAAAATATATTTAAAAAAATTTGTGAAACTTCCAAAAGAGCTTTTAGGAGCCTACTTAAAAGTAGAGGCAAGTTCAAATATCAATTTTAAAAATCCAAGACCTTTTTTGGTCAACTTAAAGCTTTTATCAAATCTTATAGACTTTAAAGGAAAACTTACACAAAATAAGAGTTTATCTATTAATGGAATAGTAAAAGTCCCTAAAAATACTATCTTAAGAAAAATGGATAAAAATATAAAGCTTTACTCTTTTAATAATCTAAAACTTTCTATCTCAAAAAACAAAAAGACTATTTTATTAAAAGCTCAAAATTCTCTCATAAAATTAAATCTTAAGAAAATTGATACAAAAACAAAATTAAGAGTAAATTTTGCAAAGAATCAGATAAATTTAGAAGGAGATATAAACAAAACAATAAAAGGAAAAATTCATATTGTCTCAATTTTGAACTTCTTAAACGATATAAGAAAGTTTTATAAATTATCTCCTATAAATCTTGATGGCAGTTTAGATCTTGCTTTAGAAATTAAAAAGCTCAAAGAGGTTTATTTAAGTATAAATTCAAAAAAGATCAAAATAAAATCTGAAGATAAAAAAAGCTCTAAAATAGTTAAAAATTTAAAGGCTGTAATTTTAAAAAATCAAGAAAAAGTTTTAATCAAAAATTACTCTTTAGAGTTTGAAAAGATGAAATTTTTTGCTACAAAAAAGTCTTCTTTGGAATTAAAAAAGGATAAAACTCTTATAAAAGAGTTTTGGGTAAATGATTCTTTGAAGCTTACTGGAGTTGTTCTTCCAAAACAAAAAAGAACTTCCCTAAAAGCAACTTCAAACTCTTTTACTCTAAAAAGTGATATTTTAGATGCCAAAATTGCTACAGATTTGAAAATAGATATTTTGGACAAGAAGATAAGTATAGATGGAAAAATCACAATTTTAGGAGGAGTTGTAAAATATAAGATTCAAAATAAAAGATATGTAACTGATTCAGATATTATAATTTTGCAAGAGCAAAAATCTAAAAAGGATAAAAATAGAAATTTAAAACTCTATATTTTGGTAAACACTAAAGCGCCTCTTATTTTCAAGAATAAAGATTTAATGGTAAAGCTAAAACCAAATCTAACAATTTCTAAAAAATATTCAAAAGAGTTAAAAATTCTAGGAACCGTAGATCTTTTAAAAGGAGGATATTATAAATTCGAAAATAAAAAGTTTGTCTTGCAAAAAAGTGCAATCTATTTTACCGGCTCAGCTTCAAATCCTCTGTTAAATATTCATCTTATTTTGAGAAGATATAATAAAACAATAAAAATTTATATAGCAGGAAGAGCAAGTGAACCATCTTTAAATTTTACAAGCTCTCCACCAATGACTAGAGAACAGATTTTAGCTTATATTTTATTTGATGATGAAAATGCTATAAATAGCTCAAATATGTTTTCAGCTTTAGGAGGAGCACTTGCAAAATCTGTCCTTAGAAATATGGGAATAAAAATAGACTCTATGATTATTAAATCAAACGGGTTTGAAGTGGGGAAAAAGATATCAAAAAAAGTAACAATTATTTATGATCAATCTGATGAACCAAAAGCAATTTTAAGAATAGAGCATTCTCATAAATTTGAGACAGATATTAGTGTAGGAGAGAGTTCTCAAAGTGTAGATATTACTTATAAAAAGGAGTTTTAATATTTTTTAAAAATATAAATATTTTTCTGCTATTATTACAAAATAGTAAAAAACATAAAAAGGAAAAAGGATGTCTTTATTAGAAAAAGCAAAACAGTTAGTAAAAGAGAAAGAATTAAAGAGTCTATCTCCTATGGAACAATTACTAAAAGATCCAGAAGTTAAAAAAACTGCAAGATATTTGGCAAAACATTTTCCAATTACAGAAGCAGTAGAAAAACTAAATCAACTCTTAGAAGAAGAGGGAAAACTTCCAAGAAGAAAAAATGGAAAATTGATCAAAATCAACTATCAAAGATTTAAAGATTTAATGCCAAAACCAAGAAAAAAAAGAAAAAAATCATCTCAAGATCTAGTAGAAGAAAATAGTTCAACTTCACAGACACAAAAAACAGAGTAAACTGTTTTGAGAAATTCCTGGAGGAGTTTTACTCCCCAGTTTTTGGTTGAATATCTTCTGCTAAACTGACCAAAATTGCTTCTGCACTTTTAGGATCTAGTTTGAATTTTCCATATTTTGCTTTTTGATACCTTTTGCCTTTTCCTTCTTCAAAAAAATAGGCATTTGTTATTAGTTTGACTCTATATTTTGTGAATTGATATTTTATTAGAACCTCATCTTTTTTTAGTTTTATATTTTTATCGTATAAACTTTTGAAGTGAGCAACTCTATTTTTATCAATTTTTAGAACTGCTAGACCATTTAGAATAATTTTTCTTTGGGAATCTAGCTTGATCTTTTTTATCTCTTTTAAGATTTTATCTGCTACTTCAAAATGTAAAGCCATATAATCTCCCTGCATCAAAGATCTAGGATCAACTGGAGCTAATTTTAAATAGATAGTTTCTCCATTTCTTAAGATCGATTCTTTATGATAGATTGAGTAGTTGCTTACTCCAAAAATTAAGATAGCTCCTAAAATTACTAAAAAATTTTTATACTTATTTGGCATTTTCTTCTCCTTTTAAAAATTGATTAATAAAAATTCCAATTAAAATCAAAAAAATTCCTGTTGTTATCATTAAAAATGATTTTTGCGTTAAAGTTATCTCCAAATTGTAATACCAAAGAGAGATTGATCCAACTACTCCCAAAACTCCTATTCCAAAAATCTCCCAAATTGCAAAACCAAATCCCAAAATTAAAAATGTAAGAAAAATTGCTAATCCCTTTACCCAAAGTGATAAAGCAAAAAGTGGCAAAAGTGCTAAGAAAAGGAGAAAAATCTCTTTGAGTTTTAATTTGCTTAAAAAGAAAAATAGATAAAAGGTAGTCCCAATCAGAGTAAAACTTTCAAGAAAATTGAGTTTTGAAGGTTTTGGATAAAGTAAAAAGAATAAAATTATAAAAGAAAGAGTTACTCCTTCTAAAATTGAATCAAATTTTCCTTTTTGTTTTATAGTCAAAAAGATAAATAATAAAAAAATAGCTTCAAGTGCAAATACTTCAGCCTTAATGCCAGTTAAAAAGTGGGCAAAAGAGTAAGTTGCAACCGCAGAAGCAAAAAGTTGAGAAAATCTGTTTTTGAATAAAAAAATAAAGAGTACTTCAATTATACTGACAAGGAGGAAAAAAGATTTATTCGTATAAGTTGGAATTATTCTACTAACGCCAAAAAGTATTAAAAGTTGAGCCACTATCAAAAATGAGTCTGCTAAATCTTTATCTTTTAACTCTTCATCCAAAAAATAGATAATTGTTGAGATTACAATTCCAAAAAAAAGAGAAAAAATTTCGCTTTTTAAAAAAAGTTCATGAAAAAGTGATAAAAATAGCCCGATTATAAAAATTGCTGAAATGAAATTAAGAGCAAATCCAACTCTTTTTGTAAATTTTTCTTTTATGTTCTCCTCAAAGGCTTCATTTAAAGTGCCTCTATCAAGATTAAACTCTTTTAATTTCAATAAAATTTTCTCTTTAGAGCAAAACATCTTTTTCTCCTTTTTTGTTAAGATTTTTTATTAAAGAAATTGTAAAAATAGTTATAGTAATACTTACAAAACTCATGATAAAAAATGCAAAAGTACTATCGTGCATTTTTTCAAAGATCCATTTTCCAAAAAGTGCTAAAAGTACAATATCAAAACTCAAAATTAAATTTGAAACTATATATTTATCTTTTTTAAAAAAATAAAAAAGCATTCCTAAAAACCAAAACGGATAAATTCCCAAAAAAAGAGCTCTAGAGTCAAAAATCATATTTACTGCTCCAAAAGTCATAAAAAAAGTAGCAATTGTTGCTAATTTTTTAGTTATAAATTTTGTTTTATAAAGATTTTTATTGTTTGCAAATTCAAAAAATACTAGTAAAATTGTGTTCCAAATACCCATAGTTTGAGTTAATTCTCTAACAAAAAAAAGAGTACTAAAGGAGAGATTTAGATATAAAAATAGAGCTAAATTTGAAACTATAATCCACAAAATCCAAAGAAATTCAAATTCGGCTGCAACTGTCCAAAAGATTCCAAAGATAGCCCAATAAAAAAACAGTTCCCAGTTATTTGCTCCTGTTTGGTAGACTTGTCCAATTAAAGCCAAAAGTCCTCCAAAAAGAAGAAAAGAGATACTTAAAGATATTTTTGCGAATAGTTCATTTTTACTTATGAACCAAAAACTCAAAAATATTCCGATTAAAGTTTCTAGTAGGAAAAATTTAAAAAATTTTCCTAGACTATCCCAATTTGCTGCTATAAAAAAGATTATTCCAGCTCCAAAAAGCAATCCTCCAAAAATAATTGAAAAAAATTCTACAAATTTAAACCATTCTAAAGATTTTGGAAAAATTAAAGAGTTTAAAATTTCCTTTTTATCTTCATTTTTAATCTCTTTTAAGAGCTTTTGAATACAAAATCTTTCAAAAAAATTTTCATCTTTCATCTAAACTCCTTTTATTTTTTTAAAGTGTATCACAAAAATAGTGAATTGTCAAGTTGTGCTTTACATTTTATTCCAATCTCTTTTTTGCTTAAATTTGATAAACTCTAAATTAAACTTTCTAAAAAGGAGTCTTTGTGAAACTTTTTATTTTAATTCTTACTCTCATTTCCTTTACTCTAGCACAAAGCTTTCATCGCTCAATCTCATCATCTCCTACAAGAATTAATCCTCTTTTAGCAACAGATAGTGCAAGTGGAGAAATTACTGGATGGATTTTTAATGGTCTTGTAAAATTTGATAAGAATGGAAAAATTGCTCCAGATCTAGCAAAAAGTTGGTACTTTGAAAATAATACTACTTTAATTTTTGAACTAAGAGATGGCATTTTTTGGCATGATGGAAAAAAATTTGGAGCAGAAGATGTAAAATTTACTTTTGAATTTATGAAATCTCCAAAAGTTGTTACTCCATATAAAAGCGACTTTAAATATGTAAAAAAAATTGAGATTTTGGATAAAACTCATATAAAAATTGTCTACAAAAAACCCTATTTTAAAGCTTTAGCCATTTGGATGATGGGAATCTTGCCAAAGCATCTTTGGAAAAATGAAAAAGAACCTATGCAAAGTAAATTAAACAAGGCCCCAGTAGGAACAGGTCCTTATAAAATGGTTAAACCTTTAAAAGTAAATAGTGCTATTGAGCTAATCTCAAATAAAAAATATTTTATTCATCCTCCGTACATAAAAAAGCAAATTTTTCACTATATCGCAGATCCAGCAACAGAGTTTATGATGTTAAAAGCAAAAAAACTTGATATTGGATCTTTATCGCCTCTACAGCTTGCAAAAGAGATTACTCCAGAATTTAAAAAGAATTATAATATTTATGAAAAAGCTTCAAATAGCTACACTTATCTTGGATTTAATCTAAAAAAGAAGATGTTTCAAGATAAAAGGGTAAGAGAGGCAATTACTCTTGCAATTGATAAAAAAGAAATCATAAATTTACTCTTCTTTTCTCATGGAAAAATTTGTAATGGCCCTTTTATGCCAAATACTTTAGCCTATCCAAAAGATTTTGATCCTCCAAAATATAATCCAAAAAGAGCAATTAAACTTTTAAAAGAGGCTGGCTATACCAAAGAGCATCCTTTAGAATTTACTCTTACAACAAATACAGGAAATGAGACTAGAGTCTATGCGGCTGAAATTATTCAGCAACAACTTCTCAAAGTAGGTATAAAGATGAAAATTAGGACTTTAGAGTGGCAAGCTTTTTTAAATACAGTAGTTTTTCCAAGAAATTTTGAGGCAGTATTGCTTGGCTGGGGACTTAGTTTGATTCCAGATGCTTATTCTATTTGGCACAGTGATGGAGATAAAAATGGTGGATTTAATTTTATTGGATATCACAATAAAAAAGTAGATAAACTTATAAAAGAGTCTGAAAGTATAATTGATCAAGAAAAATTTTCTAAAAATTATCAGAAACTTTTTAAAATGATAGTAGCTGATTATCCATATGTATTTTTATATATTCCAAATTCTATTACAGTTGTAAACAAAAAAGTAAAAAATGTCTCTCCTTCAATTATAGGAGTTGAACACAATTTTATAGATTGGATAAAGGAGTAAAATCAAGTTTTTTCTATTTTTTTTGATTTTTTTCAAAAATTTCTTAGATATTAAGCTTTATTTAAGCAAAAGTCTATTATAATCCCAATCCAGTTACGGAGAGGCTGGTGTAGCTCAGCTGGCTAGAGCAGCTGATTTGTAATCAGCAGGTCGGGGGTTCAAGTCCCTTCACCAGCTCCATAACTAAAAGTATCAGTGTTTGACCGATAAAAAATGGTGAGATACTCAAGTGGTCAACGAGGGCAGACTGTAAATCTGCTGGCTTTCGCCTTCGGAGGTTCGAATCCTCCTCTCACCACCATCGATGCGGGAATAGCTCAGTTGGCTAGAGCGTCAGCCTTCCAAGCTGAGGGTCGCGGGTTCGAGTCCCGTTTCCCGCTCCATTTAAAAAATATCGGGAGCTGAGTATAACTGTCTTCATATATTATTTTAATCCAAAATAACAGTTATGACTTTCAAACTCTGATACCAAATTAAAATAGGAATATTTTTTATTTTAGTGTCAATGCCTGGATAGCTCAGTGGTAGAGCACTTCCTTGGTAAGGAAGAGGTCGGCGGTTCAATCCCGCTTCTAGGCTCCACCAATTTTTGATATGGACAGAAGTGAGACAGAAGTGTTTTAGTTTTGTCCATATCAGCTATTTGGGCATTGGCTCTAAGAATTATCTGATATAATATCAGCCGTAAAAAAATTATATATAACTTTTAGGAGAAATTAATGGCTAAAGAGAAATTTGAGCGTACCAAACCTCATGTTAATATCGGTACTATCGGTCACGTTGACCACGGTAAAACTACTCTAACTGCTGCAATTACTGCTGTACTTGCAACAAAAAACAATACAGCAATGATGGATTATGACCAAATCGATAATGCACCAGAAGAAAGAGAAAGAGGAATTACAATTGCAACTTCTCACGTAGAGTATGAAACTGATAAAAGACATTATGCTCACGTTGACTGTCCAGGACACGCTGACTATGTTAAAAACATGATTACTGGTGCAGCTCAGATGGATGGAGCAATCTTAGTTATTGCTGCTACTGATGGACCAATGGCTCAAACAAGAGAGCATATTCTTCTTTCAAGACAGGTTGGAGTTCCTTATATTGTAGTATTCCTTAACAAAGAAGATCAACTAGATGAAGAAGATAAAGAAGAGATGCTTGAGCTTGTTGAAATGGAAGTTAGAGAACTTCTAAATGAGTATGATTTCCCAGGTGATGATACTCCTGTAATTTCTGGTAGTGCGTTCCAAGCTCTAGAAGAAGCTAAAAAAGGACAACTTGGACCATGGTCTGAAAAAATTCTAGAACTTATGGATGCAGTAGATGAGTATATTCCAGAGCCTCAAAGAGAGATCGATAAGCCATTCTTAATGCCAATTGAAGATATCTTCTCAATTCAAGGAAGAGGGACTGTTGTTACTGGTAAGATTGAAAGAGGAAAAGTTTGCGTTGGAGATGAAGTAGAAATCGTAGGACTTAAAGATACTCAAAAAACAACAGTAACTGGCGTTGAGATGTTTAGAAAAGAGATGGATTGTGGTCAAGCTGGAGATAATGTTGGGGTTCTTCTT
>Ga0256843_1001573_pt1 | contig 17781 bp, 19 predicted proteins | sample AlvinellametaG_FD_191572 | JGI IMG/M metagenome (GOLD analysis project Ga0256843, IMG submission 191572) | Pompeii worm associated microbial communities from hydrothermal vent at the East Pacific Rise, Pacific Ocean - Alvinella | ecosystem: Host-associated > Annelida > Integument > Unclassified ... | reverse complement strand
ACCTGTACCATCGAAGGCTCCATCCGGGCCTTCAGCGTCGCGGTGCAGGACCGTATCGAGGAGCGTATCCGCACCATCGCCGAGGGGATCGCCGCCAGTTTCGGCGCGCAGGCCGAGGTCCACTACCGCCGTCGCTATCCCCCGACGATCAATACCCACACCGAAACCGCCCGTACCGCCGCCGCGTCGGTGGTGGGAGCGCAGATGATCCGGAACGATTTTGCCTCCAGCATGGGGAGCGAGGATTTCAGCTTTTTTCTCCAGGAAAAAGACGGCTGCTACGTCTGGCTCGGTACGCAGACCGATCCGGAAGCCGACGTGATCCCGCTCCACTCAAGCCGATACGACTTCGAAGACGCGGCCATCCCTATCGGTGCAGCCTACTGGGCAGCGCTGGTTGCGGAAGAGCTTGGTGGTTGAGGCAATAATTGCATCCCGATGATTCTTAGGCTATAATAGTCCAATCAAAGTACCAAGGATCCATCATGCAGCTTGCACTTGATATTGAAGATCAGGAGATCGTCCGTTTTATTCAAACCAGAAATCCGGACGAGATCAGGCAGATGGTTACGGATTTTTTGGGAAGTCAGATCAAAAAGCCTTCGAGCAATAAAAAAGGCAAATGGGCGAAAGTGGCTGAGGAGATGAAAGGGACTCTGAGCCCCGAAACTCGTACCTATCTTGATCATTGTTCCCAGGATGTACGTAACGGTTTTGCTCTTAGAGACTTGTGATGCAAAAACACCTGCTCGATACTAATGTCGCCTCGTTGCTTGGAAGTGGGGATGATGAGTATCGTACATTTTTTGATAGATTTTACCGTTTGGCGGATGATGATATCGTTATGGTATCGGTGATTACTCTCTATGAGATCAATTATGGCCTGAAAAACAGTCAAAACAAAAAGCAGCAGGAAGAAATACGAAAAAACCTTGAGCTTATTCAAAAATACTTCGAGATTGTTCCTTTGGATATACGGGAGATGGAGATATATGCTGATCTGAAAGTGCTTTATAAATATCACACAGGGATCAACAAAACATCTATGAAAAAATGATCTTGATATCCTTATCGCATCATCGGCTATAGCGACAGGGGCGACACTTGTAAGTAGAGATGCGATCTTCGCTACTCTGTCTAAGATCGAACCGAAGCTAAAATGGGAGAATTGGCTTTAACTTAAAAAAAGTCAACAGAGCCCCCAAACCTACTCCACCACCACAACCGCTCCGCCGCGGCGGTGATCGGCGCCTCCGCGGAAATCGCCGGTGACGGCGTTGACCCCTCCGAAGAAGAGGTTGGATGCGTCGAAGGTCGTGACTTTGTAGTGTTGGGCGGCGGCTTCGAGGATCGCGGGGTCGAATCCGGGTTCGAAAAAGACCTCGCCCCGTTCGTAGTGGATGCGGGGTGCGTCGATCGCCTCCTGAACGGGGGTGTTGAAGGTGACGAACCGTTCGATCACCTCGGCGATGGCGCTGCGGATGCGGTTGGAGCCCGCGCTCCCCAGTACCAGCAGCGGATCGTCCCCTTCGAAGACCATCGTCGGGGCCATCATGGACGGCAGCCGTACCCCGGCCGGCCACTGGAAGAAGCCGTGGGGGTTGAGGTCCTCCTCGCCCAGCATATTGTTGAGGTGGATCCCTGTGCCGGGGATCACGCAGCCGCTCCCTTCACCGTTGGTGGAGGTGACCGAAGCGGCGTTGCCCTGTGCGTCGATGACGCTGATGTGGGTGGTGTTGCCCCAGAGATTGATCCGATGGCGGTAGCTCATCAGGTAGGGCCCCAGCAGCGCGAGATCGACGAGGATCGTTTCGAGACGGTCACGGTGGAGGTGGGGGTCCACCTCTTTTTGGCGGAACCGGGCGGTGGTGGCCATCGCTTCGATGAGGTCACGGACATGCTCGAACGACTCGAAGCCCTCGTAATCCCCCTCGGCCAGCAGCCCCAGTGCGAAAGCGATGAGGATCCCTCCGGCGGAGGGGGGCGGATTGGTCGCGATCCGTTTGCCGCGCCAGTGGGTGAGGATGGGCTCCCGCAGGTGGACGGTATAGTGCTCCAGATCCTCGCGGCGCAGCAGGCCGCCGTGCTCACGGGAGAGACGGTCGATCGTTGCGGCGATCTCCCCCCGGTAAAAGGGATCGGCCCCCTCCCGGGCGAAGGTGTCGAGAAAGTCGGCGTAGTCGGGACTGTGCCAGGGGTGCGCGGTGCCGATGAGCTCTCCGTCCGGCGCGTAGAGTGCGCGGACCGCTTCGGTCGACGCCATGATGGGCGCGACGAGTTCGATCAGATCGGCCTGCAGGGGGCGGAGCGTGATCCCCTCCCGGGCGTACTGCCGGGCCATCGTGCTGATGGCGCCCATCGGCATCGATCCCAGATCGCGGTGGATCCGGTCGATCCCGGCGATCATCCCGGGGACGGCGATGGACCCGGTGCCGATGTGGAACTCCTGCACCGTCGTCCCGAAATCAACCTCGATCGGGTAGAAGTCGGGCCGGTCGATCCGTTTGGGCGGCACATCGACGAAAAAATCGTACAGAACAGGCTTCTGTCCCGGATGATACGCCAGCATGAAACCTCCACCCCCCATGCTGGTCAGCACCGGTTCGCTCATGGGCGCGGCCAGCATCGCCGAGAGCGCCGCGTCGAAGGCATTGCCCCCTTCGCGGAGGATCGCAGCACCGGCTTCGGCGGTGTGCGGATCGCTGGCGGCGATCACGCCTTTTGACCGGGAGTACGCGGTAGACCTCATCATATCTGCACCGAACGATCGGGGATCACTTGATGATCTCCTCGCGGATCACGGCGCCGAAATCGCCGGTCTCGTTGTAGATGCGGCGCAGCTTCTGGGCGATGGTCTCCTGCTCTGTGAGCTCCCGGATCGCTTCGGCCCCTTCGGGCGCGCCGAGTTCGGCGAAGATCCCTTTGGTCTCGAAGCGGTCCGTCATCTCGATGATCTTCTCCCGGATCGTGCCGTTGCGCTCACCGTCCATGAACCGTCCGTCGAGTCCGTGGCGGATGGCGTTCCATTTGTTCTGCTTGGTGAGCTGGTAGTATTCGCGCGGTTCGGCATGGTCGGCGGCATAGCGTACCAGTGCCTGATAGAAGAGGACGATCCGCTCCAGCCGTTCCCGATCATAAAAGGCATCGCTGACCCGCAGCTCGATGGTGCCGAACTTCTGATGGATCCGTACGTCCCACCAGACATCTTTGATGCTCTCAATCGCGCCGTTGTCCATGAGGGTGTCGATGAGCGTGCAGTACTCCCGGTAGGTGGCGAAATACTCCGGGATCCCCGCCCGCGGCAGCCGCTCGAAGATCTTGCTGCGGTAGGACTGGAGCCCGGTATCTTCTCCGAGGGTAAAGGGGGAGTTGGCCGAGAGGGCCAGAAAGAGCGGCAGATAGCGGATGGAGGCGTTGTAGGCACGGATGGCCGCGGTCTCGTCGGGCAGGGCGATGTGGATGTGCAGGCCGCTGATGAGGAAGTTTTGCAATACGATCTGCAGCTCCTCCGCCAGCGCGTCGTAGCGGGGATCGGGGAAGCGTTGGTTGTCTTCCTTGCGCTCGAACGGATGGGTCGCCAGTGCCGCCAGCGCGATACCGTCCCCTTCGCCGATGGTGCGCAGGGTATGCAGCGCGTCCATCATGAACTCGGCCGCGGTATGGGCATCGGGGGTCACCGGCGTGACGATCTCGATCATCGACTGCAGCAGCTCTTTGTGCACATGGGGGGCGAGCGCCTCGGGGATACGCTCGAAAAGATAAGGGGAGCGGTTGGCCGGCTTCATGCTCTGGCGGTCCACCAGACGCACTTCGAGTTCGACACCCACCGTGTACGGGGTATCGGGATGGAAGATCGACGGATCGTAGCTGGTGGACATGGCGTTACTCCTCCTTCTGCTGGATGGATAATCCCGGATTATATGTAATAGAATCCATACCAGATGTGCCGATGCTTGGTGTGCAGGGGTGTACGGCACAAGCGCAGGGTGCACCCGGCGGGTGCATTGAGCATTGGGGTGTATCGCCCATGTCACCGATGATCGGTGTAGATGGAATGGGGTCTATTGCATATTCCGGGATAATTATAGCCAAAATGCTTTTATGGTAGAGAAGCGATTGGGTTTGGCTGTGCTTAATACCCACTTTAGATACGTTGTGGTATAATCGCGCTCCCAAATACGAGTATTGATGAGTGTCTGGGTCATTAGAGACAGTTGTCAGTACTCCAAACACCATATATTTACAAGGAACCAAACATGACCGTTATCCGCATGACACGCATGGGTCGCAAGAAAAAACCTTTTTACCGTATCGTCGTCACCGACAGCCGCAAACGCCGTGACGGCGGCTGGATCGAAAGTCTGGGTTACTACAACCCCGTCAGCCCCGCCAAAGAGCTCAAGCTTGACGAAGAGCGCCTCAACTACTGGCTGAGCGTCGGTGCGCAGATGAGCCCCACCGTCAAACGCCTCGCCGGCAAATAATCCCGGGACACGACCGTGGTTCAGGAGTTCGTCCTCAGCTATGCCCGCATGATCGCATCACATCCCGAAGCGCTCAGCATTGTCGTCGAGCCGATGGATGAGTACGGCGATGAGATCACCCTCTATGCCGATCCGACAGATGTGGGCAAACTGATCGGCAAAGAGGGGCGGATGATCAACGCCATCAAGACCATCATCTCCGGCTGCAAGGCCAAAGGCGGCAAAAGCTATCGCGTCAACGTCAAAGCCGCCGCCTGATCCTTCGATGAAACACGATCGCCTCTTTATCGCCCAGATCGGGCGCACCGTGGGACTTCACGGTGATCTCAAACTCCACCTTCATACCGATTTTCCCGAACAGTTCACCCCCGGAGCGACGTTCGCCAGTTCGCGCGGGGATCTGACCGTCGATGCGTACGATGCGCGGCGGGGAGTGATCCGCTTCGTCGGGTACGCTTCGATGGATTCAGCCAAAAAACTCACCAACGCCAAACTCTACAGCACGCAGGAACAGACACGCGAACAGGTGGCGCTGGGTGAGGGGGAACACTTCTGGTTCGAGATCATCGGCTGTGAAGTGGTCGAGGGGGACGAGGTGCTGGGAGAGGTCGCGGCGATCGATCGGATGGCCGACACCGACTACCTCGCGATCACCACCGCACCGGCGCTGGTCGAAGCGGGCCTGCCCAAAAGCTTCCTCCTCCCCTATATCCCCCGCTATATCGTCAGGGCCGATACCGATGCCCGGCGGATCGAGACGCGGGACGCGCGCGATGTGCTGGAGGCGAGTTGATGCGCTTTACGTTCGTGACCCTCTTCCCGCAGATCGTGGAGGGGTATTTCTCCGATTCGATCCTCAGACGGGCGATCGACGCGGGGCACATCCGCATCGACTATGTCGATCCCCGGGCCTTCTCCACCAATCGCCACCACAAAGTCGATGAGCCGATGATCGGCGGGGGGGCCGGAATGCTGATGACCCCCCAGCCGCTGGATGATGCGCTGCGCAGCATCCGCGACGATTCGCCCGAAGCGCACGTGATCTTTCTCACCCCCGTGGCCAAGCCTTTTCGCCAGCACGATGCCCGTCGTCTGGCGAGGCACCATGAGCACATCGTGCTGGTGGCCGGCCGGTACGAAGGGATCGACGAGCGGGTGATCGAAGAACACGCCGATGAGGTGTTCGCCGTAGGCGACGCGGTGCTCACCGGCGGGGAGCTGCCCGCGCTGATGGTGTGTGACGCGACGAGCCGGATGGTCCCCGGCGTGCTGGGCAACAGCGATTCGCTCGCCACCGAGAGCTTCGACGGGGCGCTGCTGGAGGCCCCTTCGTTCACCAAACCGGACCTTTACGGCGGGCGTCGGATCGTTTCAGAGTTCCTAAAGGGAAATCACAGTAAAATCGCAGACCTAAAAGAGCGGATGGCTCGAAAAAAGACCCAATATTTCCGACCGGATCTATACCAGAAAATCAAAGGCAAGTCATGAGAAACAAGTACATCGAGAGCTTTGAGAAAGCCCAGCTTGAAGAGAAGAACATTCCCGAATTCCGCGCCGGTGACACCGTCCGTGTCGCTGTCCGCATCAAAGAGGGCAACAAAGAGCGTATCCAGAACTACGAAGGCGTCTGCATCGCGATCCGCGGTGAAGGGACCGGCCGGACCTTCAACGTCCGCAAGATCGGCGCCAACAGCGTCGGCGTCGAGCGGGTCTTCCCCCTCTACTCCGACAGCATCGAAGGGATCGAAGTGGTCCGCCGCGGCCGCGTCCGCCGCGCGAAGCTGTTCTACCTGCGGGATCGCAAGGGGAAGGCGGCCCGTATCAAAGAACTCCGCCGCAAATAGTTCTTTCGCAATTATTTCACTGCATCTTCGGCCGAATGGGCATTGTTCCGTTCGGTCACTTACCTCATAGTAAGCTCCCTCTCTACACAACACCCATTCAACCAAAGCTACAGTAAACTAACACGAAAGAATCTCTTCTCGGAACGAAATTTTCACTTTCTTCTAAAAAGCGTCCCATTTTAAGGTTCAGATAATCACACCTGTGACCAAAATCTAGCACTCAGCACTCAGCACTCAGCACTCAGCACTCAGCACTCAGCACTCAGCACTCAGCACTCAGCACTCAGCACTCAGCACTCAGCACTCAGCACTCAGCACTCAGCACTCAGCACTCCAAAGCACATCTGGGGTACAATGGTAAAAGAGAAATCTATCCAAAGGATGGCGGTTTTATGAAGATCAAGAGCCTCTATGTCTCTTCCCATGCGCAGGCGGCGGGCAAGCTGGTAGTGACGATGGGGATGATGGAGTTCCTCAAAGCCAAGATGGGGCGTGTGGCGTTCTTCAAGCCGTTTGTGATCGATGGAGTCCGGGATCACGATATTACCTTCTTTCTCGAGCGTTACGCGCTTGTGATGGAGCGCAAAGAGATGTTCGGTCTGACGGTGCAGCAGGTGGAGCGGTATGCGGCCGAGGGACGCATGGATGTCGCGATCAAGCTGCTGATGCGCCGGATCAAAGCGCTGGAAGCGGCGTATGATTTTGTCCTGATCGAAGGGTTGCAGATGGATGCCTTCTCCAACACGATCGACCGGGATCTCAACCTCGAGCTGGCCCGCAACAGCGGAGCGGCCTATATCAATGTCCTCAAAGGGTACGGCAAAAGTGCGCCGGAGATCCTTGATGAGATCCGGATCGATCATGAGCACATCACCGGATCGGGCTGTGTCCACTTCGCGACGTTCGCCAATCGTCTGAGCGAGGATGTCGTCGGGGAACTTCAGCCAAAACTGGCCGAAGAGTCGTTCCCCATGCCGATCTATCTGCTGCGGGAGATCGAGGAGCTGGATCAGCCAACCGTCGGCGAGGTGGCACGCACCCTGCAGGCCAAACGGATATGGGGAAGTGATGAAGAGATGCGGCGGGTGGTACGCAACATCAAGATCGCCGCCATGCAGCTGGAGCACTTTCTGGAGTACATCGAAGCGGGCGATCTGGTCCTGGTACCCGGGGACCGTCCCGACATAGTGGTTGGGGCGATCATGGCGGCCGGTTCGCCCCACTATCCGACGATCTCGGGTATTTTGCTGACAGGGGGACGGTTGCTGCCCGATTCGGTGATGCGGATACTGGAGGGGGCGGACCATCATGCGATCCCGGTGTTGGCTTTTGGGGAGGATACCTATCATACCGCGCTAAGAGTGGAACATGTCACGGCTACGATCGGCGCGGAGAGTGAACGGAAGATCGCACTGGCGATGGGACTGTTCAACGGCGCGGTGGACTATGACCATCTCAGTCAGATGATCGCGCAGGCCGATGCATCGGTGATGACGCCGATGATGTTCGAGTATTCGCTGTTCCAAAAGGCACAGGCGGACAAAAAGCGGATCGTGTTACCGGAAGCGACTGATGAACGGGTCCTTCGGGCGTGTGAGGTGCTGTTGCGCCGGGATGCGGTGGAGATCATTCTGCTGGGAAAAGCAGAGGAGATCGGACGGATCGCCGATGCCAAAGGGCTCGATATCTCCCGGGCGAGTATTGTGGATCCGGAAGCCTCCGATCTGATCGAGCCGTTCGTGGAGACCTTTTGCGATCTGCGCCGCGCCAGGGGGATGACGCCCGATATCGCGGTCGATCTGATCAGTTCCCCTTCCTATTTCGGGACGATGATGGTCTACATGGGGTACGCCGACGGCATGGTCTCCGGTGCGATCCATACCACCCAGGAGACGATCCGCCCGGCGTTGCAGATCATCAAGACCCGTCCGGGGATCCCGATCGTCTCGAGCCTCTTTTTTATGAGCCTGCCCAAGCAGGTCCTCATCTACGCCGACTGCGCGATCAATCAGGACCCCACCCCCGAGGAGCTGGCCGTCATCGCGATCACGACAGCCGATACGGCCACACAGTTCGGGTTTGAGCCCCGGGTGGCGATGCTCTCCTACTCGACGGGAACGTCCGGAAAAGGAGCTGATGTCGACAAAGTGGCCGAAGCGACACGGATCGCCCAGGCACGCCGTCCCGATCTGCTGATCGAAGGGCCGATGCAGTACGACGCGGCGATCGATCCGGAGGTCGCACGCCAAAAACTCCCGGGCTCCAAAGTGGCCGGCAGAGCCACGGTCTTTATCTTCCCCGATCTCAACACCGGCAACAACACCTACAAAGCGGTCCAGCGCTCCACCGGCGCGTTGGCGATCGGCCCCATACTGCAGGGGCTGAAGAAGCCGATCAACGATCTGAGCCGAGGATGCACCTATCAGGACATTATCAGCACGGTACTGATCACAGCGATCCAGGCAGGAGAGAACGCATGAGAATCCTTGTCCTCAATGCCGGAAGCTCTTCACTGAAATACAAGCTTTTCGATGGCGATCCGCTGCGGGAACGTGTCGGCGGGGTGATCGAGCAGATCCCTTCGGGCGGGTACGCTGAGGCGATGGTTCAGATGGAGGGGCGGCTGAAAACACATGGGCTGGCGTCGCTGGCCGAAGTGGACGCGATCGGTCACCGTGTGGTGCACGGCGGAGAGCGTTTCGTGGAGAGTACCCGGATCGATGAGGAGGTGATCGGGGCGATCGCGTCGCTGATCCCGCTGGCCCCGCTGCACAACCCGGCCAACCTCGAGGGAATCCGTACCGCCCGAGCCCATGCGCCGGGCGTGCCGCAGGTAGCGGTGTTCGATACGGCGTTCCATCAACAGATGCCACAGAAGGCCTACCGCTACGCGCTTCCCAAAACGCTCTATGCCGAGGCGGGGGTGCGCCGGTACGGTTTTCACGGTACATCTCATGCCTATGTGGCCCGTCAGGCGGCGGCGGAACTTGGCAAAGCGCTCAGCGAGACCAACCTGATCACCCTCCATCTGGGCAACGGAGCCAGCGCCTGCGCGATCCGGGGCGGGGTGAGTGTCGATACCTCGATGGGGATGACCCCGCTGGAGGGATTGGTGATGGGGACCCGCTCAGGGGATCTCGATCCGGCGATCCTGTTCTACCTCGCCCGGGAGCGGGGCTATACTCTCGAAGCGCTTGATCGTCTGCTCAATCGGGAGAGCGGGCTGTTCGGCTTGTGCGGGGAGAACGACATGCGGCGCATCCATGCCCGTATCGAGGAGGGGGACCCGGATGCGGCACTGGCGCTGGAGATCTTCGTCTACCGTATCCGAAAATACATCGGGGCCTATGTGGCGGTGCTGGGTGAGGTCGATGCGCTGGTGTTTACCGGCGGGATCGGGGAAAATGACGCGGTGGTGCGGGAGCGGATCGTCGCCGATCTGCCGTTTGGGATCCCGGTGAAGGTGATCTCCACCGATGAAGAGTATGCGATCGCTCTCGAGACGTTCAAGCGCGTTCATGACCAAAGGGGTTTCGATGTTCTTTAAACGACTTCTCCACCGGCTGGTTCTGCTGGTCCAGATCGTGGCGGTGCTGATCTTTATCGTCTTTGAGGAGGTGATCTGGGAGACGATCGCGCAGCCGATCTATGCCTACATACGCGATCTGCATTTGTTGCAGACGATCCAGCGGCGGCTGATGGGGCTCAACCGGTATGTGCTGCTGGTGTTGTTCCTGGTCCTGCTGGTCAGCGTCGAGGGGGCGGGACTGCTGGCAGGGGTGATGGCGGTGCGGGGGATGGTCCTCTCGGCAGCACTGCTCTACAGCTTGAAGATCCCGATCGCTGCTTTTACCTTCTGGATGTTTCATGCCATCGAGCCGAAACTGCTCTCTTTTGGGTGGTTCAAAGCCGCGTATGAGTGGACCGTCGCGCTTTTTGAGTGGATCAAATCGCGGGAGATCTACCGCGAAACGCGTGAACTGATGCAGCGGACCAAAGAACGGTTCCGTGCGTTCAGGATGCGCTATTTTTCGGGAGACAAGACGCTTGCCCGCCGATTCCGCCGGCTCTACCGGATGCTCAAGGGGATGGTGCGCCGCGGAGAGGATCAGCGGTAGTTTTTGATCGCCTGCTGCGCTTCGCGCTCCTGCGTACGGCGTTTGAGGGTCTCGCGTTTGTCGTGGAGCTTTTTCCCTTTGGCCAGGGCGATGGTGACCTTGGCGAAGTTGCGTTCGTTGAAATAGAGCTTCAGCGGCACGATCGCCAGCCCCTCTTTGTGGACCTTGACGTAGAGTTTTTCGAGCTGTTTTTTGTGCAGGAGCAGTTTGCGCGGGGCCCGTTCGTCCCGGACGTAGTGGGTGTTGGTGGTCTCAAGCCGTCCGATGTGGGCGTTCATCAGGTAGAGCTCCCCTTTGATGAAGCGGCAAAAGGCGTCGTTGAGGTTGGCCCGTTTAGCCCGAAGCCCCTTGACCTCGGCTCCCTGCAGGACGATCCCCGCCTCGAAAGTCTCGAGGATCTCGTAGTCGTGGCGGGCTTTTTTGTTCTGGGCGATGAGCTGGATGGCCAAGGGGGGTCCTTTTTTGGGCAATATTATACCAAAGTGTCGATGAGATCGGATCACCTTCGCCAGATTTTTCCAAAATCGAAATCGATCCGGCATTTGTCGAGTTCGAACGCAAAGGTCTCCTCGTCGAAATCTCCCTGCTTGATGTAGCGCCCTTCACCGTTGAGGGCGTAGACTTTGGCGATGCGTTTGTCGGGATAGACGAGGATGTACCAGGTGACCCCCTCCCGTGCGTAGAGGTCGAACTTGAGGATCTCGTCCCGTTTGGCGGTGGAGGGGGAGCTCACTTCAAAAATGATCTCGGGGGTTTTGTTGATCGTCTCATCGATCGGTTTGCAGATGAGCAGTACGTCGGGGCGGACGACGGTATCGTGGGCAATCTCCCAGTCGATTTCGCTGATGGCGGCACACGCTGGACAGGCATCGGTCAATTGTGTCAAAATGGATGCTATTTTGGTGCTGACAAGCTGATGGGAGACCATGGGAGAAGGGGCCATGGCATAGGCGACTCCATGGATCAGCTCCCAGTCCCCTTCCCAGCGTCGGTAGTCCTCGACGGTGTAGTGTTCTTCGTATGCAATCGCACCCATCGGCAGCTCCTTGTGAAGGGATTTGAGATGATTATACCATAAGTTGCTATTTCTCTTTTGGCCGGAAGAACGTGCTGCCGCTGCCGCTGAAGAACCAGCCGTCTTTGTTGTACTGTTCCAGTTCGGGGCAGATCATCATCGCAGGCGGGAAGAGATCGTTGAGCGCGGCGGGGTCGGGGACGATCCGCAGCAGGGTGCGTGAGTCGAGATTTTCCCAGCCGAAATGGCTGGCGGGGTCGATGTTGCGCAGCAGGTGGCGGTGGAAGGTCTTGTAGACCTCGGCAGTGTCGCAGGCGATCCCTTCGGGGGTGAAGAGCTCCAGATCGATCGGCTCTTCCTCGAATGAGACGACGATCTCCCCGAACCCTTTGACATTGGCGCTGGGGTAGTTGTAGACAAAAAACGGCACATCGGCCCCGATGGTGGCACCGATATCGGCCAGCCGGTCGGTGGAGATCTTCAGGTCGCACACTTCGTGCACCAGCCGCATGAAGGCGCCGGCATCCGAGCTGCCGCCTCCCAGACCCGCCTGGGTGGGGATGCGCTTCTCGACGACGACTTTGTGGTGGGAGAAGAACTCGATGATGTCCAGATCGCCGGTGTGTTCGTTGAGGGCCTTGTAGGCTTTGTAGATGGTGTTGGACTCCAGGGGCACGTTATCAAAGCCCTCCAGCGTGAAGGTCTCGCATTCGCACGGCACGAACGTGATCGTATCGTAGAGATCGTCAACGCGCATAAAACGGGAAGAGAGGGTGTGGTAGCCGTCGCGGTGGCCGGTGATCTTGAGGAAGATGTTGACTTTGGCGTGGGCGTGGATGGTGTGCATGGTGTCCCTTCAGGGGTGAAATTTCTCCAGACGGTTGAGGCGGTAGGAGACCGCACCGTTCTCGATCGAAATGATAGCGAAAAAATGCTCCGTTTCCACCAGATAGTCTCCGTCCGTTCTGTGCTCGAAAAACGCGATCGAGAGTTTTTTGCCCAGCTCCAGCCATTCGGGGTCACCGGTGTAGGTGTTGCGGGGGATCGCCAGACGGGTGAACGGGTCGAGGGGCTTTTCGTCCTCATAGCGGAATGTTCCCTCCCGTACCCGGTGGAGGCTTGAGAGGGTCGCATCGACACCGAGACGGTCCGCCAGCAGCGCGCCGAGGCTGCGGATGTAGGTCCCCTCGCTCACCGTCGCCTCGAAGTGGACGAAGGGGTGGTTGTAGAGCAGTAGTCTGATCTCGTGGATGGTGGAGGTGACGGTCTTTAGCTCCACCTCCTCTCCACTGCGGGCGAGCTCGTAGGCGCGTCGGCCGCCGACTTTTTTGGCGGAGAATTTTGGGGGATAGTAGGTGAGCTCCCCCTCCAAAGAGGCCAGCGCCTCGCGGATCGTGCGTTCATCGAAAGGGGGAACGTCCCGGATGCTGTCGACATTTTCGATGTCCAGACTCGGTGAGTTGGCCCCAAGCCAGAGGGTAGCGCGGTAGGTCTTGGGGGTTTTGTCCAGGTACTGAAAGAGCCGGGTGTACTGCCCCGTCGCGACGATCAGGCAGCCGGTCGCAAACGGATCGAGGGTGCCGGAGAAACCCACTTTTTTCGTACCGTATTTGCGTTTGACATAGCCCATGTAGCTGTTGGAGGAGCGGAAGATCGGCTTGTTGACGACGAAAAGACGATTCAAGGTGGCTCCCTGTAGGGTGCGCTTGCCAGCGCACCGCTGATGTGAATTTCTTTTTTGGTGCGTTGGCAAACGCACCCTACATCTATACGGGTTGGACGAACGAGCTGAGGATCTCTTTTTTGTTGCCGCCGAAATTGATGAGGAGTTTGTACTCTTTGCCCGATTTGGAGACCGACTGGACCCGGCCGATGCCGAAGATCTTGTGTTTGACCAGATCCCCTTTTTTGTAGTCGGCGGTTTTGGTCACTTTGAGGCTGGTGTTCTGGATGAGGCCGGCCTCACCGAGGAAGCGGCTTTTTTCGATCTGTTTGCGGCGCCCTTTGTAGAAGCGGCTGTCGACGTAGCAGAGGTTGAGGTGGCTTTTGGCCCGGGTGATGGCGACATACCCCAGCCGGCGCTCCTCCTCCATGTTGGCTCCCTCGCCCAGCAGCGGGAAGAACTCCTCCTCCATGCCGATGACATAGACATGCTCGAACTCCAGCCCCTTGGCCGCGTGGATGCTCATGATGGGGATGGCGTCCTCTTCGATCTGGTCCTGATCGGACTGGAGGGAGATGTCGTTGAGGAACTCATCGAGGGTGATGTCGGGGTTTTTGGTTACGGCGTCGCGGAAATAGCCGTAGAACTCGTCGATGTTCATGATCCGCTCGAATCCGTCGACGGTGGTGGCGTAGTGCTCTTTGAGCCGGATGGTGTCCTCGAAGAGGGCGATGAGGTTCCCCAGGGCGTTCTGGGCTTCGTTCTGGAGCAGGTGGATCTCGTCGATGAGTTTTTTCAGTGCCGTGGCGATCCTCTTGCTGGTGATGGATTCCAGCTCGGCCGGGGTGGAGCCCTCGATAAGCTGGTAGAGGGAGAGCTGGCGATCGTACGCGGCGCGCTGGAGTTTGTCCAGCGAGGCTTTGCCGATGCCGCGGCGGGGCTTGTTGATGATCCGCAGGAAGGAGAAGTCGTCGTGGGGGTTGGCCAGCACCCGGAAATAGCTGATGATGTCCTTGATCTCGGCCCGCTCGTAGAAGCGGATACCGCCGATGAGCTTAAATCCGAGCCCCTCCCGGGTGAAGCCCTCTTCGAGCGATCGGGAGAGGGCATTGATACGGTAGAGCACCGCGATCTCGTCGGGATCGACGCCGCGGGCCAGCAGGTCCTGAATCTCCCGGGCCAGGGTCTTGGCCTCGTGGGTCTCATCGAGTGAGTGGATGAGGCGGACCGGCTCCCCGTCGCCGCGGTGGCTGACGAGGGTTTTGCCCAGCCGTCCGGCGTTGTGTTCGATGAGGGCGTTGGCCGCCTCGAGAATGGGGGTGGTGGAGCGGTAGTTGGTCTCGAGTTTGACCACTTTGGCGTCGGGGAACTGCTTGTGAAAGTCGAGGATGTTGCGGATGTTGGCCCCTCGCCAGCCGTAGATGCTCTGATCGTCGTCCCCCACGACGCAGAGGTTGCTGTGTTCGCTGGCGAGCAGTTCGAGGAGTTTGTACTGCAGCTCGTTGGTGTCCTGATACTCGTCCACCATGATGTAGCGGTAGCGGTTGGAGGTCTCGGCGCGCAGGGTGTCGTCCGCGGCGAGGATCTGATAGGTGAGCATCAGCAGGTCGTCGAAATCGACAAGGTTGTTCTCAACGATGTTGGCCTGATAGGCCTCGTAGATCCGGGCGACTTTTTTGTAATCAGGTAGCTCGGCCTTGGCAGTCACCTCTTCGGGGGAGAGGAGGGTGTTTTTGTATTTGCTGATCTCGTTGCCGATAAAAGAGATGTTCAGATCGATCTTGAACTCTTTGGCCAGGGAGCGGATGAGGCGTTTTTTGTCGTCGCTGTCGATGATGACGAAGTTGTTGGAGCGTCCGAGGCGATCGATGTGAAATTTCAGAAACAGCAGCCCGAACTTGTGAAAGGTTGCCAGCAGCGGCGGGTAGGCGGTGCGGTTGTCGATCAGCCCCAGCGCCCGCTCCCGCATCTCGGCCGCGGCTTTGTTGGTAAAAGTGAGGGTAAGGGTATTGGCCGGATCGATTCCTACCTCACCGATGAGGTAGGCCAGACGGGTGGTGAGCGTTTTGGTCTTGCCGCTGCCGGCCCCGGCGAGGATGAGGATAGGTCCGTCGATCTGGGTGGCGGCTTCCCGCTGTGCGTCGTTGAGTTCGTCCAGCATGCCTGCGGCTCCTTTGGCTCATAGATAACTCTTATTATATCACTAAAAGATTAAATCCCATCTCAAACAAAGCTTTTGAATAAGCTGAACTTATGGATACCTTCGTTATAGTTTAGAATAAGTTTTTACAATCAATGGTAAGGGTATACAGTATGCTAAAAGATTTTGTCAAGATCGAGACCTTTTTGACGGTGGTGCGGGAGCGCAGTTTCTCCAAAGCTTCGGCCAAACTCGGTATCTCCCAGCCGGCGGTGACACAGCAGATCAAGTTCATCGAGAACTACCTCGACAGCAAGATCATCGAGCGCAAGAAGAACGGGATCCGTCTCACCACAGCGGGCGAGGACCTCTACAAAGTAGCGGTGCGACTGGAGAAATGCGTCTTTGCCGCCGAGAGTGACATGCTCAAGATCATCGACAAGAAGATCACGTTCCGTCTGGGAACGTCATTCACGATCGGCAACTACGTCCTGCCGGGTGAGTGTCTCAATACCCTCAAAGACGCGATCAACAATGACATCCGCGTCGACATCGAGGTGAGCAACAAGATCATCGAGATGCTCAAGGACCGCCAGCTCGATCTGGGGCTTATCGAAGCGCACATCGTCGATGAAGATCTGGTGGTACGGGAGTGGCGCGAGGATGAGATGGTGGTCTTCAGCAACACGCCGCTGCCCAAGTCCCTGCGCCCGGAAGATATCTATCGCTTCAAATGGGTCTGCCGCGAAGAGGGGAGCCAGACACGCAAAGTGGTTGCCGAAACGTTCGAAGAGATCGGGATCGACTGTAACAATCTCGATGTCCTCTCCGAAGTGGGCAACACCACCGCCGTGATGCAGACGATCAAACGGAGTAAGAAAAATCCCGACAATCCTATTGTATCCATCATCTCCCGTACCGCCATCGCCGATGAGGTGCAAAAAGGGGAACTGTTCGAGGCAAGCATCCAGGGATATCGGATGCTGCGGCACTTCTATATCGTTTACCACAAAGAGAACAAACACAACGCCTACGTCAACAACGCCGTGGATTATATCTTGTCGGGGAAATGTTAGGTTGCAAGGAACGATCCAAACTTTTCTGTAAGGTAAGGGGATCCTGAGCGGACGGTGGCGTGACAGCCTGCGCGGCTTCACTTCGTTCCGACCGCTTCGGTTTCGACGCTACCAACGACAAGCAGTTGTCGTTGGCTTCACGCGTCTCACATTCCGGACTAGATCCGGAATCCCCCGTATCGTTATTTTTCTACCGGCTTGCCTGCTTTAAGCCAGCCGTTCTCAATACCGTCTTTGAGCTCATAGACCTTGGCGAAATGAAGCTCTTTGTCCATGAAGTTCCCCAGCGCCTTTGAACGGTTGGCATGGGCGCAGTAGATGATGACGGGTTGTTCCTTGTCTTTGAGCAGGTGACCCAGATCGAAGAACCAGTTGGCCATGTCGGGTCGTCCTTTCTCATCGAAGAACATCATTTTGTGCGCGCCTTTGATGATACCGGTGGTCTTCCATTCGCCGGGTGTACGGATGTCGATGACCGGCACCCCCTGCGACTGCATCTTGACCAGAGTATCGTTGTCGATGGTGCTGAACTGTGCCGAAGCGGCCAGCGTCAGTGCGGCAAGGCCTAAGAGAATTTTTTTCATGTGGTTTATCCTTTTGGTTTGAATGTGCGGGGAAGTATAATGGACGAAGGTTAATGTAACGTTAGCTTTTGGTATGGATAACAAAGAAGAGTATTCGCAAATTTTTTTGGAAGGGAAAAAGGATGGTGGCGCGGGACGGAATCGAACCGCCGACACAAGGATTTTCAGTCCTTTGCTCTACCAACTGAGCTACCGAGCCACTGTAAAGAGACCGAAATTATACCAGCGGAAGTTTAATAGCGGCTTAATCAGACAGGTTTTTGACCGTCTCGATGAACGTTTCACCCCGCTTGACGTAGGAGGGGAACTGGTCGAGGCTGGATGCGGCGGGGGAGAGGAGGGCGACTTCGTCCCGGTCCAGGCGAGGGTGGATGGTGCGCACAGCGTTCTCGACGGTGTGGCAGTTGTGGACGGGGATGGCGCGCTCTTTGGCCATGGCGACGAGGCGGTCGTTGTTGGAGCCGACGGTGTAGAGGGTGATCTCCATCGGGGCGATGGTGTCCATCAGGCCATGCAGATCCACCCCTTTGTCGTCTCCGCCGAGGATGAGGTGGATGGGGCGGTCGCCGTAGGCGCGCAGGGCCTGGAGGGTCGCGTCGACGTTGGTCGCTTTGGAGTCGTTGACCCAGAGACGTCCCTGCGCGTCGGTGATCTCCTCCTGGCGGTGGTGATCGAGCCGGAAGGTGTTGATCCGATCGTAGTCCACTTCGTCAAAGAGCGTACGGGTGATCGCCAGGGAGAGCATCGCATCCTCGAGGAACGCGGCCCGAAAATCGATCCGATCCGGGTCGATGTCGAAGAATCCGGCCAGAAAGTCGATCGAATCATACTCCACCACCCATGCGTCGGTGGGGGGC
>Ga0256843_1001572_pt1 | contig 17794 bp, 22 predicted proteins | sample AlvinellametaG_FD_191572 | JGI IMG/M metagenome (GOLD analysis project Ga0256843, IMG submission 191572) | Pompeii worm associated microbial communities from hydrothermal vent at the East Pacific Rise, Pacific Ocean - Alvinella | ecosystem: Host-associated > Annelida > Integument > Unclassified ... | reverse complement strand
TAGAAGATTTTAAAATCCAATAGTACAGTTGTTGCAGAAAAATAGCCTCGTTTAAGCCAAGCTCTAAAGCAAGTGATGGAAGTATAATTAGGGGGGATTCATTTAAGAGAAGTTTATTCATTTTTTTTCCTTTTTTATCACAAAAAAAAGACTGCACAAACCTTATGCGATTTAAGAAAAGCTTTAAAGTCTATATAAGATTGATTTTTTTGTTTAATATAATTAAATTATACAACAAAAATGACGTAAAATCAATATATAAGTTTATTATATGAAATTTTTTTATTTTTTATGTTTCACTAATTCAATAATATTAGTAATATCTTTGACCCAATCAATAATTTTTTCATCTTTTTTTCTTTCTATCATTAATTCTAATGCTATTTTTGTTGATACTGTTATAGGTGTTTTCCCATTTGACCATTTTGATACAATAGATGTGCCAACTTCAAACTTTCTTGCAATATCAGATTGACTCATTCCCAATTCCTTTTTAACACGTTCTATCAACTCAACTTGATAGCTTAAATCTTCTTCCATTCGCTTCCTTATGAGATTTTTTCTAATTTTATCTAAAATAGGATACGTGTAGGGTTGGTAGGGTGCTGTTTTCAACGCACCATTAATAAAAATTGAAATAAAAAAATAAAGGTAGGGTATCTTCCCAAAAAAACACCATTTAAATAAAAAGGATAAATAGATTAAAAATTCAAGTGTTTACAATATTTATAATCCTTTTTATGGTCGAAATAGAGTAAAAAGGGAACTCTTTTTTCCACTCTTTTGTGGTAGGATAAACTCAGTTTTTATTATCAAACTCTATAGAAAATTTCAAAATCCAATTAGTACAGTTGTTAGAAGTATAATTAAGAGGATTCATTTTTTATCACAAAAAAAAGACTGCACAAATCTTATGCGATTTAAGAAAAGCTTTAAATTATATCAATAATGGATAGAGAGCAGTATTTATTTTATAATATAGTTATTTTTTGTTAAGATATTATAATTATAGTTTAAATAATGAAAAAAGTCAATATGTTATTTATTGAAATTGAATAAATCTATTTTTTTTGTCCCATTTCAACAACATGTTGTGAAAAAGTTTCCATGAAATCTAACATTTTTTTATCTTTTTCTCTCTCTAGCATCAACTCTAATGCTATTTTTGCAACTGTTGGTATTTTTACTTTTTTCTTTACCCAATTAGAAACTGTAGAAGTTCCAACTTCAAATTTTCGTGCTATATCTGATTGACTCATTCCCAACTCTTTTTTTGCTCTCTCTATTAATTTGACTTGATAGCTCAAATCTTCTTTCATCTGCTTCCTTATGATTTTTTCTAATTTTATCTAAAAATAGGATACGTGTAGGTTTGGTAGGGTGCTGTTTTCAACGCACCATTAATAAAAATTGAAATAAAAAAAATAAAGGTAGGGTATTTTTCCATAAAAATACTATTTAAATGAAATGCTAATAGATTAAAAATTCAACTCTTTATAAGACTTATATTTTTTAATAATACTATATTATAAATTTTTTTATGTTTGTGTAACATCTAATGTTAATGCAAAAATAAAGATTTTTCAAATTTTAAAACAGAAACATGATGGTACTTAAAAATTGAGTTTTGCAATAAGTTTATTAAGCAAAATTAGCAAGAAAAATAGCTATATTGAAAAAAACTTTAAAGAGAAGAGAAATGGAAATAGTAAACGAATGGTTAGAAGAGATAGATTGTGAGGGAGAGCTAACATTACTCTCTGACAGAGAATCATCTATTAAATATTATCGCTTAAAAAACTCTATGCACTCAGGTATTGTGGTCGATTTTTCAAAAAAAGAGGAGGCATTTAAACCCTTTTTAGTACTGAACCTTCCCCTTTATGAAGCAGGAGTAACTGTACCTAAGATTTTTACCTATAATCGTGAAGAGTTTTTAGTCTTTATGGAAGATTTAGGTTCAACCCATCTTTGTGATATTGGAAGTAGTGATGTTGAACTCTTTTACAATAAGGCTATTGATGCTATTGTTAAGATGCAAAACACTCAAACAGAAGTGTTATCTGTAGAAGATAAAACTTCCCTTTTAAAGAAAATTCATCTACAAAAATATTTTGATTCTGAAACGTTACAAAATATTCAACCTCTTTTAGAAACTATTGTAAATGAACTCTTAAAACAACCAAAAGATGTTTTTGTTCACGGTAACTACCAAGCCAAAAACCTTATGTTTAACTGTAATGATAGTATAGTTGTTACAGAGTATTATAATGCACGTATGGGCGTAGTCACTTATGATTTGAGCTCTTTATTGCTTGATATTGATGTTGATTTTAATGATAAAGATATAGAAAGAATGGTACTTGAATTCAAAGATAAAAAAGGGCTAAATATAGATAATAATAATTTTATAAAATGGTTCTATTTTACAGGAATCTATCACAACTTAACACGACTCAATAACAATAATGGCTCTTTAAATATTGAGTTTTTAATCAAACTTCTCTCTAGATATAGTGAAACTGAGAAATTGTGTCAGTTGTTCAAAGAGAAGCAACAACTGAAATTTGTGTCTCATTGATAAGTGCAAAGGGTCTGTCACCTATTTTTAAATTAAGTCGCCTAGAGGCATTAGTAGAGACAATACTCTCTAGATTAAATCCTTCAATATCTAGAGAGAGTGATGTTAGAATTTTTCCATGTTCAATGGCTGTTATTTTAGTTTTGAGTTGGTTTTGAATCGTTATTCCTCTTTGAAAGGTTGTTGAGATGGCAATATTGGTTGATTTAAAAGAGAGTGTAAGCCGTGTTCCAATCTCTACAGCTGTAGGAAGCTCTAGTGTAACCATATAAAGTTTCTGTTTGTTCAGAGCAAGAGTTAGGTGGTGTAGTCGTTCTATCTTCTCTATTTTAACTACTTCTGCTTTAATCTGATTCATGGAACCCTATACCCAAACTTTTCGAATATGCTTCTTGCTCGTCTACTTAGAATAAAAGTGTAAAAGGCTGAAGCTTCTGCTGATTTTTCACCATGTTTAAGAAGTACAATTCCTTGGTTAATAGGGGTATAGAGTTTTGGGTCAACCTCTATCCAATCTTTACCCTTTTTTAAATGTGCCATTTTGGGACTAAAAAGAGAAGATTTAGCAATAAAACCCAAATCGGTTACTTTAGTAGCGTAGGTTACTGTTTGAGAAATAGATTCAGCATAGACAAACTTGGAGTTTACTTTTTTTAGAAGCTTGGCATTTTTTAATGCCTCAAAAGTTGCTACTCCATAAGGGGCTGTTCTTGGATTAGCAACGGCTATTTTTTTAATGCTATCATGCGTAAGCAGAGATAGCCCCTGCTTTAAATCATGCTTTTTTACTCCGATAAGGGCTAAAGAGCCTTGTGCATAAACCAGAGGTCGAGTTATGGCTTCTCCACTTTTATAGAGCGATTCTGGATACATCATATTTGCACCCATTAAAATGTCATAAGGGGCATTGTGTTTTATCTGTGCAACCAGTTTTCCTGTGCCTCCTAAGATGACTTGAATTTTAATATTGGGGTAGAGCGTATTGAACTCTTTTTTTAAATCTTTAATGGCATAAGATACATTAGCAGAGAGTGCAAGGGTCACTTTACCTGCATTTAAAAGGCTTATAGAAGTGATGATAAGTAGAATGGCTGTTTTAAATCTCATGATTTTCCTTATTTGTATGATTTTTCTATCTCTTTGGTAATATTATAGGGAGTAGTAGCAATCTTCATAAACTGTCCCATTCTCAGATTGGGCAGAGAGAGTGGAAGATAGTATTTTGGGTCAAGAATCGTGGCATGTCCATTTTGAATTATCGATTCATAAGGGAGAAGTTGTGCATTTTTACTCTGTCCTATCTTCTCTAAAAAATGTGTTGTTTTGGTTGATAGTTTGTGTCCTATCAATACAGAACCATTAGGTAGCTGTAGTGAATAAGAGATGGACTTGGGAAAAGAGGTTACATTATTAGAAACAGTAATTGTATCTTTTAAATAAGGCATACCAAACATAAAATGGTACCGAGGGAGTACTCTTTTATCTTTTTTCTGTGGTAAGGGAACCATATAAGTTAAAACTTCTTCTAATCGATTGAGTGTTATTTTAAAATCTCCATATTGATAATCTTTGAGATATGCCGAGGCGAAATAAGATGGATTTTGTACTCGAATTTCAGCATCATCTTTATTGACCATAAGATGCAGTGTTGACAAATAAGAGTTGGTTGCTTGTAGCTCTTTATTGGTAAACGTTATAACAGTTTTACCTTTTAAAATGGTATCTGTAGCAAGAACATTAAAACCCTTGGCAGTCAATTTTTTTTTAATGCTCTGAACACTTTGCATCTTTGAAAGATAGTAGGCAGAGAGTCTCTGTGGTACTTTATCAAAGTTCAACTCTGCTTTTACAGTAGAAGTGAGTAGAAGTGTGGTAGATATACATGTTAAAATAACTCTTTTCATGAATTAACCTTTTGTGGTATTTAATTTAAGTTTATCAGTAGATATTTGAAGAGTCACTTAAAAGTTATTAAAACAGATAAGAACTCTTGATGCTGTAGATATAGCAAAGATTATCTATAGTTTACTTAAAATCTCTGACATAGGATAGCCATAACTGCTGATAAAAAAAACCGAATACCCCAAACCTAAAAGGGTAAAGAGTAAAACATGAACAAGGGGTATAAATCGACTAAAAAAGGGGATAAAAAGGGTATAGAGTGCGTAACTAAAACTCATTACTGTAAAGAGAATTAAACCCATAAATGCATCCTCTTCAAGTGGTAAAGAGAGAAAATAACGAAAGAGGTCAACAAAGACATTATAAGAGAGTGCATAAAAGAGAAGAAGTGTCCCAATTGTAATGGTAATAAAAGTTTTAGACTTTAATAAAAAATGGTTTAGAAAGTTTATAAACGAGACACTAAGTATCAAAATTAAAAAAGAGTAGATAATAAGATAGGTATAAATTACAGAGAGTTTTGATGTGGTGAAGTGTTCAATAATATAGGTATATATTGTAATAAATTGCCAATAGAATCCCCCCAAAAGAATGGTTGCAACCAAAAGGGGAATAGTGGCTTTTTCGATTAAATTTATGCTCATAAAATACTTTTTTACGAATTATGCAGTAGTTATGATAAATATAAGGTTTATTTTTATATTTAATTAAAGTTATTTATTTATTTTTCATAATCCTATAAAGTACTCTATGCTGTTATGATTAGGCTCTTAAAAAGTTTGGATTGGCAATAATTTCAAACGAGTATCGTGCATTTCTCTTCTCTAGCTCTGCTTGAATGGTCTCTTTTATCTCTTCTACTCTTGAGTGAGAGATTCCTGAACGGTCAATAATAAACATATCATGACTCATATTTGCTCCCACATCTTTTGCCAACTTCAAGACATGTTCCATATCTTCTTCGTTCTCCTCTTTATAACCCTCCGAGATAAAACACATATTGGAGGTACTTAGTGCCTCTTTCATATTTGAGGTAAAGCCGATAGAGCTATTTGACCCGATACTTTTTATAACCATTGCTTCATCTGCATTATAAAAACCTCGTTTAATATTCTCTACACGTTTGTTATCTTTTGATACATAAGTAACCTCGTTACCCATCTCTGCTAATACTTTTCCACTTAATAATTGATTATAGTCAATTCCCATTACACTGATTTTCATTTTAAAATTCCTTTCATTTTGTTTTGTTTCTGATATAAGTAATTCTATATTAAATAAATAGAGTCTTAACTTAATTTTTAGATTTTTTTTTGAAGTTTTCTTTAAGAAAAGTAGTCAAAATTGGCTTAAATCCCATAATCTTGGACTTCTCTCAAAAAAGCTCTTTTTTTGCCTATTTTTTGCCTTTTTAGCATATAAAAATAGAATAAAACGCTCTAGCAATAGATATGATTATATATATTAAAAAATATTTTTATGCTAAAATGGTATTTTAAAACTTTTATAGGGAAACATATGCCAACCAAGATAATTCTTCTATTTTTTATACTCTTGTCAACACTTTTAATTGTTCTGACGCTTCTATTTACAGCCAAACCTCTCTATTTAAAAAAAATGGAGCGTCAACGCATTGCTAATCTTCAAAAGGTTTATCATAAAAGCTATTTTCGAAAACGGAATCAACGCATACCAGAACGTTCCATAGCGTTGGGTCAAGAGAAGATTAATATGATTTTAGATAAAAATCCCATTCTTTTTGATAATGCTTCATATAGACTAGAGCAGAATCAGAGTCGAACAAATTTTAAAACATTAAAACAGATAATCGAAGTACTCAACCATATTAAAGAGAGATTTATTGTAAAGATAGAGACACATACTAGAAAGAAGGGTTCAAAAAGAGAGAATCTACTACTTTCACAAAAACGGGCAGACCAATTAAAGAGTTTTATTAAAAATAGAAGCAACATTATTTTTATCTCGGCAATTGGTTATGGAGAAGAGATTCAAAATGGTCGAAAAAAAAAGTCACCTAGAGAAAAATATGTCGAGATAGAGTTAAAAAGGATTAGATGATGAATGAAATTATGATGGAGATTTCCATATATCTTATTATAGCCATAATGTTGGGCTATATTTTTGGTTGGCTTATTACAAAAGCAACCTCAAGAGATAAAATTATAAAGATAGAAAATAACAAATTAGAGATTTTAACTCAAAAAGTAGATGAGTTAAACAGTTCAAACCGTGACTTGCACTCCGAAAACAATAAGACCATATTGGAAAATCGTGAACAGAAACTCAAACTGCACCAGTTAGAGACAAAATTAAAAGAACAAGAGCTTTTAATAAAAGAGAAAAATGATACTATAGATAGATTGAATGGAAAAATTCAACAGCAGAAGGGTGATTTACAACAAAAGCTCAAAGAGTATGAGTTAGAGATTGAAGCTTTTGTTGATGAGCGACGAAAAATTTTAGAGAAGTTTAAAACTCTTGGAGATTAAAAATTTGAGGGTGCTGGAGTATTGATAATATTATAAAACTCACTGCGTGTTCGCTGGTCGCTCTTAAAGAGTCCACGTAGAGCTGAACTTACTGTTGTAGAGTTAATCTTTTGAACACCACGCATCTCCATACACATATGACGTGCATGAAGTACCACTGCCACACCTTTTGGATTGATACTCTCAGAGATGGCATCGGCTATCTGTTCGGTCATCTGCTCTTGAATCTGTAGTCGTCGTGCAAAGACATTTACAATTCTTGGTATCTTTGATAAACCCACCACTTTACCATCGGGAATATAGGCAACATGTGCGCGTCCTATAATAGGTAGCATATGATGTTCACAAGTTGAATAGAACTCTATATCACGAACCACGACCATCTCATCATTAGAGGTACTAAAGAGAGCTTGATTTAAAATCTCTTTGGGGTCTTGTTGGTAACCTTCGGTTAAAAAACTCCACGCTTTTGCTACGCGTGAAGGAGTTTTAATCAATCCTTCTCTCTTTGGGTCTTCTCCTACCAGCTCCAATACTTTTGTAATTGCATTTTCAAACTCTGCCGTTTTATTCATGGTATCTTCCACCTTAATCTTTTAAATTTTCGATATATTACCATCTTTTATGTTTTTTACTGTATATTGCGAACCTCAATATTTTTATAAAAGAACAAAAGGAATTATAATGCCACTATTAGACAGTTTTCGAGTAGACCATACAAAAATGCCAGCACCAGCCGTAAGGGTTGCAAAATCAATGACCACACCAAGTGGAGATGATATTACTGTTTTCGATTTACGTTTCTGTCGACCCAATAAAGAGATATTAACTCAAGAGGGAATCCACACACTAGAACATCTCTTTGCAGGATTTATGAGAGACCATCTTAACTCTAAAAAGGTAGAGATTATTGACATCTCTCCAATGGGATGTAGAACAGGATTTTATATGTCACTTCTTGGTACACCTTCGGAAAAAAAGGTAGCCAAAGCGTGGAAAAAATCAATGATTGATGTTTTAAATGTTAAACAACAATCAGATATTCCTGAATTGAACATCTATCAGTGTGGTACATATAAGATGCACTCATTAGAAGATGCAAAAAATATTGCTCAAGAGGTACTTGACAATAAAATTGGAATAATGAACAATAAAGAGTTAAAACTCTCTAAGAAAAAACTAAAAGGGGTATAGATGTTAATTTGGATTTGTGTTGATTCTAACGATGAACAGAGTGCTAAAATCACAAAAGTTGTTGATGCTAAATATTGGGCATTGGTTGAGTTTGATGAAGGGAAAGTAAAAAGTGTCAATTTTTACGATAACCGTGAAGATTTTATGGACTGGGTTGATTTTATTATTATGAAAGATAAATATGAATCCTATATGGAGTTTATGAATGAAGGAATGATGGTTCTCTGTACACGAAAAGAAGAGAGCATTGAAGATATTATGGTTGCCTTTACTTTTAAAGAGTTGGATGAGGTAGGTTTCTAATCTCATTGTATAATCAATCGTTACGCCCAAAGAAAAAAGTTATTCTCTGCGAAGATGGAACAAATACCCTCTTCTCAGAGGAGTTTAATGAACCTTATCACTCTACCAAAGATGGTGCCTTACATGAATCACTAGAGAAACATGTTAAACCTGCACTCTCTATTAAAAAAGATAAAGAAGTACTGGTTATTCTTGACATCTGTTTTGGATTGGGTTACAACACCTTTGCAACACTGTACTACATAAAAAAGAGTAATCTAAAGACAAAAGTTGAAATTTTTGCCCCTGAATTTGATGATGCACTTATAGAGTCATTAGAGCAGTTTGAATACCCTTCAGCCTTTAAAGAACTCTCTCCTATTATAGAAAGCATTAGTAAAAACTTTTTTTATGAAGATGCTCAATTTAGAGTTGAAATATTACGGGGTGATGCCAGAATCAGCGTTCCTAAAATAACAAAAAAGATAGATATTATCTATCAAGATGCTTTTAGTCCTGCACACAATCCCCTACTCTGGACAAAAGAGTTTTTTTCAGATATTGCCAAAATTTCAAAAAGTGATGCCCTCTTAACTACCTACTCTACAGCTGCCTCTGTTCGCTTAGGACTCTATGAAAATGGATTTTTAATTCATATTTATTATGGAGAGAAGACCCGATACTCAACCATAGCTTCAATGAAAAAGTTAGAAGGATTGGAGTATATTGATATGGAGCTTAAAAAAATTCGTAATCCTGTTGCTAAAAGCTTTAGGGATTATAATTACTTATAATAAAAACTTAACTAAAGAATTAATTGGTATAATTAAGTTATAAATTATTTTTTATAGTGTGAAATGTAACATAAATGTGAAATATAATACATTTATTAATATAAACAGTTTTTTTGATACTATTCCACAATTATTCCACAATTATGGGTTAATTTTTCTTGAATAGTAATTTATACTGGGTTATACCAGTACTTAAAATAAGATAAAGGAATTTTTTTGAGAAGAGTCATGAAGGTTTCTCTTGCATTATTAACCACACCTGTTCTATTTACGGGATGTATGCAAGAGAAGGTATCCAAGGTTAGCCCAAAATCACAAGATAAAAATCAAACCAAAACAACTACAAACAGAATAAACCCCCTTAAAAATCTTTCAAAACAGACAAATTCTTCACAAACACTTCTTGTTACTAATAATGGAATAGAAACCATTAGCGACGAAAAGAGTCAAGATATTCTTTTAGAGGAAAAAGCTCTTGAGGCATTGGCACTCAATATTCAAAACAATATGGATATAGACATTAATGGTAATAGAGAGGTGGTAACAGAATCTCTTGAAGTGGGAGAGAATTGGGAACCTCTTGCAGAGCTAGAACCAGAAATAATAGAAGAGAACCAAATAGAGCCTGAAATAGAGTGGCAACCTTATACAAAAGAGGATGAAGTTCTAGAGACAGCCAAAGAGTATCTTGGAGTCCCTTATGTTTGGGCAGCAAATGGTCCTTCTGCATTTGACTGTTCTGGATTTACAAAATATATCTATCAAAAGACTTGTGGAATTACTATTCCAAGATATTCAGGGCATCAAGCAAATGTAGGAATTAAAGTCTCTTATGATGAACTTCAAAAAGGGGATTTGGTCTTTTTTGACACAGCAAAAGGTTTTCATGGAAAAGTTAATCATGTAGGTATATATATTGGAGATAATAAATTTATTCATGCCAGTTCAGCAAGAAAGCAGGTGATGATTACATCATTTACTCAAAAAAAGTTTTACAAAAATAGATTTCTTCACGGAAGACGTATTCTCCATTCAGATAGTAGTTTCGCCTCAAATACTTTAAATCCTATCCATACAAACTAAAAAAGTTCTTCTCTTATTAAGAGAAGACTTTTTTTAATCCACTTACGAGTGTATTCAACACCCCTTTAGGGCGAACAAGTTCATCAAGAAAAGCATCATAACTTAATCCTTTCTCTTCTAAATAAGATTCTAAATAAGAGAGTGACCCTTCAATACCATGTTTTTTCTCAATGCTTAACATGGTATCGTATAGCTCTTCTATCTCTTCAATAACTTGGTCAGGAGCAGCTCGTCTAAATGCTGTAAACGATTCAATCTGTCCCTGATTATCTCTCTTAATAGAGAAGTCTGCAATTACCCAGTAATATTTACCACTTTTTGCTAAATTTTTAATTACTCCTGAAACTTCCCGTCCTGCTAATAGTGAATTCCATATCAAAAAAAAGATACTTCGTGGCATATCGGGGTGCCGTATTACATTATGTGGCATACCTATAATCTCCTCTTCTGAATAACCCGATATTTCAGAAAAGTTCTTATTTACAAAAAGAATGTTCCCTTTTGTGTCTGTCTTACTTACAATAAATTTCTTTTTAGAAAAAACAATCTCTTTGTCAAGAACAATTGGTCTATATATCATCTCTACCATTACCTTATAATTTCTGGGCTATTCTAGCTAACTCTTTCTAAAATCATCATTTAAAAAAATGATTTTCCTATACATATAACACTTTAAAACAAAAAATATTTTTTATAAAAGATTAAACTTAACTCCTAAAAAACCACTTAAAAGCCTATTTAATAACATAAAAAAATAAAAAATAAGTATATCTTTTTCTTTTTTTATATGCTAAACTATAGTTACTTACATTGGAAAGGTTTGTTATGCTTAATTATAGACTTCACTCTTTATCTTTTACTCTTCTACTTTTTTTTCTTATTGGTTGTACTCCAAATCCTCTTGAAGAGGGTCAAGGTATTAAAATTTCAGGAACAATTACCTATGACCGTGTCCCTGTAAAAACAGGGAATTATGGGATAATAAGCCTTGATTATGCCAATATTCATAAAGAGACAGGAAAAAATCTTCTTGTAAAAGCAATTGATGAGAATGGAGTTGTACTCTATCAAACAGCTTCGGATAACAATGGTAAATATGCTGTATATGTTCCAGAAAATACCAATATTAAGATTCGAGTCTATGCTAAAATGCAGAAAAAAGGTGCGTGGGATGTTTCCGTTGTGGACAACACAAATTTACAAGCACTCTATGTTATAGAGGGGACATTAGCAAATAGTGGAACAACACCAACTATTCGAGACCTACATGCTGATTCGGGATGGGATGGCCAAGGGTATGCTTACCCCCGAGATGCAGCACCTTTTGCTATTTTAGACAGTATCAATACCGTTATGCAGAAAGTTATTTTGGCAAAACCAGATATAGAGTTTCCAAAACTTATAGTAAATTGGTCAGTTAACAATGTCTCTGCTGGTGGAGATAGGAGTTTAGGACAGATTGTTACTTCCAATTATGATGGAGAGGGGAATTTATGGATTTTAGGTGACGCAAACTCAGATACCGATGAGTATGATGACCATATTATTATTCATGAGTGGGGTCACTTTTTTGAAGATAAATTCTCTCGTTCAGACAGCATCGGTGGACCACACTCTTCGGGAGATGCACTTGATATTCGCGTTGCATTTGGCGAGGGGTTTGGAAATGCTCTCTCGGCTATTGCCACAGATAATCCTCTCTATTTTGATACCTCTGGTTATAATCAATCTTCGGGTTGGGCAATGAATATAGAGTCAGCACAACAAGAGAATCCTGGATGGTTCTCTGAAGCTTCGGTACAACGTATATTGTATGACTTATATGATAACAACAGTGACCAAGGTGACCGTGTTAGCTTGGGTTTCAAACCCATCTTTAATGCAATGGTGAAACAAGAGAGAAATACTCCAGCATTTACCAGTATCTTCTCATTTATTCATGCACTTAAATCTGAAAATAGTTCAAAATCTTATGAGATTGATGAACTGGTTGCATCAGAGCGTATAGCACCCATAAATGATGCCTATGGTAATTATCGAAACAACTCAGCTAATGGTTCATATACGACACCTATCTATCGTGATTTAGAAGTAGGAAAGTGGATTACACAGTGTAATCAAAATACTTTTGGAGTCTATAATAAACTTGGAAACCGTACCTTTATTAAAGTAAACATCAAAAAAGCAGGACTCTATACTTTTGATGCACAACCCTATGGTCAGGCATATGGTGACCCTGATATTGTTATCTATAAAGCAGAATATCCTTTAGAATCAATGGGTATGTCTCCATTAGAAGGGTCCAGTTCTGACAGTCTTTCTATTAGCCTCGCTCCTGCTCAATATCTGGTAGAAGTTTATGATGCCTCATACAATAACAGCTGTTTTGTGGTTAAATTAAAAGAGGATTCACAGATGATTATGTCAACAAAACAGAGAATTCAGAGAAAACCACTCAGACTGCCTCAATATTAAGAGATATACATTTTCTATACAATTATATGTCAGTATATAAAAATTATATAAAACTAATAGATAAGAAAATTATTTTTATAAGATTACAAGACTAAGGATATTCCATGATATATCGTCAATTTTATCTCTTCTTTTTTCTCTTTTCACTTAGCCTCTCTCTGGAGGCTACAGATGTTTCAGGAGTCGTCTATTATGAGCGTATTCATCCAAAAAATCTAGGTACAGCATCTTATTTGGATAAAGACAATATCACGAAAGAGAGAGCCAAAGAGGTTCAAGTAGAAGCAATTGACCCCATGGGTAATCGTATTGCCTCGACCTTTACCGACAGAGATGGAGTCTATATACTTAACGATATTGCAGATTTTAGCCGTATAAAGATTCGTGTATCGGCAAAGATGTTTAAAAAAAATCGCTGGGATGTAAAAGTGATAGACAACACTAATGGTGACGCACTTTATGTAATAGAGGGCAGTATTTTTGATGTGGGTTCAACCAATAAAATTCGTGACCTTACAGCCACAACATCAAATCAAAGTTCTGCACCTTTTGCAATATTGGATTCAATTTATCAAGCGATGCAGAAAATTGATAAAGTTGATAAGAAAATAGACCTTCCCCCTTTAAGAATCAACTGGTCAGTAAACAATATAAACTCAGGGACATATTATGATGGCGAAGATAATATTGTTCTACAAGGAGACCAAAAAGGAGATAGTGATGAGTATGATGACCATATTATTATTCATGAGTGGGGTCACTTTTTTGAAACTAAGTTCTCTAGAGCTGACAACATAGGAGGGAGTCATGGAACAGGTAATTATTTGGATATTCGTGTCTCTTTTGGAGAAGGCTTTGGAAATGCTCTCTCTGCTATGGTAACTGATGACCCCATCTATTTTGATACTTTTGGAAGTAATGGCTGGAATATGAATATTGAACAAGCTTACCATGATACCCCTGGTTGGTTTTCAGAAGCTTCAATTCAGAGAATACTCTATGACCTGTATGATGGTCATGATGATGGAGAAGATAGGCTATCTTTAGGTTTTAAACCTATCTATCAGATTTTAATAGATGAACAGAAAGATACTCCTGCATTTACCAGTATTTTTTCATTTATTAATGCATTAAAAGAGAAAACCCCTTCAGATACAGAGAAGATTGATGCCATTACAGCCAGTGAAGAGATTGCCACAATTGAAGATGCTTATGGCTCAGATCGACTTGCAACAGTCAAAGAGAGTACACTTCCTCTCTATCGTGATTTAATCATTAATCAAACACTCAATAACCTCTGTACAATTAATAGCTATGGAATCTATAATAAGCTAGGAAATCATAAATATATACGATTTACTATTAAAGAGGATGATACCTACCCTATTGTCATTAAAGCCTCAAAGGGAAGAGACTCTGACCCCGATTTTGTACTCTTTAAAACAGACCCTTTCGAAAAGATTTCAGTACAAGATAGCGACTCAGCAGGAGAGGAGAATGTACATTTGGCACTAGCGCAAGGAGACTATCTCCTTGACCTATTTGATGCAAGTTATCAGAATGAGTCCTGCTTTAATATTTTGATAGGAAATGATATAGAAGAGAGTAATGGCAGTTCAACTTCGAGTGTAGGATTTGGTTTACCAAAAAATAACTTTTTTGCAATATTTATATTATTAACAATACTCTTTGTTCCCCTTATTTTTATACGAAAAGAATTAAAAGTATAGTAGAATAAGAGATAACAATTTCATCTAAAAAGGAAATAAAATGAAACTACGAATAGCACTATTTGCTTCTCTACTACTTCTTATTACACTCAATGCTCAACCAATTATAGGGACAACTTTAGGTCACTACTCTAAACCAGGAGCACCCATTGATATAAAATATATTAGTAATAGTGTAGAAAAAAATGAGACAGCCGATATTAACATTACCCTAATTCCTAGCGTTCGTAGTGGAACAATGAGCGTTATTTTAACCTTTGATAAGAATCTAATTCAACACTCGTCTGTTGAAAAAAACCTCAAGTTTGAGATTACACCTCAAAAGAAAAGTTATCCGATTAATCTGAAAGTCTCTTCAACAACAGATGGACTCTACTATATTAGACTTTTAACTAAAATAGAGAAAGGTGTTGGCTCAAAAATGAGAGCATTCGCTGTTCCTGTGACCATTGGAAAAGTTAAAAAAGCAAATAAAAATACACAGTTTATGATGAAATCTTATAGTGGTGAAAATATCTCTGTCTCTCGAGCTGTCGAGACCATCCGTTCTGAAAACAGTAGATAGATAGGTAATTTATCTAAGGGGTTTTCCCCTTTTTTATCCCATACTAAACTAATTTCGATATAATACGCGACCTCATTCTCTATGAGCAAAATCAGTAGAAAGGAAACACCCATGCCAAAAATGAAAAGCGTTAAAGGTGCTGTAAAGCGTTTTAAAGTTAAGAAATCTGGTCAAATCAAAAGAGGGACTGCGTTTAGAAGTCACATTTTGACAAAAGTAGATGGTGCACACCACAGAGCCAACAGAAGTTCTAAAGTTGTATCTCCAGCAGATTCTAAAAAAATCAAAGAGATGATTAACTAATTTTAGTTAATTTTCAATCACGCTATAACTCCTAATAAAATTAGGACAAGTTCATCAATAAGATGACACCAATACTAAAATATAGTACTTAGGTAAAGGAAAAATATGAGAGTAAAAACAGGTACGGTAAGAACCCGTCGTCACAAAAAATTATTAAAACAAGCCAGAGGATTCTACTCTGGAAGAAGAAAACACTTTAGAAAAGCGAAAGAGCAACTAGAGCGTTCATTGGTTTATGCTTATAGAGACAGAAGACAGAAAAAAAGAGACTTTAGAAGACTTTGGATTGTTAGAATCAATGCTGCTGCAAGACTTAACGGTATGAACTACTCAACATTCATGCACGGTCTTAAAGTTGCAAATATTGAGCTTGATAGAAAAATCTTAGCTGATATGGCGATGAATGCACCTGAAGCATTTACAAAAGTAGCAGAAGCTTCTAAATCTGCACTCTCTGCGTAAGTAGAAAATATTAATTTTATCGAGGGGCATTGCTCCTCGTCTCTTCTTTTTTAAAAAAATCTCATAGATACTTTCAATTCAAAAGAAAATAGATAATACTATTCTTGAAGAAATTGAGACTGGAAAGATTGGGTTCTTTTGCAGTCTCCATAGTTTTGATTCTTTTGGAGTCGTTATGCCCAAACACCTTTAAGAATAAAAAATACAATGGCTGATAGTGTTGCTGCTGCTGGTACGGTTATGACCCATGCAGCTATGATTTTTTTAACCATTCCTCGTTTTACATATTTCTCTTTTAGCTCTTTTTTAATCGATTTTGCTATTTTCTTTTCGGCTTTTATGATTTCAAAAAGTTCTGCTTTTCTCTGATAATTCTCACCAATTGTTGCCAGTTCTGCTTTGAAATTATCAACTTTTTCTAGTTGCTTATTGAGTTCCACTCTTTTTTCGTCTGAGTTATTTCTGTCCATCCACTCTCTTAAGAATCCTACACCAAAGACACCACCTACAGCAATGTGTGTTGAAGATACAGGAAGTCCAAGTTGAGAAGCAATAACAACCGTAATAGCAGCAGCCATCATAATTGAAAATGCTCTCATTGGGTCGAGTTCAGTAATCTCTGAACCGACTGTTCTAATTAATCTTGGTCCAAAAAGTGCTAAACCAACAGAGATACCTACGCCACCAGTTACCATAACCCATAGAGGAATTGAGGCTTTAGTAGAGATGGTTGTATGTGCCAATGCATCATAAATAGCAGCCAAAGGACCTACAGCATTGGCAACATCATTGGCACCATGTGCAAAACTTAACATTGCAGCAGCAAAGATAAGTGGGATGGTAAAGAGTGTGTTGATAGAGGTTCTTTCATTAGAGAGGCTCTCTATTTTACGATTGATACGGGGTTTTACAACAAAATAGGTAGCGACAGCACCAATTAAACCAAATGTCATAGCAACGCCAATTGTCGGTTTTTTACTCTCTGGTAAGAATGGTAAAAATTCTAGAACATCACTCCAGATATGTTTAAAACCTTTAAGCGTTAAGTAGGTTAAAAATGCCCATGCCATTACTGAAACTAAAATAGGAACAATCTTTTTAGCAGAGGCGAGTCGGTCATCTTGATGTAGGATTTGAGATTTGATAATATAGAGGAATCCTGCGGCAATAAGACCACCAAGAAGAGGAGAGATAACCCAAGATGCAGCAATTTTACCCATGGTTCCCCAAGATACAATAGCAAATCCACCTGCAGCGATACCTGCACCCATAACACCACCAACAATTGAGTGTGTGGTTGAGACAGGAGCTTTTAGAATGGTTGCAAAGGTTAACCATAATGCAGCCGAGAGTAGAGCAGCTGCCATGGCATAGACAAACATCATTGGGTCACCAGCAAAAGCGATTGGGTCAATGATGCCTTTTTTGATGGTTCCTACCACATCTCCTCCAGCAATCAATGCTCCACCAGCTTCAAAGATAGAGGCAATAATAATTGCACCACCAATGGTTAATGCACCAGAACCAACAGCTGGACCAACATTGTTGGCAACATCATTGGCACCAATATTCATTGCCATATAGGCACCAAATACTCCAGCCATCATTAAAAAGCCTGAATTTGGAACATCTCCAAAGGCATAATGAACATAGAATGCAACGGCAATTGCAAATCCTGCCCCAAGTAGTGTTTTAATTATATTCATGAGTATAACTCCCTTATTGGTTTTCAACTGTTACTATTCTATTCTAAAAAAGTTACAACAATGGTTAAAAAGGGTCTAAAAAAAAGAGAGAGGGTTATAATTACTCATCTTCGAAAGAGAAGATGAGTAGTATATCTTTATTAGAAATAGCGAAAAACTACCTCCTTCAGGTGGTGAATGAAAGCGTAATAGAATAATATTTTTTTT
>Ga0256843_1001571_pt1 | contig 17796 bp, 14 predicted proteins | sample AlvinellametaG_FD_191572 | JGI IMG/M metagenome (GOLD analysis project Ga0256843, IMG submission 191572) | Pompeii worm associated microbial communities from hydrothermal vent at the East Pacific Rise, Pacific Ocean - Alvinella | ecosystem: Host-associated > Annelida > Integument > Unclassified ... | reverse complement strand
AGAGTTTGTATTTATAGGTTCTCATCATCAAAGCTCCTTCTTAAGTTGAATTAAGCCATACTTCTACTTATTATCGCCTTATATCCCCATGCCTGAAGGCAGGGGCTTTACGGCGATGTTTGGTAAACATTAGCCCCAGATTTCTACACCCAATGCTACTCCCTTTTTTGCACGCCTCTTTATAAAGAGAGATTACTTTTTGGATATCCTTTTTGAATGGTCTACCATTATAATAAAAAGTCCCTAGATTATTACATCCATGACCACATCCCATTTGACAAGACTTTTGATAAAACTCTGAAGCTTTTTTAAATCTTTTATTATCTTCGTAGATAGTGCCTAGCTCAAAGCACGCCTTTGCATTGCCATTTTGACAATCTTTTTGGGAAGCAGAGATAAAATTCTCACTGCCAGCTTGAGCTAGAAGTACAAACAGAGCTAAAGCCAAACTAGCAACTTTCATACTATCTATTTTTTCTCTTCAAGCTTGGGATTTCTTAGCCACTTTTGTGTAAAATCATGGACTGGGAGTGGATGAGAAAAGTAATAACCTTGAGCTAAATCACAACCTAACTCTTTTAAAATCTCTAGACTCTCTTTTGATTCTACACCCTCAGCCAAAACTTTCAAATCAAGAGCATGAGCCATATCTGTAATTGCTTTGACAATTGAGACTGCTTTTTCATCATTTGTAATATCTTTGATAAAGCTAATATCAATATTTATTTTGCCTACTTTTAACTCTTGGAGAGATTTAAATGATGTCAATCCGATTCCAAAGTTATCAATAGAGAATAAAAATCCACAATCTGCTAGGTATTTAATAATTTTTTTAGAGTATTTATCATTGTGCTGAATCAATTTTTCATCAAGCTCTAGCTCTACTCGAGAGAATAAATCACCATAATCTTGAGCTAAACTTTTGATAGATTCTGAGAGTCTTTGGTGGTGGAAAAGTGCATTTGAGATATTTACTGATACTTTTAGATTGTCCTGGGAGTAACAATCCCTCAAAAACTTCAAAACACTCTTTAGAGTAAAAAGATCCAATTGATACAAGAGTCCAGCTTTGCTTGCTTGTGGCAAAAATTCACTCGGTCTTAAAAGCCCTTTTTCTGGATGTTGCCAGCGAATTAAAGCTTCGGCAGAACGTAGGGTATTATTTTTGAGAGAGATTTGAGGCTGTAAGTAAATTTGCATCTGATTTTGCTTCAATGCACTCTCTAACTCTTCACCGAGCTTGATATTTTCTAGTAAATCTTTGCTATTTTTTGCATAGAAAATATATCTATTTCTACCAGTTTTTTTGGCTTCATAAAGAGCAATATCCGCAGCTTGAAGGAGTGTAAATCTATCATCTCCATGCTCAGGAAAGGTAGCTACGCCAATACTAAGGCTGACTCGAACTGGAGTATTACCTATGATAATTTGTTCTTTGAGTGAATCTTGAATCCTTTTGATGAGAGTTACAATTTCATCATTATCTCTAAAGTTTTCTACAATTAAGCCAAACTCATCTCCACCAATTCTAGCAAAAAGCTCAGACTTTCTTAAACGATTTTTTATCTTTTTTGTAAGCTCTTGAAGAATCATATCACCTGCTTTATGTCCAAAAGAGTCATTTATTCTCTTGAAGTGGTCGACATCAAAAAGAATTAAAGCTACTTTATTATCTTTTCTTTTAGCAAGCTCCAAAATCCTATCAAACTCCTCTTCAAATATTCTCTTATTGAAAATATTGGTCAAAGTATCATAGTTTGCAAGCTTTTCTAACTCTTTGTTTGCTTCTATTATTTTTGTTTCATCAATCAAAACACACATTAAGAGTTTCTCATTATTATTATCAAGCATTATTGAGCAGTAAGAGTGTATATATTTTGTTTGACCATCTTTTGTGATACCTTTAAAAATATAATCCATATACTCAATATTATTTTCTATCTGTTGAGCTAGCTTCTGTTCAATTTGCAATCTCTCTTCTTGAGATATGAGGGATTTTATATCTTTTTGAGTAATTTCACTAGAGTTATAACCAAACATCTCCATCAATTTTTTATTTGCAAAGATAAATCTATTTTCACAAAATAGATAGATGCCAACTCCTGCATTTTCCAATAGAGTTTTGAATTTATCCACGGAATCAAAAAGATTACGATTAAATCCTTTTACATCTTGATTACTCATATCTCTTTCTTCCTTAATTTGACTATACTTTTTAATTTTTATCTCTTTCTATAACTCAAAGCTTCTAGTAGGTGAGCCTTATTTATTGTAGGGGAATCTTCCAAATCAGCTATGGTTCTTGATACTTTTTTAATTGAGACTACAGCTCTGTGTGAGAGACCAAATCTACTCATAGCCATCATTAAAATCTCATCAGCTTGAGGCTCTAGCTCACAAAACTCCTCTATTTCAGACTCTTTTAGTTTTCCATTTAATCTTTTTTGACCTCTACTCTTTTGACGCGAAAAAGCATCAATTACCATTTGATGCATAGAAGCAGAGTCTAAACTAGGTTTATCATTGCTACTGACCTCTTGCATGTTCAAAAATAATTCGATTCTATCTAAAAAAGGTTCAGATAGTCTTAAGTTGTAGCGCTCAATTTCCCTTTTAGTACATCTGCAAGAGTTTATTTTTGAGAGGAGATTCCCACATGGACAAGGGTTCATAGCACCAACAAAGATAAAATCACTCTGGTAGGAGATTTTTTTATTGACCCTTGCGATATTTACTACTTTATCTTGCATAGGCTCTCTGAGAGCTTCTAGTATATTTTTGCCAAAGTGTGGTACTTCATCAAAAAACAGTACCCCAAGGTGAGCAAGAGCCACCTCTCCAATTTTTGCATTTTGAGAGCCACCACCAAAAATGGATGCGACAGTTGCTGTGTGGTGCGGAGAACGAAAAGCTCTTATTGGCTGGAAGCTTGGGGTCTGACCATTTAAAAATTGATGCTTAGCAGTTGCTAAAATCTCATCTTCTGATAGTGGAGGCAAAATCCATCTCAATCGTTTTGCTATCATACTTTTTCCACACCCTGGACTTCCCACCATTAAAATATTGTGTCCGCCAGCTGAAGCAATCAGAGATGCTCTTTTTGCCACATCTTGACCCTTAACATCTATAAAATTCTCTGGATAAGACTCTTTGTAGTAGTATTTATTTCCATTTATTGTAATAGACTTTGAATCTTTGAAACTACTAGTTGTCCTTTGCGCTTTGATTTTACCCTCTAGAGCTAAAATTGCTTCAGAGAGTGTGGCTACTGGAATAAAATCAATATTTGGAATATGTCCTAAAGCTCCCATCGCCTCTTTTGGGATAATAGCCCTTTTAATTAGAGCTTGCTCTTTTAGAGATAAAATAATTGGAAATAGCATGGAGCTACTTTTGACTCTACCATCTAGACCCAACTCCCCAAATACAAAAGTATCCTTAGACTCAATGCTACTTCTATTCATTGCTATCAACAGAGCAATTGGTAAATCAAAATGGGTACCACTCTTTTTTATATCACTTGGGGAGAGATTGATAGTAATTTTTAGAGGTGGGAATCTAAAACCATTTGTAAGCAGGGAAGCCCTTACCCTCTCTTTTGACTCTTGGATATCGCTCCCAGCAAGCCCAACCACACTAAAGGATGGAAGAGCTTTTGTAAATGTAGCTTCTACCTCTATTATTTTTGCATCTATCCCCTCAAGAGTGGCACAAAAAAGAGTGTTTATCTCTTTTTGCAAATCTCACTCTTTGATTGGTAAGAATTTGCCACACCCTTTTTCTGGCGTGCCACCAAAGCTTTTGACTTCTCTTGCCTTTTGTTTTCTGTAAATTTCTGCTCGATTACACTCTTTTGTTTTAATACAATTTAAGTTTTTACAACCTACATCTTCTGGTACTGACATCACTTTTCCTTATAATTTTTTGGAATTATACACTAAAAAAGTGCAAAGAGTGTGGGTAAAATATTAGAGAATTGATACTATTTTTTAATATTTGCTATTTTTTTACTTTTAATGATTTTTTATCAAAGCTAATGTGATATTTGGATGTAAGCTACAAAAAAGTATAATTAAATACTAAGTCTAGTAGATTCAAAACTTAAACTTTATCTAAAAGTACCTTTTAAGAGAGTTTTGGAGTTGGTTTTAGACGAATCAATTTTAAGGAGAGTTAATGGCTATCAAAGTAGCAGTAAATGGAACAGGCAGAATTGGTCTTTGTATTATTAAGCTGGTTTTGGAGAGAGATGATATGGAGCTAGTAGCAATCAACACTACAGCAGAGCCAAAAATGCTAGAGTATCTTTTGAAGTATGACACTGTCCACAAAGGTGTAGATGCAAAAGTCATCAACGAGAATAAAATAGAAATTGGAGGCAAAGAGGTCACGATGTTTACTCAAAGAGACCTCTCAAAATTGGATTTTGGTTCTGTAGGAGCTGAGGTAGTAGCAGAGTGTACGGGTGTATTTTTGACTACTCAAAAGGCTCAAGATTACCTAAAAGGTAGTGTCAAAAAAGTTGTAATGTCAGCACCTGCTAAAGATGATATTACACCTACATTTGTTTATGAGATAAATACAGATAAATATAATGGAGAAGCAATAATCTCAAATGCTAGCTGTACGACAAACTGTTTGGCACCAGTTTGTAAAGTTTTAGATGATGCTTTTGGAATTGAAAATGGTCTAATGACGACCATCCACGCATACACAAATGACCAAAATCTTCTAGATGTTAAGCACAAAAAAGATTTCAGAAGAGCAAGAGCGGCCGCCGCTAATATGATTCCAACTTCAACAGGTGCAGCAAAAGCAATTGGACTTGTAATGCCTCATCTCAAAGGAAAATTAAACGGTTTTGCAGTCAGAGTCCCGACTCCTGATGTTTCTATGGTAGATTTGACTCTAAATCTCAAAAAAGGTGTTACTGTCGATGAGGTCAATTTGGCATTTGAAGAAGCAAGTAAAAAGTATGACAAAATGATTTTAGTAGATAAGGACAAAAGGGTCTCTAGTGATTTTATAGGTTGTGAATATGGTGCTATTTTTATTCCAGATTTGACTAGAGTAGTAGGAGAAAATACTATTAAAGTCTCTGCATGGTATGACAATGAGTGGGGTTATAGCTATAAAATGGTTCAGATGATGGCTTTAGTAGCCAAGGAGGATTAATAGTTAGAGCTTTAGGGGGTATTTTTGCCCCACTATTTTTCGAAGGACCATAAAATGGCAATAGAGATTGAACGTAGATTCCTACTTTTACCTATGAATGTCGAAGAAGTCTTGAATGAGCAGGATTTACTCTTCAAAAAAATCAAAATTGAGCAGTTTTATGTTTCTAGTAGTGAAGATGCAGTAGAGAGATATCGACACTCTGGTAGTCGCTTTGTTCATACTAAAAAAGTCGGTTTTGGGATGATGAGAGAGGAGTTTGAAAGTGAAGTCTCAGAAGAGGTCTATCTCAAACAAAAAGAGAAAAATCAGAATAAAAACCTCATCAAAAAGATAAGATACCTTGCTCATTGTGAAGATAATATTTTAGAGATTGATGTTTTTGAAGGAGCTTTAAAGGGACTTGTGATTTTGGAGGTAGAATTTTATAGCAAAGATGACTCCAAAAAGTTTACCCTCCCAAGATTTTTGAGAGACTTTTTTGTAAAAGAGATTACTCTACACAGAGAGTTTACAAATGGCTACCTCTCAAAGATTATGAGAATTCCATCTCTGAGCTATGACCTTAAAGAGGCTACAAAAAAAATTGATGAAGCAAAAGATGAGCTTTATGAATACTCTAGAATTAAACTTCCCCCTTATCAATCAATAGGTGATAGTATAAAAATTTTATCTTACATGTTGGCAATTGTGATGGAAAAAAGGGTCTTTGCTCTGTTGGAGGAGCCAAAAAGCAATCTAAATAGAATTAAACAGCTGAAAATCTCCATCTACAAATTGTTCATTTATCTGGATGAGTTTGAGATAACTTTCAAAAAAGGGTGGCGACAAAAGAGACTAAAAGCTTTAGAGAGTCTTATAGATAGCTTTGAGCTTAGAAATAAAACAAATATCTGCCTAGATAAATTTTACATCTTTGAGGAACTTTCAGATAATAAAAATCTTCTAAAAGATATAAAAGATGAGTTGATATCGATAAATAATCGTAGTCTTAGAGAGGTTTTAAGAGTCTTAAGAAAAAAAAAGGTACAAAAATTATTAAAACATTTGAAGCATGTCAAAAGCAACAAAGATGAAGCAAAGACTCCATCGGTTATATTTTTAAATACTCTTATCAACAATAAGATTAGCGAGCTTTTAAATATCATTCATACTATTGATGATGATATCATCGATGATGAGATGGTTTTATATATTAGAGACAAGATTAAAAGCCTCAAATTTATCTTTTATGACTTCGCAAATGCGACTCCAAGAGTAGTTAACCATGATATTTTGGATACTCTAGATAATCTAGAGCGAGATTTTGAGTCTGTTGCTGAGTTTTCGATACAGATTCAGTATTTAAAATTTTTCAGAGAAAATCTACAAGATATTGATATTAAAGCTTTGGATATTTTAATTAGTAGAGTCCAAGAGGAGAAGATAGAACAAAAACTAATTGCTATTACTCTTTTGAAAGCTTTAGAAGAGACTCTACAAGAGACTCAAAAGAGAATCCCTTAGTTGAGGAACTCCCCATTTATAAACCAAGGGGATTCTAGCTTTAAAACAGAGATTGCTAAAGTACGAAATCACCTTATATCCCTACGGCTAAAGTTGGTAAAGGTCAAAAAGTTTTAACCTCCTTTGCAATATCTCTACTTAATCTCTCCAAAAGCATACTTTTAGTTTGAGCTAGAGTATTTAGACTATCTTCATCTTTGCTCTTAATCTCACCTCCAAGAGAGTAGTGGAACTCTCTCATTTTTATGATTTTTCCACTATTTAAATTTTTGATACTCCAGCGACCATCAATCACTACTAGCCCTTCTTTGTTGGAGTCAAATCTATCAATAGAGATAAAAATCCTATACTTATCATCTGTCACCTCCTCTGCTGGAAGTGCTACAAAAGTGTACTTTTTAGATAGCAATCTATTTAAATCTTGAGTAATGACACTTTGAATATTTTTGGCAAAATCCCCAGCCCAATTCTCCTTTTCACGAATTTCAAGAGCATTTTGAGATTTTTGGGTAACAATCTGTGGCTTATCGATGTAGTCTGCTAATTTGACTTCAGCTACACCGATTATATTTTTGCTGATATTGAAACTTCCCTCTTTTGCTGGAATTGTAGGGTACAAGTGATAAAACTTAGAGCTTCCACACCCACCAAAAAATAGAATTGACAAAAGAGTAAAAAGATATTTCACTATTTTCCTTTCAGTATTGAATCTGGATGTCTTTGTAGATAATCTACTAGTGATTTTATAGACTTAGTTGTCCTTGTTATTTCATCAAGTAGTCTCAAAATTTTTGTGTTAAATCTTGAGTTTTTGTTGATATAGCTACGCTTTATCTGATCGATTGAGCTATTTAAATTTGCTACAAAAGTATCTAATTTTGGCAAGATATCTTTTTTGAAATCTTCAAGTGTAATATTACTATTTTTTATTAAATTATCCACATCCTTTAACCCTTTTGAAATTTCAGGTATTACCTCATTATTTACCATTTCGATACTATTATTTAGATTTTTGCCAATCTCTTCAAATGGTACTCTTGCCAATCTATCAAGCAATGTTTGAATATCACTCTTTAGCGTCTCAATCGTAGCTGGGACTGTAGGAAGCACATAAAGCCCCTTTTCTTGTGTGATATTTGCTTCTGGAGAGTCTTTGTGGAAATCAAGATTAACAAAAAGTTCTCCAGTGAGCAGACTGATAGTTTGTAGTTGCGCTCTTAGACCTTTTTTTACCAATTTGCGAAGAACTATAATATCGATTCCTTGAGACTCTTTTTTGATACTCTTCTCATCAGCAAATAGGAATCTCTCAGGCTCAATTTTAATCAAAATTGGTATCTTAAACTCAGCATCTTTTTTATCCCCAACCAAAAAGAAATCTACCACTTCACCGATTTTGACACCTCTAAACTCCACAGGAGCGCCCTCTTTTAGACCACGAATAGAATCACTAAAGTAGAGCCAAAAATATAACTCTTTTGTGTATTTTACCTTTTTTGCACTCTTTTGGTCTGAATAGAGTACAAAATGAGTATTATTTTGCACTTCCTCTGGAGCCTTTTGTGAGATGACATTTTTTGCAGAAGTAGAGAAGTTGCCAAAAGATATTCCACCTGAGAGCATCGCTGTCAAAGACTCTGTAGTAATGTCGACACCATCTCCGCTAATTGATGCTCTAATTCCACTACTCTCCCAAAATTTGGTAGCTTTTGTTACAAGTTTTGAATATGGATTTTGAATAAAGATATCGATAAATACTTTTGTGCCATCATCTGAGAGGTGATAGCCAATTACACTTCCTGCTTTCATCTTTTTGTAGTAGATTGGAGAACCAACTTGAATTGAGCCTCTACTTTTTGCCTCCAGAGTTAATCTTAGACCATTACTCAAATCTACAACTACAGGAGGCTCTTTGAGACCTTCAAATTGCTTTTTTCTTTTTTTCCCTTTTGCAGGGTACATTCCAATATAAGAGCCAGACAAAAGCGTATCAAGACCCTCAACTGAATCAGCCCCCAATCTAGCATGCACAATCCAAAACTTGGTATTTTCACTCAGATAATCTTTAAGGCTTTTTTTGATTTCAGCTTTTACGATTACTGATTTCAAGTCTGGAGCAAAATCTACAGCCAAAACTTTGCCCACTTCAATATCTTTGTATTTGATTATAGATTTTTCGGCCATAATCCCAGCTGCAGACTTAAAACTAATCTCGACTATAGCTCCTCTATTGTTTCTATCGTTGATTATCAAAATCAAACCAATAAGTAGAGCTACAATTGGAACAATCCAAACAGTAGAAAATCTCTTCTTTTTTGATATCCAAACAGCCTCTTTGGTTTGAAGCTCTAAACTATCATCAACAGCACCATTGCTCATCACTCTCCTTAGTATCCCAAATCAATCTAGCATCAAATCTTATAGCAGCTAACATCGTCATTACCACCACTAATAAAAAAAATAAAGAACCAGCTCCAGCTTTTATCGTGGTCAAGCCACCAAACTGTACCAGAGCAACCATAATCGATACGACATAGACATCCACCATAGACCACTTTCCAATTATCTCTGTAATTATATACATTCTTCTTCTCTCTTGACGCCTCTTTGTGGACTTTTTTTGTACAGAGATTAAAAGATAAATCAAAATTGCTATTTTTGTAATCGGGACAATAATACTTGCTATAAAAATAACACTAGCAATGAAGTATGAACCACTCTCAATGAAAAACTCTACCCCGCTAATAATCGTATCAGATTGGACTCCTTGGAATGAATAAACGTGCATCATTGGCAACATATTAGCTGGAATATAAAAGATGATGCTTGCAAAGATAAAAGCCCAACTCTGCTGAATGGAGTATGGTATCCTAGGGTGGACACAGTGTCCACATCTTGGACAGATTGCAGTATTATCATCTGCTCCTCTTGGAGGAAATGTCACGATTTGGTGACAAATCTCACAAGTACCTAAACCCTTATCAATCCCTCTCATCTTTTTTTACCTCTGTTAAGTTTTTCTCTTCTATTATATCCCAAATCATATGAGGGTCGTAGATTGTATTGGTATAAGCTACTAGCAGTACTAATGCCATAAAAGACCAGAGTGAGACCCCAAAAATTATATTTCCCATTTTGGATAGTTTGACAATCGATACCAAAATCCCGACAAGATAAACATCGAGCATCCCCCAAGGTGTCATTGCGTACTGGAGTTTGAGCATAGGAATTATACATTTTGGGATATGGTTATGGTAGACAGAGCCAAAGATAAAAATCATATTTAAAATCCATAAAAGCGGTACTACTAAAGTGGTCAAGAAGACTGTCACAGAGAGAATGATATCGTGATTTTGGTAGAGAAAGTAAGCTCCTGTAAAAAAGTTTACCTCTCTTTTATTACCTAAGACTTCAAAACTTAAAAAAGGAAAATAGCTTGTAATTATTATTAAAAAGAGCATAGCCAAAGAGATGGCATACACTCTTTCAATCATATCTGGCCAATATTTAAAGAGGGTATGATTACAATTTGGACATCGATACCTACCACTCTTTGGAGGATAAGGAATTTTGACTATTTCATCACATTCATGACAACAGATAAAGTGAGCATTACCCATAAATCCTCCTCAATTATCCTCTAAAGTCAGCTTCTAAGCTTCAAGCTCCCCAATCTTTACGATTTTATTCTCCACACCGAGTAGTTTGCACGCTCTTGCTTTGATATTTGCGACTGTAAAGCCAAACTTCTCAAAAAGTTGATTAGCTGGAGCTGATGCCCCAAAGCTCTCCATAGCCAAAACATCATCAGCATATTTATACCATTCTACTCCTCGACCAGCCTCAACTGCTAAAATTTTGGTATTTGGATCTAAGACTTGGGATTTGTACTCTTGACTCTGCTCTTCAAAAAGCTCCAAGCATGGTATTGAGACGATATTTGCTTTTACGCCCATCTTTTCTAAGTAGCACCCAGCATTTAGTGATGGCATCACCTCTGAGCCTGTTGCGATGATTGTCAAGGTCGCACCTTCTCGTTTTTTGATGATGTAGCCACCATTTGATACTGCTCCAAAATCTCTCTTTGGCTTTAGAGTCTTAAGTTTTTGACGACTTAGCACAAACCCAGCTGGTTTTTTCATCTTTAGGGCTACCTTCCAAGCTTCTACATTTTCACTCGCATCTGCTGGTCTCCAAACATAAAAATCTGGTAACGATCTAAACTGGCTAAGATGTTCGATTGGCTCATGAGTTGGACCATCTTCACCCACACCGATACTGTCGTGAGTCCAAATAAAGAAATTTTGGATACCACTTAGTGATGCGACTCTGACTGCTGGTTTTTGGTAGTCACTAAAGACAAAAAATGTGGAGTTAAAAGGGATTATCGTACCATAAAGTGCCATTGCATTGGTGATTGCTCCCATTGCATGTTCTCTGATTCCAAAGTGGATATTTTTACCCTCTGGAAAATCTCCCATATCTTTTAGCTCAGTCTTGTTTGATGGAGCTAAATCTGCACTTCCACCCAAAAATCCAGTGATTGATTTAGCGATTGCATTTAGGATTACTCCATTGCTATCTCTTGTTGCCATCTCTTTTTTATCCCAAAACTCTGGAAACTCAATTGAGTCAAAATCTGGATTAAGAAGACGATTTAACGCCTCATTTTGCTCTGCGAAAGGTGCTTGTTTGAGAAGGTGATTCCACTGTTTTTCTAGTAACTCGCCTTCTTCTACTGCACATCTAAATCTTACCAAAACATCCTCAGGAACAAAGAAGCTCTCATCTTCTGGAAAACCAGCCTCTTTTTTAGAAGCTCGTAGCACCTCATCACCAAGTGGAGCACCATGAGTTTTGTGGCTACCTTCAAGACCTACTGCACCTTTCCCAATTTTTGTCTTTGCAATGATAATTGTAGGCTTTGTAGCATTTTTGGCTTGACTCAAAGCACTCTCAATCTCTTCAAAGTTATGTCCATCAATCTCAATTGTTTCCCAATTTTGGGCTTCAAATCTTTTTTTGACATCTTCATCCCAAGCGATTTTGGTATCACCTTCGATTGTGATTGCATTGCTGTCATAAATCAAAATCAAATCTTTTAGCCCCAATCTTCCAGCCAAAGAGCAAGCCTCATAACTAATCCCCTCCTGTAAATCTCCATCCCCACAAAAGCAGTAGATTTTGTGGTCGATTAGCTTGCAAGTTGGAGAGTTGACCTTTTTGGCTGTGTACTCTTTTGCCATCGCAAATCCAACTGCATTGGCTACACCTTGCCCAAGTGGACCTGTAGTAATTTCTACTCCTGGAGTGTGTCCATACTCTGGGTGTCCAGGAGTTTTTGAGTCTAGTTGTCTAAAGTTTTTGAGGTCATCTAGACTCAAATCATATCCCCAAAGATACAAAAGAGAGTAGACAAGAGATGAAGCGTGTCCACCTGAGAATACTACTCTGTCTCTATTTAACCATTTTGGATTTTTTGGGTTGTGGCGTAGATGCTCACCCAAAACCACTGCAATATCAGCAAGACCCATTGGCGCTCCAGGGTGTCCACTGTTTGCTTTTTGTACCATATCACTTGCTAAAAACCTAATAGTATCTGCCATCTTTTTTCTAAGACTATTTGACATTCACTCTATCCTTTTAAAAATTTTCTCTGTGTCTGTGTAGATATTTTTTGATTAAATCCCCAAGCTCATATTTTAAAGCTGAGTCAAACTCCTCAAAACTCTCTTGAAGCTTGAATGCTAGCTCATCTGCATAATCTAAAGCACCATCCAATCCTAGAAGATTTACAAAACTATTTTTATCTCCATCGCTGTTTGTAGGTTTTCCAGCTTTTTGTTGTGAGACTGTAGCATCCAAAATATCATCTTGAATCTGAAATAAAAGTCCCAAATCCATCCCAAAGCTGTAGAGTTTTTCTCTTTTGTCTTTTGGGAGCTGGACAATTACTGCTCCCATCTCTAGGCTTCCAGCAATGAGTTTGGCAGTTTTATTTTTGTGAAGAGTAATGACCTCATCAAGCTTTAGAGGCTTCTGCTCAAAGTATAAATCCAGAGCTTGACCTAGCACCATTCCAGCTCCACCACCATTTTGTGATAAAATTTTTATCAGTTCTACTTTGACATCATCTCTAAAGGCTGAAGTAGCAATCAGATAAAAACTATCAGTATTTAGAGCATCTCCTGCTAAAATAGCTGTGGCTTCATCGTATTTAGCATGGATTGTAGTGTGTCCTCTACGAAGAGGAGCATCATCCATTGCTGGTAAATCATCATGAATTAATGAGTATGTATGAAACATCTCCAGAGCCAAAGCGACTCTTTTGGCGGAGTCTACTAATCCTCTCTCATAAGCTTTTACTACTGCTAAAAGAAGCTTTGGGCGAAACCTCTTCCCTCCAGCTTGTAGCATCATACCAAGAGCATCCTCATAAACGGGGTGAAAACTCTCAACTTTTGGTAAATTTTTGTCTAAAAATTCCTCAAACTCTCTCATCTTTTACATCTTAAGTTTTTAAGGGATTATATCGTAATAGATTTCAAAGAGACTTATCATACCCTTCAAATGGCTGAGGTTTTCCAAGGTAGTACCCTTGTGAGTAATCAATCCCAAGCTCCTTGATAATATTGAAAATCTCCTCACTCTCAATATACTCTGCAACAGTCTTTAGGTTTTGTTCTTTGGCAAATGTGACAATACTTTTTACTGCTGAGATACAGTAGCAGTTTGAGTTGTTAATATCTCGAATCAAAGAGCCATCAATTTTCAAAATATCTGGTTCATAATTTAAAAGTCTCTTGTAGTTTGAGTGTCCTGCTCCAAAATCATCAATAGCAATCTTGACTCCATAACCTTTGACCAATTTTATAAACTCTTTTACCACTTTAAAGTTACGAATTTTTTCATCTTCCAAAAGCTCGAATACAATGTTTCTGCCAAACTCTTTATGTGATTCTAAAAGTTTAATGATAATCTCTCTTGTACTATTTTGTTCGATATCTATTGCTGAGAGATTAATTGATATATCAATATTAAATTTTCTTAGCATCTTAAAAGAGTATTTTAAGACTTCATTTGTAATTTGAGAATAGAGGTTACTCTTTTTTGCAGTCTCAAGAAATATCCTAGGAGGCAAGACTCTATCTTTCTCATCTATCAATCTTACAAGGGACTCATACTTTGTAATTTTACCTGTTTTATTGTCGATGATAGGTTGAAAATAGAGAACAATTCTAGAGTTGCTTAAAGCATTTTTAATAGTGTGGACAATTTTCATATTCTCTTTTGCCCTTTTTTGCTCAATCGAAGCCAAACCATCAGCCACAATAAATGAGTTTCTATCTTTTATCAATTTTTTAATTCCAAGTTTAGCAGACTCAAACTTCTTTTTGCCACTAAAAGCTACACTAAAAAGTGTGGAAATTAGATGATAGTGTCCATCAACTTTTAGATATGTTTTGTTGATACTATTTTGAATCTGTTTGAGGTGAATAATTACTTGAGCTGAATTCTTTTTACATACATCCTTTTCCAAAATAAAAGCATACTCTCCATTTTCTAGATGGTAGAGTTTGTCAAAGTTAAACTCTTTACCAAGCTCTCTTTCAAAACTTTTTTTTGCTTCTTCTTGAATCATAAAAATAGTATTATTATCGTAAAAATCCTCCATGATATCAAAGTCTTCAATCTTTATAAATACTACAATTGGCTCTTTTGCATTTTTTATCGCATCGTTAAGCTGTTTGGTAGGACTCATAATATCAGTAATATCATTCCTCAAAGAGATATACTCAATAATTTTACCACTCTCATTAATTATTGGCATCACCAAACAATCTACATAGTAGCTTTTACCATATTTTGTCATATTTCTGATGACACCTTTCCAAATACCCTTTTCATGTTTTATTACTTGCCACATCTGTTTGTACATCTCTTTTGGATTGTTTGGATGACGGATGATATTATGGCTTGAGCCTATTAATTCATCTTTTGAGTAGCCAGATATTTTACAAAAGGCATCATTGACATAAGTGATTATACCTTGTGGATCTGTTTTGGAGATTATTGAGCTATGATTTGTAGCTTTGACAAAAGCATTCAAAAATCTAATATTATTTTTTATGCTCTCTGCATAAGTGATTTTATCTATAATCTTTCTTAGTAGATAATAGAGAGTCTCCACACTTAAGGGTTTGAGCAAATAACCATCTACTGGTACTTTAATGCTTTCTAGAAAAATATCTTTTTTTTTATATTTTGAGTAGATGATTATTGGAATATTTTGATTTTTTCTTTTAATTGCATTTGCTAATTTTAGACCATCACAGCACTTATCAATATCAATAATAATAATATGTGGTTCAGAGTTTAAAAAAAGCTCAAAACCCTTACCCAAATTTTTGGCTGTTATTAGATTTGGGAAAAGTTCTTTGAATATTTTTAAACTATCATTATCCATATGCTTATCATTAATCTGTTTATTATCCCAAATATATAAAACTTTTATATTTTTTAGATAAACATCATAATCTTTTAAATGGATACTCTTTTTGAAACTAGACATTTAGAAGCCTTCTTGATAACTTTTACAAACTATTTTTGGATTTTTTTGGTAGCAAAAGCTACAGCTAATTTATGAAGAATAAACTTCTGGACTTATACTATCATATTTATTTAAAAATATTGACCAATTTATATATTTTTTTACTTAAAAGCTCAATTAGTAATAATATTTAAAGTTTTTCTACTACCAAAAGCCCATTTTATGAACTATTCTAGTTTTTTTATTATTTAATAAATAGTTGTTTTTATTAAATTATATTAGATCAGAAATCATGAACATTAAAAAAACTGCTATCTTTTTAAATTCGATTTTAATTGAATTTAGGCTAATCTTCTTACTCATAAAGAAAAAATTAGATGAGGTAAAAAATGATAAAATTATCAGATAGAGTAGAATCTCTTTCACCATCAATGACAATAGCAATCTCGACTTTAGCAAGAGAGTTGAAAGCTCAAGGAAATAATGTACTTAGCTTCTCTGCTGGGGAGCCAGATTTTGATACGCCACAAAAAATAAAAGATGCAGCAATTGATGCAATCAATAGTGGATTTACAAAATATACAGCTGTAGCTGGTATTCCTGAGCTTTTGGAAGCAATTGCTGGCAAACTAAAAAGAGATAATGGTTTAGAGTATGAGCCAGATATGATTATTGCTAGCAATGGAGCAAAGCAGTCTCTTTTTAATCTTACTCAAGCTTTGATTGAAGAGGGTGATGAGGTAATTATTCCAGCACCTTATTGGGTTACTTATCCTGAGCTTGTCAAGTATGCAGGTGGTAAACCTATTATCATTGAAACTGATGAGAAGCAAGGTTTCAAAATTACTCCAGAACAGTTGCAAATTGCTATTACTCCAAAGACAAAGCTCTTGATTCTTACTACTCCATCAAATCCAACAGGTGCTGTCTATTCAAAAGATGAACTAAAAGCATTGGCCGAAGTGTTAGAAGGCACAGATATTTTAGTAGCTAGTGATGAAATGTATGAAAAGCTTGTCTTTGGCGGTATGGAGTTTACATCTGTTGCATCAATTAGTGATGATATGTTTGAGAGAACTATCACAATCAATGGTCTTAGTAAAGCAGCATCGATGACTGGTTGGAGATTTGGTTATTTGGCATCACCAAAAAAAGAGCTTATTAAAAAGATGGTCTCTTTGCAGTCTCAAAGTACATCAAATATAAACTCAATCACACAAAAAGCTGTCATCCCAGCACTAAATGGTGAGATTGATGAAGAGATTGAGATGATGAGAGAAGCTTTTGAAGCTAGAGCTAGAGAAGCTACAGAACTATTTAATGCTATTGATGGATTGAGTGTGCTTGAGCCTCAAGGAGCTTTTTATCTCTTCGTAAATATTAAAGATTTGGGGATAAACTCTATGAAATTCTCTCAAGATTTACTCAAAAATTTTGAAGTAGCAGTCGTACCTGGTATTGGATTTGGTTCTGAAGGGTACTTTAGATTCTCTTTTGCTACTGATATTGTGACAATTAGAGAAGGAATCAGAAGAATAGAGAAGTTTGTAAAGAGTTTGGAAGATTAAATAAAAATTAAAATTATCCCCAACCAATCCCGAGCAAGGAAGGGAAGGGGATAATATTTTATTAAAAAACTTCAAAGTTTGTCAAAAACTCCCCAAGGAGGGGAAAATGATTTTAGGGGTTATTTTTGAGTTTAACCTTGAGCATTTCCTTTTCCATTTCCTTTTCCATTTCCACTACCATTGCCGTGACCTTCGCCACTTTTAGATCCTTTTTCTTTATCATCTCCGCCACTTTTTTGTGGATACTCTTCGTGACAATACTCTACACCATCGATTGTTCCCAAAGCACAACAGCCATCTTCTACACCCATATTTTTCAAAGCTCTGTCAAATGCCCAGTAGTGATTGTAGCTAGCATCTCTTAATTTTGTGAAAGCTTTTTCTATATCTTTGGCTCCATCTGCAGTAGCAATCTCAATTTTCTCATTCAAATCATTAATATCAGTTACTTCTACCATACAACCGACCTCTAAAGCATCTTTTGGTGATTTAGTACCTTTTTCATAAAGTGCATCATAAAGAGACTGGATAGCTGGAATATCATATTTACCACTTGGCATAGCAGTAAGTTCTACACTACTATTTGCTACTCCTTCAGAGACATTTGAGAGATTATCAGGAGTAATATTATATTTTTTGACAATAGCTTGAACTGTTGAGACATGTTTAGATTCTGACTTTGTGGAGATATTATAAAGGGAGTAGACTTTACTTTTATCTGGCGTATTTTCATATTTTGCGTATAGATTTGAGTAGACATCATAAGCTAATCTCTCTTCATTGCCCATGTAAGCGACTGCATCTTTTAGCTCTTGAGATAGATTATAAAGAGTATCTCCTAGATCTACATAACCATTTTCACTCTCTTCACCATGACCATTTGCTCTAGAACCTTCTTCTCCTTTTGTTCCTCTATCTCCTTTACCATTGCTGTTGGTATTTTCTCCATGCTCCTCATCTTTTTTACCTTTATTCTTCAAGTTATCCATAGAGTTT
>Ga0256843_1001570_pt1 | contig 17801 bp, 13 predicted proteins | sample AlvinellametaG_FD_191572 | JGI IMG/M metagenome (GOLD analysis project Ga0256843, IMG submission 191572) | Pompeii worm associated microbial communities from hydrothermal vent at the East Pacific Rise, Pacific Ocean - Alvinella | ecosystem: Host-associated > Annelida > Integument > Unclassified ... | reverse complement strand
GCGTTCGGCTTGTTCGGCTTCAAATTTGGTTTGATCGATTTCTTTTTTGATGTTTTGAATGTTATCGACCAAATCTTTTTCTTCTTTCCATTTGGTATAAATTTGATTGCGCTCTTCTTTGAGTTCCGCCAATTCTTTTTCTAGTTCGGCGATTTTCTTTTCGTCTTTTTCGCGTTTGATGGCGGCGAGTTCTATTTCCAACTGCATGATTTTGCGGTCGAGTTTATCGAGTTCTTCGGGTTTGGAATTGATTTCCATACGCAATTTACTGGCGGCTTCGTCCATCAAATCGATGGCTTTGTCCGGCAAAAATCTGTCCGAAATATAACGGCTCGACAATTCCACGGCGCTGATAATCGCATCGTCTTTGATACGCACCTTGTGGTGTTGTTCGTATTTGTCTTTGATACCGCGCAAGATGGAAATAGCCGATTCTTGATCGGGTTCGTCCACCATTACTTTTTGGAAACGGCGTTCGAGCGCTTTGTCTTTTTCAAAGTGTTTTTGGTATTCGTCCAAGGTAGTGGCTCCGATGGTTCGGAGTTCGCCACGTGCCAAGGCGGGTTTCAAAATATTAGCGGCATCCATGGCGCCTTGTCCGCCACCGGCACCTACCAACGTGTGAATCTCATCGATGAAAAGGATGATATCCCCTTCGGATTTTTTCACTTCGTTGACAACCGATTTCAATCTTTCTTCAAACTCTCCTTTGTATTTGGCACCTGCCATAAGGGCTCCCATATCCAAGGAATAGATTTGTTTGTCCTTCAAGTTGTCGGGTACGTCACCTTTGGCGATTCGGTGTGCCAAACCTTCGACGATGGCCGTTTTTCCGGTTCCGGGTTCACCCACCAAAATCGGGTTGTTTTTGGTACGGCGCGATAAGATTTGCAATACACGGCGTATTTCTTTATCACGACCGATGACCGGGTCGAGTTTGCCTTCGCGGGCGAGTTTGGTCAAATTAATCGCGTATTTTTCCAAAGCCTGATAAGTGTCTTCTTGGCTTTGCGAAGTTACGCGACTTCCTTTTCGGATGTCTTGAATAGCGGCTTCCAAAGCTTTTTTGGTTACGCCCATGTTTTTAAGCATGCGCGAAACTTCATCACCGCTGTCAAATATAGCCAATAAAAGATGCTCAATACTTACGTATTCATCTTTCATTTTTTCGGCTAAGTTCAAAGCGTCTGTTAAGGTTTTGGAAGCGGTTCGCGACAACTGCGGTTGTCCGCCACCGCTTTGTTTGGGCAATGATTGAATATATTGTTCCAAACGTTGTTTGAATGTATTTACATCTACACCGGTTTTTTTCAAAATATGCGGTGAAACATTTTCGTCTACTTCTAAAATAGCTTTCATCAAGTGCGCATTGTCAATTTGCGGATTACCCAATCCTTGCGCAATCTGCAAAGCTTTTTGCACCGCTTCTTGTGATTTTATGGTAAATTTATCAAAATTCATAGTCTTCAATTTTTTTAGTTAATAACAGTTTTTTTAGTTCGCCCAACAAGTTACAAAATTTATTCCCAACCGGCAAATCGGACAAATCGGCTGTTTTTATTCTAAAATGCTGAAATCTTGTCTGTTAGGGCTGACAAATCGGCGGTTGTTTTAGTTGATAGTTAAAAGTTGATAGTTGATAGTCTCGTCCCGTAGCTACGGGACACTAAGGACGTAATTTTCTTGTAGAAAACCATAAAGGCATACCTTAACAATATTGGGTACACGATTAGTTAATGAAGTTCCTTCTTAATGCTTAAAAACCATTTTCCGAAGGAAAATAAAATCAGAGAAATCAGGCTCCAAAATCTGAGTAAAAAGTTGCACAGCAACTAAACTTTGCGTATTAATTTAAACCATAACCTGTCCCGACTTTTCGGGATAAACTATATAAGTTATATTTCCTAAGTGTTTGCTTTGTAAACTTATATAAGTGCATGTAAGGTGTTGCGCATAAAACTTCCGTGTATCTTTGTGTCAGCTTTGTGAAACTTTGCGTAATAATTTAAATCATAACCTGTCCCGACTTTTCGGGATAGGCTATATAAGTTGTATTTTCTAAGGGTTTGCTTTGCAAACTTACATAAGCACATATAAAGTGTTGTGCGAAAGAACTTTTTTGGCACATCGTATTCCGACAAACACGATATCAAGTAATAAAATCCGTGCAAATCTGTGAAATTCGTGGTTAAAACCTATTTTCCGAAGGAAAATAAAAATCCGTGTAAATCTGCGTCAAAAAAAACGCTTGCGTAGCACCAATCAGCATCTTTGCGTCTTCCAACAATTACAATTGGGGACAGGGTTTCAAGAGATATTAACTGAATTTCCGTATCTTTACGTTTTCTTAATGAGTTGAAAGTTAAAAGTTGAAAAATTACAAAATATGAACAAACCTTTAATATTTGTTACCAACGATGATGGAATAACCGCTCCCGGCATCCGTGCCTTGATAGAAATGATGAACCAATTGGGTGAGGTAGTAGTAGTGGCACCTGACCGGATTCATTCGGGAAAAGGTCATGCTGTTACGATTCATACTCCTTTGTATATGGATGCTATTAAAATAGACGAAGGACCCCAAAGAGAGTTTAAAACCAATGGCATGCCGGTGGATTGTGTCAAATTAGGACTGGCACATGCCGTAAACAGAAAACCGGATTTATTGGTGTCGGGATTGAATCATGGATTGAACAACTCTATCAATGTTTTGTATAGCGGGACTATGGGAGCCGCCATTGAAGGAGCTATTGAAGGGATTCCTTCTATCGGATTCTCCTTGGACAACTACGATTGGCATGCCGATTTGGAACCGGCTAAATATTATATGAAAAAAATCGCAGAACAAGTTTTAAAAGACGGATTACCCAAAGGTATTTCGCTAAATGTAAATATCCCCAATCTAGCCTTGGAAGAAATAAAAGGTATTAAAATCGCCCGTCAATCCATGGACAGATGGAATGAAACTTATGATAAACGCACCAATCCGTTCGGACGGGATTATTATTGGCTCAACGGAAATTTCACCTACGAAGATAAAGGCGAAGATACCGATGTACACGCCATCAAAAACGGCTATGTTTCGGTGGTGCCTGTGCAATTTGATTTGACGGCGCATAAATTTATCGATGATTTGAAGAAAATGGAAGAATGAAAGATGTCGGATGCCGGATGACCGGTGTTTGGTACCGTTAACAAAAGAGCGGTTGACTGACGACTAATTACAAAAAGACTATTGACTGAATAATGCATAGAAATTTTCTTATAGTATTTTTCTGGTTTGTCCTATATGCAAATTTTGCTCAAACGGAAAACAAATTCCAAGGACAGATGTTTTCTTCAGATGTTAATATGGGATATAATTTGGCACGGATTGAAACAAATTATTGGTTTGAAGAAAAAATGCCTTATTCTTTTCAACTCAATTGGCATCGTTCCAATTATGAAAATCAAAATCGCTTAAATATTTTCGGTTATTCGGATTTTGGTGCGACATTTCTCTACCATGATTTTCGTGATAACGAATTAGGTAAAAACTACGGATTATATGCTTTTATGGAATATTATCTGAATCGTCCGTCACATCGTTTGCAATTGTCTTTTCGGGTTTCACAGGGAATAGCCTATAATACCAATCCTTATAACCGGCAAACCAATTCTAAAAATAAATTATTTGGTTCGCACTTGTTATTTCCCATTGATGTTGCTTTGTATTTAAAATATCCAAAAATTTTCGGACATTGGGGTTGGCAAATGGGATTGGCTATTTTTCATTATTCCAATGGGTTTTTACAGTCACCCAACTACGGAGCTAATATTCCAAGTTTGACCCTGGGACTCAATTACGATTTTCGTTCCAATGAAGTTTTGTCGGATAAACATTTTCCGGATTATGAGAAAAAATGGCAATTTTTAGCTTTTTTACGCTTGGGTATCAACGAAAGTGTTTATTACGATAGTGGGCAACGTCCTTTTTTCGTGCCGGGTTTTCAAGTAGAAAAACATCTGTCATTCCGGCATAAAATCAATTTTGGTGCTGAATTATATCTGTCTTATTTTTTGAGGGAACAGATTCGCTATGAGTATTATTCCATGTCGGAATACCGTTTGGACAAAATGTATGATTTTAAACGTATAGGTGTCTTTGCCGAATATGAATTTTTTTATCAAAAATTGGGTATTAATATGGGTGTAGGTTATCATGTGTATTCGCCTTATCCGTACAGAACTAAACTCTACAACCGTTTTGGAACGAAATATTATTTAAGCAAGCATTGGATAGGTTTATTTAGCTTGAAAGTTTATGATATCAACAATGCCGAAGCCATGGAGTTTGGGGTGATGTATAGATTATAAAATTAGAAATTAGATTTTAGAAGTTAGAAATGCTAATTACGAATTAGGTGGTTGAGTGTCCGCCTTAGGCGGATGTATCGAAGTCACCGGTGTTTAATGTTAAATGACAAATGAAAAATTATAAATTAAAAATATTACTCTTTTTACTAGGTTTAACCGTTTTAACTTCTTGTAATAAATCGCCTTTTACTTGTGAATTTTCGGGGGAAAAGGAAATCAAAACAGTTGAACTGGAAGATTTTAACAGCCTAGAAGTCAATCCGCAGATTGAACTCAAAATTTTTCATTCCACTGAAAATAAAATGACGATTGAAACCGATAAGGATGTAATGAAAGATATTGATTATCAAATTATTGATAACAAACTTGTTTTGACAAATCACCGGGAATGTTTGATTCAAAATACCGATGCCGTAGCAACTATCACCTTATATGTAGATGATATCAACACGATTATTGCCAACACGGATTTGGATATTTATTCAGGAAATCTTTGGCAGTTTAATGAACTGAAAATTATTTGCGAAAACAATGAAACCGGCACCAACAATATCGCAGATTTTCACCTGCAAGTAGATATTGATAAATTGGATATCATAGCTAACGGAAGTAGTATTTTTGATATTTCCGGATCTTGCCGGGACTTGTATGTGGGATTTTATGGGGTTAATCCTGTATTGAACGCTAAGGATTTAATTGCCCGGAAAATAAAAGTTTTACAGCGTAGCGATGCCGATATGCATTTATATCCCGTAGAAGAAATCACCGGTGATTTGTACGGTTATGGTGATATCTATCTTTATCATCATCCGCCAGTAGTAAATATTACCGAACATTATGCAGGTCATATTTATTTTGTAAATTAGCCCGTTCAAAACCGATGCCATGGCAAAAAAATCCAAAAACCAACAAGGAGGCGTACGTATTCCCCGTTTTATCATTAATACCGGAAAATTTCTTCAATTTTTCTCGCCCGGTTTAGCGATGAACTATGTGCGATACTTATTTCAAAAACCGATCAAACATAAAATGCCTGCTGCTGAAAAACCGCTGGCGGACAGCGCGAACATCTCCTATATTGAAGTGCCGGAAATAGGCAAAAAAATTGCCGTTTATCAATGGGGAGAAGGAGATAAAAAAGCTTTGGTGGTTCACGGCTGGTCGGGACGTGCTACACAACTTTATAAGATTATCAACACTTTATTGGAACAGGGCTATCAGGTAACAGCCTTTGATGCACCGGCACACGGTAAATCCACCGGCAACAAAACCATGATGCCCGAGTTTATCAAAACCGTAGAAAAAATAGCCGAAAAATATGGGCCTTTTGAAGTAGCTATCGGACATTCCATGGGAGGAATTACCCTGCTCAATGTGCAAGGCGAAAAACATCCATTTAAAAAGTTGGTGGTTATCGGTACACCCGACAGTATCTACAATATCTTTAACGGATTTGTCGAAAAATTGGAATTGAAACCCATCGTGGCTGAAAAACTCATCGCCGTGTTTGAAAAAATCACCGGCAAAAGCATCTTTGATTTTCACGGGAGCAAACAAGCCGAGAAAATAAATGAACCCGTTTTGGTCATTCACGATGATAACGACAAAGAAGTGCCGGTTATCGATGCCATGAATAATTACAAACATCTGAAAAACGGCAAACTCTTGCGTACCAAAGGTTTGGGCCATAGCCGTATCTTAAAAGATGATAAGGTAGTTGAGGAAATTATGGCGTTTGTTTCGGGGGAATAATGGCATACCTAAGGCTATGCGAAGTTTGCAACTTCACTAAACATAAATCTCTATACTGAAACTTTCCCTTTGATTCGCGGATGCGGGTCATAACCCTCCAATTCAAAATCCTCATATTTGAAATCAAAAATTGATTTTACTTCCGGATTGATTTTCATCGTGGGAAGCGGTCGCGGTTCGCGGGTGAGTTGCAATTTTACCTGGTCAAAATGATTTTTATAGATATGCACATCGCCAAAGGTGTGCACAAAATCGCCGTATTGTAAGCCTGTGACTTGTGCCATCATCATTGTTAAAAGTGCATACGAAGCGATATTAAAAGGCACGCCCAAAAACACATCGGCACTGCGCTGGTACATCTGACACGATAATTTTCCGTCAGCTACATAAAACTGAAAAAAAGCGTGACAAGGAGGCAAAGCGGCTTTGCCTTCGGCTACGTTTTGTGCAAAACTCTTGGAAGTGTCCGGCATCACCGAGGGATTCCATGCCGATACCAACATCCGCCGGCTATCGGGATTTTTCTTTAAAGTTTTCACTATTTGGGCAATTTGATCAATACCATCATTGTTCCAGTTGCGCCATTGTGCGCTGTACACCGGACCTAAATCACCGTTTTCATCAGCCCATTCGTTCCAAATGCGCACGCCGTTTTCCTGCAAATATTTGATATTGGTATCGCCTTTGAGAAACCACAACAATTCGTGAATAATGGATTTTAAATGTACTTTTTTAGTAGTCACCAAAGGGAAACCTTTTTGCAAATCAAACCGCATTTGATAACCGAATACGCTACGCGTACCGGTTCCCGTCCGGTCACTTTTATCGGTTCCGTTGTCTAAAATGTGTTGTAGGAGTGTTAAATATTGTTTCATAGTTTTTTTGATAATTTTATATGAATGCCGGATGTCAGATGACCGATGCCGGATGTTATTTTGACAGGGCGACCGGATCAGGTTCAAATAAGTAAGAATAACCTGCTCAGCGAAGTTTGCAACTTCGCTTTATGACAGCTTTTCATTGAATTGCGAAGTTACAAACTTTGCAAAACACCAAGCAATTTTTTAGACCTGGAAGGTTTCCAAAACCCTCCGGGTCTGATATCGGAAACAAAGATAAAATTATTTTTTGAATGGACGGTATTCCGCTCCGTCGGGCAACAAAATACTTTCGATGATATCGATTTTCAAATCTTTAATATCAATACCAATTCCTTGATTATTAATTTTTTCTACTTCTTTATAAAATCCGGTATTGACTTTTTTAATCCTTGCCAAGGTGATATGCGGTACAAAGTGCTCCTTGATTTCATCGATAAATCCGGCTTGAAACAAGCGGTTTTCAATCTCCATATAAATTTGTTTCAGTTTTTGCTCTTTATCCTTTATTTTGGCATACAAAACCGTAGGTTTATGCCGGCGTTCGAAATATGCCAAACCTGTAATACGGATATTGACTTCAAAATCCTGATGAAGCATATCCGATAAAATTTCCTTCAACACAGCGATTTTTTCCACCGGAGTATTTCCCAAAAAATGATAGGTTAGATGTAGATTTTCCGGGCGTTTGGTCCATTTGAATTTACCTTTTTCACAAAAAAAGTCCTTTGCTTGTTCCAACAGATTAAACAAGTCCGGATGATATGTGAAACTACCGATAAAAATTCTTTTTTCTTTCATATTTTTGTGTCATCTATTGTCACGTGAAAGGGCCCTTTCAATAATTTATAGAGACGCAATGCATTATGTCTCTGCAAATTAAATTTTCAACATATCAAACCCCAACAGGTGAAAAATCTTTCCTTCCAGTGTTTTTGCGTAAGCGCGCAAATCTTTTTTGTTTTCTTTTACCAGCCATTGATTCAGGTCGGTAATATCTGCATTCAATCTTTTTTCACGGGGATGATAAATAGCGGTTTCGTTGTGATTTAAGATGAGATTATGTTTTATATAATGTAAATTTTTGAAAAATATTTTTCTTTCTAATTTAGGCCGGAAATATTTCAATATTTTATCAAAAGCTCCTTGTTGTACAATAGCGTTGTTGCAATGTTGACAAACGTGAATGGTGATTTTTTTGTTAAAACGGTATACATCTACGGTATTCATTCCACAATTACAACAATGTAAATGTTTGTCGCGGTGTATCAATTCCATATTGTTTAATGAAAATTTTTGCTTCATCTGCGAATAAGCATAAGCTACTTTGAGCAACCGGAATTGGAAGTAAATCAAAAGCATGTAAACCGGCATAAAAAAGATGTTCAATTGTGACTCAAATAAGACCCCGTCATAAAAACCGTGAGCCAACACAGCTAGTATAAAGGCCAGAGACAAACCCTTGTAATTGGGTTTTATCTTCTTGTGAATATAAAAAGCGATTCCCATATATACGGAAAAAGAGATATGTCCGACCGTGGCAAAAATAAAACGTTGCGCCAATAATGTATGAGGATGAGCCGCCCGCATGGCGTAAAAAATGTTTTCAATCACCGAAAAACCCAAGGAAATAGCAGCAACATAGATAATCCCGTCGACAATTTCGTCAAATTCACTTTTAATCAGCCGGTACAATAAAAACAGTGTTAACAGCTTGGAAAATTCTTCTACCACACCGACTTTAAAAATGGCATCAAATAGTGTAAAATGTGGATTGACAAAGAAATACAAAAATGAAGTAACCGTAGTAGAAATGATTCCTCCTAAAAATGAAAAAAGTACCAATCTGCCCAAAGGTTCTTTATCGTATTTGTCATATGAACGAATGTATAACAAAAACAAAAATCCTATAAAATACGATAAAACCGCCAACTCAATGTTTTGCATAATCAAAATTTGTCAGGTTTCAAATATAATGAAATTCCTGTGAAAAATGATAGAAAATTGTATATTTACGACATAAACCTGCCGGTGCAAAGCATTAGATGAATAAAAACCTGAAAATATCGCATTTTGAACAAATAAGTATCCGTTTTTCCCTGTCACAAGTGATAACGGGATTGCTATTGGGATTGGCTTATGCTTTTGCTTTTTATGCGCTGTTATACGTGGCCCGCGAAGCTTTCAGAGTACTTTCGGTCAGCGATGTGTACGATATGTGGGTTTTAACGGACAAAGAAGTTCGTTTTTTCAATTTGTTTTATGCTTATCTGGCGATTTTTTTGGGTGTATCTATGGCTTTTCAATACATTTTTGAACGTCCGAAAAGGATGTTCGAAAAACAATACCGCCGGAAAATCAGCATCCTGCACGATCAAAGATTTTTGAACTGGTATTTTTTGAGTTTTTTCTCCAAAACAGCCTTGGCTTTCGGTTTGATGTTCGGGGTGGGTTTCCCGCATTTTTACAATGCCCATTATGTTATCGATTTTTACCCGGACTATATCTATTTATTTGCTTTGATTGTTCTAGTACTGTATTTGCAGATGTGGGTGAATATCCGGCGTACTTTCAGAGGTAGAAGTTTGAAATGGATGCTCGGCTCATTTGCAATTATCAGTTTGCTGGCATACGGTTTTGCTCAAATCGATATTATTGATTATAAAAAACTTAACCGGTCTTTTTTGCAATACAATATTTTCGAACGTTATCACTTGGAATTACCAGAATCGGATTCTTATCAAAAATTGTTCAAATCCGGCTTATCGATGAAAATTTATTTAATTGAAAATCAAATTAATCCGGAAGCCAAACCTTTTATTATTGTCGATAAAAAACTCATAGCTTGGGAACAATTGCCTGCTATCGTTTCGGAATGGAAGGAGCAACATCGTGAAGAAGAAAAACCTTTGCTTTTACAGCATTTGTTTATCGATAAGGATATCAAAATGAAACACATAAAACAATTTAAAAAGGCATTGACTAAAATATACTTTCGCAATGTGGCTTATGCCGTGATTCCGGCCGATAAAAAATATCCCAAAGCCTATTATCAATACACCGTTTTAAGATACCGGCTACCGACTTGGTATGCTTATCCGTTCGACTTTGAACATACGTGGAATGACATCAAAGATTATAAAAATAAAATAAGGTTGAAACTGTCGGCATCCGGCCAAATATCCGTTAACGGACAAACAGTAGCGGATGAATACTTACAAACAAAGCTTAAAAACCTGATCGACCGGCATCCGGTTGATTATGTCATTATTTTTCACATCAATGACGATGCTCATTTTCAGGACTATATAAAAGTAATCGCTTCCATTCGAAAAAGCATTGATGATTTTAGAGAATCATATGCGCAAAAAACTTTTGGTAGCACTTACCGGTTTTTAAATCTTGAACAAGAGAAGGAAGTCAAAGAAAAATACCCTTTAAAACTCCTTGAAATCACACCGGAAATAGAAAAATATTTACAAGAAAATTCAAATCCTGTAAATAGCGATTATTAATTTTGAACATGGATTCTTAATAAAAACAAAATTTTATATGAGCTGATATTCCCGATAGCTATCGGGATTGCTAAGCAAACTCTTAAATTTAAAAACTTATAATTCTTACCGTGTCCCCAACGAAGTTGGTGGATATGGTTAAAAAAATATAATTTATGTCCGAAAACTTTCACGAAAAAGTCTTGGAGATCGTCCGGCAAATACCTTACGGACGGGTAACCACCTACGGCGCCATTGCCCGCCGCTTGGGAAGCCCGCGTAGTGCGCGTATGGTCGGTTGGGTACTCAACAGCCAAAAAGGCAACAGCGATATTCCCGCCCACCGCGTCGTAAATCGCCAAGGATTGCTCACCGGTAAAATGCACTTTGAAGGAACCAACTTGATGCAGGAATTACTCGAAAGCGAAGGCGTGGAAGTCGAGGATAACCGGGTGGATTTGGAGAAGTATTTTTGGGATCCCTTATCATGAGCTCGCAAAGGCGCAAAGCTATGTGTAGTTTGCAACTTTTCATCATAAACAAACAAGGATTTTTATATGTAAATTTCCTATATAAAACATGAAATACGCGAAGTTGCAAACTTCGCTAAGCATAGGTTTTTTATGTGTCTGTGTGTAAAAATAAATTTTTAATGTATATTTGAAAGCAACAATAATTCCTAAACAATGAAACATTTACAAAAGACTTGGCTTATTCTTTACTTGTTGCTCCCCGTTTTTCATGTAGCGGGACAAGTAAACATCAACGAATATAAAATCGAAAACGACAAAATATCCTACAAACTCATAGCCCGGAATCATAAAATCACCAAGGATGTAACGGCACTGAAAACCAAGGAAAAAACCGAAGAAAATACCGCTGGTTTAACAACCGATGCCGGTTTCAGTTTTGAAGTGATGTGGACATCATGGCGGGCACCGGGCAAACTGCACAATGCCGAAAATCCGGTAGTGTTCACCCAAAAAGATTTTGAAATCGACAAAGTGGATATCCAAGAGGCAGCTGGGGATAAAATTATGAGGGTGCATATGAAACCTCATTATCATTTGAAAGTCTCCATTGAGTACTTATTGCCTAAAGACGCTTTCTACATTCGTAAGAAAATTATCGTTAAAGACGAAAAATCCAACAAGCATTTCTTGCAAAAAATGTCCCCAATCGATGCGTATTTACCTGAAACGGAAATAGACAGCCTCATCAAACCGGGCGGCTTCGGACAACCCGTTGCCTTTCTTTCGGGCCGTAAAGGTGTATTTATGGCTTTGGAATATCCGGCAGCCGGCCAAATAATCGAAGATGCAAAGGACATTCGTAGCACTTATCAGCATATCCGGTGTGCCCAAGAAATCGGACAGAAAATCGATGCAAAAGGAATTTCATCGGCCCGGGCTGTCATCGGATTGACGCCCGACAAACGCTTGCGCTGGTGGTTTTACCAATATATGGATGACATCCGTTTTCCCATTAAAAAACCTTATACTTTATACAACTCTTGGTATGATTTGCGTTCGCCGGCCTTTAAAAACATTCCCAAGGAAAACATTATGAACGAAACCAACATCATGCGCATCATCGATTTGATTCAAAAAAACATGACCGACAAATACGGTATTCATCTCGATGCGTTTGTGTTGGACGACGGCTGGGATGTGTACGAAAGCGACTGGGTAACCCGCAAAGAAACTTTCCCGAACGGCATGAAACCCATTTCAGACCGCTTAAAACAGATGAACACCGGCTTGGGAATATGGTTCGGGCCTACGGGCGGTTATTCATTCCGCAACAGACGTATCGGATGGATGATGCAACACGGCTACGAAGTGGTAGGCGATACTAGTAAACGACACGATGCCATGCTTTGTTTAGCCGGCAAAAATTACAGCAAACTTTTCCGCCAAAGAACCGTGGATTTTGTCAAAGACGAAGGCGTTTCATTCTTTAAATGGGACGGTATCCAATTTTCGTGCAGTGAACCCGACCATGGACATCCCGTAGGCATATATTCCCGTCGGGCAGTCATGGAATCGGTGATTGACAAATGTGAGGCGGTACGGAAAATCAATCCGGATGTGTATCTGAACATCACTTCCGGCACTTGGTTGAGCCCGTGGTGGTTGCAATATGCCAATCAAATTTGGATGCAAGGCTACGATTACGGCTTTGCCAATACGCCGTCTATCAGCAAACGCGATGCTGCCATGACCTACCGCGATTACGTACTTTGGGACGATTTTCAACACCACGACAACTGGTTCCCTATCGCCAATTTGATGACCCACGGCATCATCAAAGGCAATCTGCAAAAACTCGGCGGCGAAAAAGAACCCTTGGACAAGTTTACAAACAATGCGCTATTATATTTCGGAAGAGGGGTTTCCATGTACGAACTCTATATTTCGCCCGATATTCTGTCGCCCGAAGAATGGAAAGCCATTTCGCAATCGATGCAGTGGGCCAAAGACCGGTTCGATATTTTGAAAAACTCTTTTTATGTGGGAGGCAATCCCGCCGAAAAACAAGCTTATGCGTATGTACATTTCAACAAAGACAAAGGAATCGTTGCCGCTAGAAATCCTTTTATAGAAAAACAAAAACTGAAAATAAAATTGGACAAGGACTTGGGCTTGGATCAAAATTCGAAAGATTTAATCGTGGAGCAAGTCTATCCTTATCATTACATCATGGATAAAACTTTTAACGAAGGAGACAGCTTTGAAGTGGAACTCGACGGCTACGAAACGGCGGTATATGAAATTTATCCGCGAAGCGAAGCCCGTTGGCTCTTACCGGCAAATACCAAATTTCGCTACAAAAAAATCGATGACAAGACTTTGGAATATACTTTTTACGATACGGAAAATCCGGTGATTTTGAATCCGGGAACAGTCAGAAAGATTTATCGCAACCGCAAGAAAGTAAAAGACCTGAAAAGTCTTTTTGCAGAAAAAGCAAAACCTCTAAAACCTGTTGACAGCCGGCTGGATATTCAAAATAACACGGTAAGTTTTGACTTTCAAACACCCGGAAACACTAGCAATATTCAATTGGCCGTGCTCTACACCAATGAAGACAACACCCAAAAATTGCCCGGCTTTGAAATAGAAAAAAACGACCGGTTGACTTTTGCCAACGAATACAAACAAAAGAAAAAATGGATATGGAAAGTTTATAACGTACAACCCGGTAAAATTTCCGGCAGAATAGCCTTTGACAAAGGAACGCGATTATCCGGAAAAAATGTTAAACTCTACCTGATTTACGACCAAAAAGCGCCGGATACAGTTCGATTTACCGTAAAAATGAAAAAGAAAGTTCCCGGTCGCATCATGCCGCCTGAAATTTATGAAGAAGGATATATCAGGAGAATTGTGCAAATTAAGTAGGAGGTAAGTATATTAGCGAAGTTACAAACTTCGCGTAGCAGGCTAGACCTGGAAGGTTTCCCAAACCTTCCAGGTCTTGATGTTGAAAATAAAATAATAGTTGTGATTAGTGAGGGGTTCGCTTCGAGCGAACTCCTCACTAATCACATTAAGTTGTAAACTTGCGCGTAGCTGGTCAGACCTGGAATGTTTTCAAAACCTTCCAGGTCTTGGTTTTGAAAACATTTCCGGTTTCAATAATTTAACGTAAATTTGGACGTTAATATGTAATAACCGGAAAAACCAATTTTTGTGAAGAAAAAGAAAGCACTTATCACCGGTGTTACCGGACAAGACGGTGCCTATTTGAGTGAATTTTTGCTCGAAAAAGGCTATGAAGTCCACGGCATCAAACGCCGTTCGTCTTTGTTTAACACCGACCGTATCGATCATTTATACGAAGATCCGCACAAGGAAAACCGCCGTTTTATCTTGCATTACGGCGATTTGACCGACAGCACCAATATCATCCGTATCATCAAACAGGTACAACCCGATGAAATCTATAATCTCGGAGCGATGAGTCATGTACAAGTCTCTTTTGAAATGCCCGAATACACCGCCGATACCGATGCGTTGGGCACCTTGCGGATTCTCGAAGCGGTTCGTTTGTTGGGATTGGAGGAAAAAACCAAAATATACCAAGCTTCCACTTCCGAATTATTCGGCAAAGTGCAAGAATCGCCTCAATCGGAAACGACGCCTTTTTATCCGCGCAGTCCCTACGGAGTGGCTAAACTCTACGCTTATTGGATCACGGTAAACTATCGCGAAGCTTACGGCATGTTTGCTTGTAACGGCATTTTGTTTAACCACGAATCGCCGTTGCGGGGCGAGACTTTTGTCAGCCGTAAAATCACCCGCGCCGTTGCCAAAATCGTTTTGGGTTTGCAAGACAAACTCTACTTGGGCAATTTGGACGCCAAACGCGACTGGGGACACGCCAAAGACTATGTACGGATGATGTGGATGATCTTGCAATATCCCCAAGCCGAAGATTGGGTTTTCTCGACCGGTGTAACTACTTCCGTACGCGATTTTGTCCGCAAAGCTTTCGGGGTATTGGGCATCGAATTGGAATTTACCGGCACAGGCATCGACGAAAAAGCCGTGGTAAAAAAATGTACCCATCCCGACTACCAACTTCCCGAAGGGAAAGTGGTCGTGGAAGTGGACGAACGCTATTTCCGTCCCACCGAAGTGGATGTGTTGATAGGCGACAACTCCAAAGCCCGCGAAAAACTGGGTTGGAAACCCCAATATACCTTGGACGAATTGGTGGAAGAAATGGTGTTATCGGATTTGGAATTGATGAAAAAAGAAAAACTGCTGAAAGAAAACGGTTTTGATATTCTTAGAAATTTTGAGTGATTGCTTTGGTTTACAAAACAAGACTTTAATAAAAATAACTGAAAAGTGAATAAAGACGCAAAAATATATATCGCCGGACATCGCGGACTCGTAGGAAGTGCCATCGTAAAAGCCCTCCGTGAAAAAGGCTATGACAATCTGGTGTATCGCACGCATGCCGAACTGGATTTGACTGACACACAAGCCACAGCGGATTTTTTTCAGACTGAAAAACCCGAATACGTCTTTTTAGCGGCGGCAAAAGTAGGCGGTATCATGGCGAATCACTTGTACCGGGCTGATTTTATCTATCAAAACCTGATGATTCAAAATAACGTGATTCATCAAAGTTATTTGAACGGCGTAAAAAAGCTATTGTTTTTGGGCAGTACTTGTATCTACCCGAAAAATGCACCACAACCCATGAAAGAAGAGGCGCTACTCACCGGCTTGTTGGAATATACCAACGAACCCTATGCCATTGCCAAAATTGCCGGCATCAAAACCATAGAAAGCTACAATCTGCAACACGGCACCAATTATATGTCGGTAATGCCTACCAATTTGTACGGTCCCCATGATAATTTCGACTTGGAAAAATCGCATGTATTGCCGGCTTTGCTTCGCAAAATGCACTTGGGAAAATTCCTGGAAAACCAAGATTGGGAGGCTATTCGACAAGATTTGAACCGTTTACCTATTGAAGGTGTAGACGGTAAGACTACTACGGAAGAAATTAAAAATATTTTAGAAAAATACGGGATTTACCAAAACGGAAAAGGTGTAGAAGTGATGGTATGGGGAAGCGGTCGCCCGATGCGGGAATTCCTCTGGTCGGAAGATATGGCAGACGCTTGTGTGTTTATTATGGAAAACATCGATTTCAAAGATATCCTGCAACAACAATTCGGTATTCGTGAAATCGACAAGTATGATACAAAAACAGAAATTCGCAATACACATCTCAATATTGGAACGGGTCAAGAAATAAGCATCAAAGATTTGGCTTTAACCATCAAAGAAAAAACCGGTTTTAAAGGCAATTTATTTTTCGATACTTCAAAGCCCGACGGCACCTTGCGCAAACTCACCGATCCGGCCAAATTGAAAAAACTCGGCTGGAAATACAAAGTGGAACTCAATGAAGGTATTGAAAAAATGTATCATTGGTACTTAAAAAGTTTAGAAAAAATTGTTTAAGAAATTCAATAAAACCATATTATTCAATTACCTGTATTTGATGCTGTTGCAAGGAGCCAATTTTTTGCTTCCGCTTATTGTTTTACCTTACTTAATCAAAACTTTGGGACTTGAAAAATTTGGCATCATAATGATTGCCGCCTCTTTTATCACTTTTTTTAATATTTTGGTAGATTTCGGTTTTAATATCAGTGCGACTCGTGAAGTTTCACTTATCAGAGATAATAAAGAACAACTTTCCCGTTTTTTTTGGACGGTTTTGTTTATCAAATTAATATTGATAATTACCGGCTTTTTAATTCTTTTATTGTTGGTATATGTCATTCCTAAATTTCGGCAGGAGGCTTTTGTTTATATCACTACTTTCGGGATGGTAATAGGACAAGCCTTGTTCCCTGCTTGGTTTTTTCAGGGAATTGAAAAAATGCGGGTAATCACCATTGTCAATGTAACGGCTAAATTGATTTTTACAATTTTGATTTTTTTATGGATCAAAGGCCAGGAGCAATACATATATGTTCCGGTATTGAACAGTTTGGGTTATATCATTGCCGGTTTATTGGGATTGGCAATGAGTTTGAAATATATATACTTTCGCAAACCCGTTTTTACGGAAATGAATAAATTGATGAAAGACAGTACTTTGTTGTTGGTTTCAAATTTTTCAACAAAATTATACACTTCTGCCAATACTTTTATTTTAGGGATTTTTGCCGGAAATTATCTAGCCGGAATTTATTCCAGTATGGAAAAACTTATTATGGCGATGGAGTCGATGTATGTTCCTTTATATCAAGCTATTTTTCCTTGGTTAGCCAGAAAAAACAGTCTTGAAAAAAGAGATTTTATACGTCAAATACGCCCTTATATTATATTGGTCGGCAGTAGTATGACATTGATAATTATTATTTTTGCCGATAAGATTTTAAATTTGATATATCACAATCCGGATATTAATCATTACAGCAATGTATTTAGAATATTGAGTTTTATAGGTTTGTTTGCCGGTTTGGGAATGATGTATGTTACTTTGCTCTTTCCTTCACTTAAAATGTATAAAGAACGCATGAAAGTAATGCTGACAGGAGGGATATTTAATCTGATATTAGCCTTGATTTTGGTGCAGTTTTTTAATATTTACGGTGTGGCTGTTTCTGCTGTAACCACTGAATTTTTAATTTTTGTAATGGCGCATTGGGTTTATAAAAATAAAATATCAAAGTTGAGATGAAAAAATTAATTTTTATACAAACAGCCGTTCCGGGATACCGGAAGAATTTTTTTCAATATCTATCCGGAAAATTGAAGAACAAATTTGAATTGTTTGC
>Ga0256843_1001569_pt1 | contig 17802 bp, 15 predicted proteins | sample AlvinellametaG_FD_191572 | JGI IMG/M metagenome (GOLD analysis project Ga0256843, IMG submission 191572) | Pompeii worm associated microbial communities from hydrothermal vent at the East Pacific Rise, Pacific Ocean - Alvinella | ecosystem: Host-associated > Annelida > Integument > Unclassified ... | reverse complement strand
CAACTCCGAATATCCGTTTATGGATGAGTTGAAAGCTGAAATTGTAGAGATTGTCAAAAAGTACATCGGCGTTAAAGATATTGCCATACGAAAAGAGACCGAAGGTGATATAGAAGCCCTTTCGATCGATATACAATTAGACAAATAATATATTAAATCATACATACCACAGGAGGTTATTCTTAATGAATACCTCTACGAAATATTTAATTTTAAAATTATAAAAACTTCTTTCTTTTCTTGAAGAACCCTTATTTCATAAATACAATTCGGTTACTAATACTTCTTCTTTTTCAATATCCAAATCATATCTTATCTCTTAAAATAATTTAAAAAAATACTTCTGATAATTATACTTTGGAATTATAGAATATCTCAAAAATTTTGAAATTACCTCCCCACCGATAGGTAGGGATACAAAGTTTGAAAATAATTGATGAAAGAATCAAAAGTGTCTTGAAATTACCTCCCCACCGATAGGTAGGGATACAAAAATGTTCTCTGACAGAGGTTCAAACTTCAAGAACGTCTTGAAATTACCTCCCCACCGATAGGTAGGGATACAGAAGAGAAGTATTTCTCTATCCTTAGAGAGAAAGGGTCTTGAAATTACCTCCCCACCGATAGGTAGGGATACACTTTGAAAAACATATTCGGATTTATTTTTTTCATCTGTCTTGAAATTACCTCCCCACCGATAGGTAGGGATACACTGGATTTTTTAAGGATGGTAGACGAGGTGAGAGGTCTTGAAATTACCTCCCCACCGATAGGTAGGGATACGGATCAAGATTCCTTACCAAGGGTCTACTCATGACGTCTTGAAATTACCTCCCCACCGATAGGTAGGGATACAGATTCTCCTAGAGAGTGGATTCAGCAGTGCCGGTCTTGAAATTACCTCCCCACCGATAGGTAGGGATACGCAGTCTCTGTTGCAGGAAACCTACTAACCACAGTCTTGAAATTACCTCCCCACCGATAGGTAGGGATACACAGGGTAGATGGAAAGAGATCGCCCTTGCAAAGTCTTGAAATTACCTCCCCACCGATAGGTAGGGATACTCACAGGAGCATGTTCCAGTGAAACTCGTAAGTGTCTTGAAATTACCTCCCCACCGATAGGTAGGGATACGTCATAAAGACATGAGCATAATCGAAGGGGACAAGTCTTGAAATTACCTCCCCACCGATAGGTAGGGATACGGTTTTAGATGGATCTGCATTTAGCAGGACTATCGTCTTGAAATTACCTCCCCACCGATAGGTAGGGATACAAAGGAGGCGGCCAAAGTAGTTGCATCCTTTATGTCTTGAAATTACCTCCCCACCGATAGGTAGGGATACAAATGATAAATACGCTACTGGCAAACCATACAATAAATGTCTTGAAATTACCTCCCCACCGATAGGTAGGGATACCAGGAAAAGAAATAAATACCGCCATTTACCACGGTGTCTTGAAATTACCTCCCCACCGATAGGTAGGGATACAATGTAAAAATCATCACAAAAGCTGCCGCTGAGGCGTCTTGAAATTACCTCCCCACCGATAGGTAGGGATACAGCCTTGAGGAAGGCAAAGAGGAGACATCACTTCTCTTTAAAATATGTAACAATAACGATGTCATAGAACATTGCAAAAAAAGTTCGCAAAAGAGTCTCTATTTCTACGTTAATTGCCCACAAAAGTATAGCCAAAACTTACTAAGATTGCGTAAATATGGGCATGGGCTATGAAACAAAAGTTCGCAAATGTCATAAAAGAAAAAAAAGTTATCTTATATTTCCTATATTTCAGTTTTTTTTAAGCCTACAAAGAGGCTCTCTTAGGCAAAGTAAAACTGAAATATCTCTTAAAATTCGTAAAACACTCACTACTAGGAGCAGTTTACACTGTTTGCGAACTTTTATGATAGGAGTCAAAAGAGAACATTCCCTATTTTAGGGCATCTGCCCAAATAAAAAAGTTCGCAAACCTGTCAGCTTAAAAAAAATAGACTGCCTGCTTTTCAAAGGGTGCAGGTTCATCACCTAAACTCCATGACTTTAAGAGACATTTTTCACAAACATTATAAAAACGCAAAGAGTCAACTTTTTCATCAATTAACCCCAAGAGTTCATTTTCTAATGCTTTCATTTGGGCTTTGGACTTAAGCTCTATTTCAAACACAGAGTAATTTACCCGTGTACCATACGCCTCTAAGGCATCTCCTACTTTTTTACGTATTTTACTGTTACCAATATCATACGCGACCACATAATATCCCATCAATATTTTCCTATAAAAGGTTTATATACGGATTCACCCCGAATATGTCTTGCTAACAGATATGCTTGTTCTTGCAGTATTGTTTCTACTTTTTTACTACTCTTTTTATATTTACTATATACACCTAAACGCTCTTTCACATTTTGCACAATCAATGCCCTCGAAGCTTTTGTAAGTTCACCTTTACTGTTGATTTTGAGAGGTTCATTCTTATTAAACATAGAAATTACTGCTCTATCCACAACAAATGCCCTGTACTCTTCTATAAAATCATAGACCAAGGTAGGCTTACCCTCCTGAAGTGCATGTAAAAAAGAGATATGCAAAGCCAAACCTGCCCTAAGCAATGCATTTTGCACACGTGCATACAATATGGCATACCCATAGTTTAATGTCGCATTAACCACATCTGTTGCCCCTTTATTGACTCTCCCTGTAAATGGGCATTTATCTTCAAGTATTTTCACTAATCCCTGCCAATAAAGTGTACTAATCTCCCCTTCATATCCCATAAGCTGATGTATAGTAGTAGCATTTTTAATATTTAGCTTTACTTTTTTAGTCATTTTTTCAATGGTTTCAGAGAGTTCATTGTGATAACGGTCAAGATATTTGAGATAGTTTAACTGATTTCTTGCTTTTCCCTTGATAAACTTCTTTGCCAAAATAAGAGAATTTCCTTTTTGAATATATTCTAACTGCATCAATGCCATTTTGGCATACGCATTTTTAGCAGAAAGCAAAGAGGCAAAGGGAGTATCTCTCCCATCAACATAATCTATGGCAATCCCCTCCTCTACACACAAATAGACCATATTGGAACTCAAAGAGATTGCTTTACCTGCAATAATAATCTGCTCACACTGCTTTTTGGGTATTTTAGCAACATTTTTTCCTTTTACTTTTACTGTAATGCTATTTTTACTCATTCCCAAATAGGCACCAAACTGACTGACATAAAGTACAGAAGAAGAAGCAAAAGATTTTGCATACTTCTGTTTGGTTCGCTTAATTTTGGTACTCTCTTTTTTATAACTTTTACTTGCAAGATATTTTTCAAACCCTATTGATACAATACGTTCAACCGTTTCTCTATGCTCTGTCAACGAACTCTTTTTGAGTAGATACAAATGGGAAAAAGGCTCTTTAAATGCTTTTTTAGTTTTATATGTTTCACTTTTTCTCTGCAAATAGACATACTGGGCAGAAGCATCAATAACAGCATCATAAAGTAGCCTGAACTGGGTAGATTCTCTATCAATAATTTTAAGATAATAGAGGGCAAACCCTTCAAGAAAAGCATTCATCTCTTTTACAAATTTATGTGGCTTTTTCTGTTCTCGTGCAATTTCAAAAAGTTTAGATATTTTTTTCTGCAAGCGTTCATTTTCAATTCTTATCTGCTTCTCTTTAAAAAAAGTACCAAGAAACGTAAACCCGTCAGCAAAAATATTGGCTCTATAACTTTTAGAAGAAGAGAGATTTAAAGAGAGTGTTTTTAAAAAAATAGTTAACTTTTCCACAACAGGAGCTATCTGTTTTTTATATTTAAAAAAGAGTACAAAATCATCCGCATACCGTACAAATTCTATCTCTATACTTTCTAAATAATGATCCATCTCTGTCAAATAGATATTGCTTAAAAGTGGAGAGAGAATATCTCCCTGATGCACCCCTTCAACATGTTCAATATAATCATATTTATAAAAACCTCCATTTTGTAAATAGAGTGAGATAAGCCTAATAATGCGTTTATCTTCTATCTCTCTATCAAGCAGTTTTAAAAGTAACGTATGGTCTATGGTTTCAAAAAAATTTTCTATATCTGTTTTATAGACCCAAAACATTCCACGATTGATAAAATCCTGACACCGGTGTATGGCTTTGAGTACACTTTTGTCTCTTCGATAACCATAACTTTTATTACTCATACGCTTGTCAAAATAGGGTTCAATTGCCGTTACCAAAGCCCGTTGCACCACCTTGTCACGAACAGAAGCAAGTGCAATAGGACGAAATTCTGTCTCATTTTTTGGAATTGTGATTTTTTGAATAGGCTGAGGAGCATAGGCATCACTGATTAACTCTTGTCGTAACTGTGCCAAAGCATGCTCTGCATCTGCTTTAAATGCTTCAAGCACTTCTTTGTCTAATCCACTCCCCTTTGACTTAATAAGCCCTAATGCCTCTTCAAGAGAAGCTTGAGAGAAGATGGTTTGGTAGGGGATTTTTAGCATAGGTTAAACTCCGTATTTAGAAAATGTTTTTATATCCCCTTTTGAGAGTTTATTAAATTTCTTTTTAAATTTTTCAATAATAGCTTTCTCTTCACTACTAGGCTTTGGTTTTTTACCAAAAGAGTCTTTAAGTAATTTAAAACCTTCAGGTAATGTTTTACAATCAAGTAAAGCATTTAAGCCTTCTGATTTCTTTTGCTCTTTCTCTTTTTTTAATGCTTCTTCTTTGGCTAAACGTTCAGATTCTGCTTTTTTTTTGGCTTCTTTCTCAGCTTTTTCTTTGGCTTCTTTTTCGGCATGGATTCTAGCATTTTCCTCTTTTTGACAAGCTTCTATCTCTTCTTGGGTTAAAACCACTTCAAACTGTCCATACCCTACATTGGTTTTAGCTCCAATACCAAACATCTCCAATAACTGTATAAAAAGTTCTCTCTTCTCTTTTGCTGATACTAAAGTCGTATCTTTTAAATCAAAAGAGAACTCAAACATAACATTAGGAGCAACCTTTATAAAACGTAACGGAGTTGGATTTTTTAACAAATCATCACCATGAGGAGTAATGTAGTCATCTTGAAGTAAAATCCCCTCTGTTTCAATTACTCGTGCTTCATAAAAAATATCTCGTTCATAGATACTCTTGGGTTCTAATGTTTCAGGATCTATCCCCTCAAAAATCTCTTTGGCTAATGCTTCTACATCTATATTTGGTTTGTTCAGTAAATCTCTAATTAACTCATGTTTTTTATTTTTATACACATCAGTTTGACTACCACACTCTAACCCAAAACAAGAGCGTAATAGACCTTTGACAGCACTACCTTGAATAAGTGGTAGTCCTGTGGTATGGTCAAAGTAAAAACCTATTTTTGAATCGTAATCACTACTTAGTCCATGAGTATATCCACTACCAATTAAAAGCCCAGGATAAAGTGTTTTAAGTTTAAAACTCTCTTTTGCATTAAGCTTTTCATCAGAGCCATTTACTTTTATAAGCTTGTTTATAGTTTTTTTTATCTGACTATCATCATTGCCATTCCTATACATCTTTCTATAAAAAAGCCACCCTAAATTTACTTTAGACATCTCTTCTCCTTAAACCAGTTTATAGGTACGAATAGCAAGTTTCAATGCAATCGCTGCATCTTCTACTTTGGTTCTTGTACTCTTTTCTATTTTATTGTTATGGTTAATAATATTATGACCTATCATCATCTCTATTGCTTTGACTACCTTTTCTCGCTCTTTTTCAGCATTAGAATTAGCATTGGCATAAAAAAGAGCTGTTACCAAAAGCCCTGCTTGACGAATACTTGCTCCAAAAGATGCGATATAGCCATTGAATTGCTTGGCTACCTCTCCATCTCTATTAACGATTTCTAAAGACTCTATGGCTTCTATAGCTTTAGGAATGTAAGCTTCAATTTTTCTCTTTGACATTTTATAGCTCCTTGAAAGTACAAACACCATAACCAATAGAGGCATTTGCTCCTATATGAATGGTATCATTATCAGTCAAATACTCATTAAATCTTTTAAAAGCATTTCCTAATGGTTTTTTATCATCATGGTGCAGATAAGTTGGCTCTGAAATAACCGTAAAAAGCTTACATTTTCGTGGAAGTACCTCTTCATAAAAGAGGTTTTTAGACTCTCCATTATTCAATTGATTTCTAGCAATGACAGGTAAATCTTTTAACAGCTCTTCATAAAGTCCATTAGGTACTAATGCCACAGGAGAACCAACCAAAGGTTCTAGTATAGAGAGGTCAAAAGAGGTATCTGTTTTTGCTTGTGTATCTTCAATGGTAGGTGTCCCCTCTTTAACAAGTATACTCTCACCATTATAATTTGCAAGTTTCTCTAAAGACTCTTTTTGTTCCATAGTTACACCAAAGGTATCGGCAAACTCCAATAACTGCTCAATACTTTTAGGAGAAATACAATGATAATAAGGGTTGGTATCTGATCTCATCGGAATAGATAAAAGATGTGCATCTATAAAACGTACCTTTCCTGCATTCTCTTCGTCACCAAAGATATAAGCCATAAAATTCTCTCCATCATTAGTATTGTGTTTATAGTCACAATACTCTCTCAACGCTCCTTTCAATGAAGAGCTATGAATCGTTGGGTAACCTGTAATAGCATCTCTTTGAATCTGATTATCAATAATTCCAAAGTTCGCATCACCACTTCCTGCATGAAGTGAAGTTAAGTTTTCAATAATATAGAGTCGGTTGTTATACATTTTTTGTTCCTTTAATGGTGAAGTAGTGGTTAATACCTATTTTTTGTAAATGTGCTTGGTTAAGCTCCTTTTCCAATCTTTCTAATTGTTCCGTATAGAGGACGGAACCTCTCTCTAACAAGTAGTAGCGTTTTGATTTCTTTCCATGTTTTGCATCGATCAGTTGTCGATAAGATCGTCTAGAACCATATATAAAAAGACAAGCTTTATAAGCCTCTTGGCTAAGTAATGTCTCTGAAGCTAGAACAATACGATTATAGGTTTGAGTCTCATAACATTTTGAAAACATCTCTTTAAAATTGCTAGAACTACTCTCTATACTAAGTCTAAAAGATGATTGGTCAGCACCCAAAGTGACTATACTCTCTTTTTTCCACTTAATATGGTTAGAAAAAGTAGCAAAAAAAGAAAAAGATGCTCCATCTTTTGGATAATAGCTCTTTTTTCTAAAAAAATCATCATCTTGCGTCTCTCCATCTGATAATTTTTTAATTCCTACACTCTCAATCTCTTTGAAAAAATCAGAGAAGTTTTTTCTATCTTTATCTTTAGATATAAAAGAAAAATGCTTATGATTTTTAGCATCAAAATTTTTAAAAACAAATGCCTTTTGACTTCCTCTACCAAATAACATAGCTCCTGCCCACTCTTCTAGCTGTAGTCCATCATCTTTGGCATTGACGACATAACTACACTCTTTTGTCTGTATAAAAAGAGGAGAGAGCTGTTCTATAATTCCTAAATCAATAGCTTTTTCATAAGAGAAAGCCTCTGTACCTACTAGTTTTTTAGCATTGTCATAGTTATGGTCTTGTGTTCCTCTACCTCGGCTGTCAACCCACTCCCCTTTTTTATGCATGGTTAAGTGTCCATGTTGAATCAACATTGTTTTTCTTAGCATTCCCAAAAGGGCTGTCTGCTGTGGAAACTGCGTGGAGCTTGCACTATAACGAGAAGACTCTTTACGACTCTCATCTGCTCCAAAGGTATACTCACCCCCAAAGAAAAAAGGCTCTAGTGGTTGCAGGGTTATTAAATATGTTTGACTCATTATCTGTCACCTCTTAGTACTTTAATAGTTGACAACATTGAAAAGAGTTTCTCTTGTTGCTTCTCTTCTAATCCAAGCTCTTTAATAAGCTCTTGGATTGACTCTAATCCCTCTTTAAATTTACTTTTATGCAAATCTTCATTGAAAATATTTTCAAAGGTACTCTCAAGTCGCTCCATAGGTATCGCTTCAAAAAGTTTTTGATGACTTTGAAGCTTATGGTGAATAGCATGAGGTAGCTCTATCTCTTCATTTAGCACTTTTTTAATAAGTTCTAAAAATATACTGTAAGCAGATTCATTTTTACCTATACAGAACTCAAATGACTGTCCACTATGTTTTTGAGTAGATAAGGCAATAGCATTTTTACCCTCATAATTCTTAGCTACACAAAAAAGAGTATCTCTAGCCCTTTCCAAGGCTTCATACAGAGGATATTTATAATAGGTCAAACTCACACCAAAACTTAGTGTACTTTCATCAGTTTTCAACACTTCTTTATAATCTTTACTTAGATTGTTTAGTAAATCAAAAACTGTTTTACCACTATTCAATAGTGGAGCAAAAATAATTAAATCATCTCCACCAATAAAGATAGGCAATCCACCAAACTCTTTAATGGTTTGAGATGCTTTTTTATCAAAATCAAAAAGCTTTTTGGATACCTGTGTAACATCTGATTGACTTTTGATATATTTACCTAGACTATCTCCATCAGCATAAATAATAGCGATATATTTATAAGCATTTTTAGTGCTATTTATATCTGTACCATTCTCTTGATTTGCGATAGCTTCAATAGAGTCAAATGATGGCTTTTTACCAAAAGAGGTTTTGGCTAAAGTAGAGTTTAGAATAATATCTCTATTTAAAAAACGCCTTATATAGTCATCTTCTGCCTCTAACCGTGGTGTATGAAGCTCTATACTATCCATAATAGTTGAGATATCTAAAATAGGATTTTCAAATTTTTCTGTGGTCTCAAAAAGATAAGTTTGTAAATATTGTCTAAAAAATGCTTTAACCTTTTGCTCATCTTCTTTTATGCTTTGAGCTACCATCACTGCTATGGCATCTTTTTGCTCCAAAAGTATGGTTTCTACCTCTTCAAGTGTTACTGTCTCCGTAGTCAAAATAAAACGGTCATGAAACATACCAACACCGTCATCTTGCTCTTTTAGTATCTCATCATCTACAAAAGGAATAATGAACTTCGCGTCACTTCGTTCTTTTAAGACTTTAATAGTGTTTTTCATAAAAGAAGAAAAAAGATAACTCGCCATCCAAACCTCTGATGTTTTACGACCTAATGAGAGTGTATCTACTATTGGTCCTATGGTTAGGGCTATGTATTTCATTTTTGAGCCTTTAAGTTTTGTAAAATTTTATTTAGTGTTCGATATTCATCTGAAGCATGATATTTTTGTTCCACTACTGTTGATAAATTTATAGTTTTAACAAACTCAAAAAATTCATTAAAATCAAAATCTCTAGGAGTAGAAAGTTTTAAAGGGGAGTTACCTCTTATGGTAACTTTAAACTCCTCTCCTAAAATATCTTTGTAGCTGTTGTCAGCCCAAAAATAGACCATATTTTCTACAACTTTAAAAGTTATCGGTGATTTAAATCGGTCAATATCACCATGCTCTTTCTTCACTATTACTTTATAACTTATCCATGACTGCTCACTTGAAAGACCAAACAAATCTCTAAGTAGTTTTTGCTTATTAGAGTTATAGTTTACAGGAGAATCAGCACTATATTTATTTTGTTGAGTAGCCAAATCAGATGAAAAGAAGTGTCCTTTAATAGCTTTTTTATCCCACTCCCAACCTTGCTTTTTTGCATAGAGAAAAATTGCTGGTTTAGAATAAAATAAACTTCTTCCTCTTGGAACATTTATACCTTGTCTTAAAAATGAGTAAAAGAGTTTTATATCTTTATCCCAAGAGCCTTTACTCGAAGAAAAGCTATAAACATCATGCTCTATCAAACTTTTATCAAAAGATTTCCCATCAATATAAAAACTACCAAACCCTTTAGACTGTCGTGTGCCAAAATTTGTATTGGCTATAAAAGCTTCAAAGTATTGCTCTATATACTCTTTTAATTTTGTATTAAATGAAGAAAAAAATATTTTAAAGCTCTCTTTATGCTCTTTAAACTCTTTATCTTTCCCATCTCCCATATTTCCAAAAAAGAGAGGGTTACGTCCATCTATAGCTGTTGAAGTTGACATATCAGGCTCTATCCTAACCTTATAATCCAAAGCTCTCTCCTGCCCCGAAATTAAAAATCCTTTATAATCTATCTGCTCTTTTTCAAACATCTCTATAAGAAACCTATCAAACTTAGGTTTCAACTCTGTAGCCCTTAACGTTGCTCCACTTTGGTCACTTTGAAAATGAATCAGTGGGGTATGTTGCTTGAGGGTAAACACTACTTTAAATTTGCTCATTTTTTCTCCTTATCAATCATTTTTTTTACTATAAATGGTGAAATTAAGGTTAAACCTATTGCCCCTGCTATCCACCAATTATTTTCCAGCTTATTGCCAAAGACATTCATACCAAAAACTCCTGCTACGAGTGTTGGTGGAATTAAAAATGTACCCAGCCTTGTAAGCTGATTCATTTGATTCTTCTCTTCACGCTCCTGTTCTAAAAAGGCATAGTTATTAAGTGAACCTATCTCTTGGCGTAAATCTTCAATATCTCTTTTAATATTCATGATATCCATTGCCTTATCGTATAGTTCTATGCCTTGGTCTTGGGCTGTTACTTCCTTAAAGTAAAGCTTGTTCACAAAACGTAGATAATTTTTATAGAGAATAGAAATATTCTCTATAGATGGCGTATTATTTCCACGAACATCCGAAATAGCCGTTATCTCATCGGAAAAACGCAAAAGAGAGGCTCTTTGTACTAAAAGGAGTGTAATCATTTGAAAATACATGGTTTTTACATGATTTAATAAAATCTCTTCTCCAAAATAGCCCCTATTACTTAAAACCATAAAGGAATAACGAGTAATTCCATAAAAAGTTCCATAATTATTCCAACGTTTATAAGTAGCTTTATTAATAAAATCTTGGTGCATAGATTTATCTTGAACTGTCATATCATTACCATCTACAAAAACATACTTATACCAATTTTTGTTCTCTATGCTATTTTTTGTACAAGTTACAAAAGCATCATTCCCATACCAACAGAGGATAAACATACGGTCATCTATAATTGGCTGTAAAAAATAACCCTCTTTTTTTGTTCTATCGGTAGTAAAACTCGTTCCTAAAATATCAACAATATATTTGGCAAGTTTTATCTCTTTATATAAATCACAAAAACGCTCTTCCACACCATTAACTCTAATAGATTCAGGTAAAAAACTTTCTTTTGTTTTTTTTGTACTAAAACCATCGCCTAAAAATTGAGGATAGACCCTACGACCATAATCATTGATTTTTAAAATATCTTCTACTTGATGGTAGTTATAATTTTCAACTTCAAAAGAGAGAATCCCCACTCCTGTATCAAAAAGCCGTAAATTGACTCCTTCTAACTTTAATAAATAAGCCTCTTTATCTTTAATTTTCAACTCAAAAATATCATTATCAATCTTTTTTTCAAAATAGTAAGAGGTTGCACCCTTATTGAAATCTTGTGTATTAAAAAGTGAATCTTTTACAAAATCATGAAAATAGACTACCTCATTATAATCAAGGCTATTTTTAACCTCAAACTTTTGATATTTCCATTTCTCTTTTTCTAAATTCTCTTTCAAATCATTATCGATTTTTACCCGTTTATCAAAACTATGTTCACGATAAAACTCATGTTTATCTTTGATGGGTTCAATAATTTTATCAAACCGAAACGGAAACATAAAATTGTGATAACTTATCATATTTTTCTTTTTACTCATTTCTATCATTTCTCCTACTAATCTATCAGCCAAACCTGAAGTAAGATACCCACTATCAAACCCAAAAAATCCACGACCATGATAAGCTTGATGTCTCTCTACCTGCTCTTTGTAATGTTTTTTTAAAAAATCTATCTCTCCATAATAGATTAGACACTTCTCAGAATAGAGCAAAAAAGGACGTTTTTGAAAATTATCTACGATGGGAGAGAAATGGGTAAGTGTACTTCTAAGTATAAAGAGTCCATTTTTCTCTTCTACCCTTTTCAACTCCTCCAATGCTTTAAACTCCTCTTCCTCACTGACTCCTTGAGAGGCTCTGTCACGTTTACGAATTTTGGCTATCTCCTCTTTGGTTGCTCCAAAACACTCCATTGCTTCAATATGCCCTACATCATTATGGGCTATGAGTAGATGCTCTCTTGTAGGCTCTTTTTCAAAAAGTTTCAAAACCTGAATAAGACTCGCCTCTTTCTCTGAAAAATCATTATGATGGTCTATGCGATGATAGTTTCTAGGTGGGGTGATATCTTCTTCTAACTCTATACCATAAATAGGTATGTCTGGAAACTTCTTTAATATTTCTTGATAAGCACTAAGTTTTGCTCCCCACTCTAACTGATTATCAAAAATATTTTCACCCTCTTTCAAGCCTTGTGCTATTAAAAATTTTTTAATAGTAAGCATTTCCAAATCTTTTCCACCCAATAAAAATATTGATGATAATGCCATCTCTTTCACTTTCCTCCTTTTTGCATAGAAAACTATTGTATCTATTTTGTGTTAAAAATTTCTCAACTGGTGACTAAAGAAAAAAATGCTCGGCTGTAATGCCCAAAGGAACTCAAATCAAAAGAGCCATCTGTCAATTATCATTTAAGGAGAACTATGAAAATTACCTATCATGCTGGAGAACGTTTCTTACAACGTGTTCTTGGATTTACCACTTACAGTAGAAAGCACATCAGTAATGCTATACACCTTTTAGAGCGAGATTTGTATCAACTGCAACTACGCAACAAAACCCGTGTCATTCTGCCGTCTTTTCCTGACTTTTATGGGGTTTTTAAAGAGAATACACTTGTAACAATCATACCAAAACGATAATTTCCCAACTAGTTACTAAAGAGAAGAAAATTGCTTGGCTGAAATGCCCTTAGTGTACTTGAATACAAAAAGTACCAATGATTTATTATCGAAGAAAGGATAAAAATGTTTCCAGCCATCATCGTGCCTCTTGCATGTTGTGTTGCCAAAGAAATATTCAGAGATGACTAATTTTTCAACTGGTAGCTAAAGAAAAAAGATTGCCTGAAATGGCTCATGAAGACTCGAATGAAAGAGCTTCAACAAACATAATTTCTAATCAAAGGATTTCAACATGGCGAACCCATTATGTGAACTTGTCTGTATTATTCTTGGAGAGTAGTACAAAGGAAACCCGCTCGCCCAAACAGGGGGTCAACATATTATACACATATACAAAAGGAAAAAAATGATTATACATGATTATCCATCAAATCCGATAGAGACACTCTTTGTACCACCATTATCATGGTTGGTATAAACCTCTAAAAGAAGAGAATATACGCTCGGCTGAGAAGCCCTCGTGTTGTTTGAATTCAAAAATAGCACTACTTGTTAACAATAAAGGAGAATAATTTATGGGTTTTTGTATCTGCTTCCCTGATTAATTATCATAGAAAACAACCATCATGTGTCTGAAATGGCTAAGGTAACTCGAATACAAGAGTCCTCACTACTTAACAACAAAAGGATATTATATGGGTTTTTGTATCTGCTTTCCAAAAAGATAACCATAATCAAAACTAAATATCATGTGCCTGAAACGGCTAAGGCAACTCAAATAAAAGAGTCCTAAAGTGATTAAAAAGGAGATATTAGTGATTAATCTACCCTGTCCACTTCCCCTCTTTTAAGAGGTGTTTGAAACTCTTGCCTGTGATGGCTTATGCGTCAACCAAATCAAAGGTTACGCTCTTTTTTTGCTTTAAGCAAAAAAGTATTTTGACTTTAAAACCTCTTCCAAATCAAACTCCTCTTTATTTACATAAGGAATCTTTTTTTGCTTGATACCAAAAGTTTCTTTCCAAAATTGACATAACTCTGGCAATATCTCTTTCTGATGGAGTGTAACAAAAGCCTCTCGTAAGGTTATCGATAACATACTCACATCATTGGCATGGGTAGCAAAAGAGTCATGTACAGTAACAATATCAATGATACCTCTTTCAGCTAGAACATTTACAGTCATCATAAGGTGAGAGGCATCTAAAGAGTGGATATAGTTAGGTGAAAGCCCCTGCTGATGTGCTTTTTTATCTAACTCATCAGTAAAAACTTTAAACTCTACCTTTCGTCCTCCATCAATAGAGACTTTTACTTTCTGTGCTTTAAAATCAACCTGTTCTACTGCTAAACCCAGTGGGGTTTTCCATACAATAGGATAATTACTTTTAACCATCTCTTTTGCATACTCTTTCATCCACTCTTTATATTTTACAGGTGAAGAGGAGACTGAACTTAAAGCATTTTCTAAGAGCTTCGTTAGCTCCAAAGCTACCAAATAACGACTTTTTTCATCTAACTCTGATAAAATTCCTGAAGACTCTATCTTCTCTAGCAGTGTATTGGTTTTTCCTGCTGTCGTTGAGCCATAAGATTCTGTCATGACAGGACCTTTCACAAATGAACGCGTTATTAACCCCTTCTCTAAAAATTTTTGATAGAGTGAGGAGGCTTGAAGTTTTAACTCTTCTTTCAAAACAAAAGCTTTTTTCTTTTTAAGATGCAACTCTCCTTTTTTCTCTGCCCTTTTAGCACGACTGCTCAAACGATTTAACTCATCAATCATAGAGTCTCGAATCTCTTCTAAATCCTCTTCTCCTACCTCTTTACGTACTTTTCGTTCAACCTTAAGTAAAGATTTTTCTATTTCATCAAACTCTTGTTTACTAAAATTCAATATAGATTTTATCTTTTTTAAAAGGTGGGTTGTATAGTACTGTCCTGTTAAAAGTTCTGAAGGCTCTACCTCTTTTAAAGATTCTGCAATCTCTTCAAGATGATACTCTGAAGCAAAAAACTTTTTATCTTCTCTAGAGTAAAAGAGTCCATTCTTCTCTAGTAAACTCTCTTTTTTCTCTTCAAAATCTTCTATCTCTTGCTTTAGCATCTCATTTAAAACCATAGCGACCTCAGCATAAAAGTCACTCATACTTAATTCACCATCCTCATTATAAGAGGGTAAAACATTGACTTTTTTAGCTCCATCTACATCTCTAAGCAATGCTGTAATGTGCTGAAAGCCATTGTTTGAACCATCTATGGCAACAGGGATACCCGTAGTAAATATTTCAGGATTTTCTACATATCGCTCATACTCAAAACACCAAGCCAAAAACTTAAAAGGATCCCCTGCTTTTTTCCAAAAATGCTCTTTTCTATAATCTTTGGCACAAGATAAAATAGTCTCATGGTACTTCTCTACCCATGCCACACGCTTTTCAAATACCTCTTTATCTACCTCTCCATAGCAATTTGCTCCATGAATAAAAAACCACTTTTCCCCTTCATCATTTAACGGTTTCTCTTTGGCAAAGAGTAGTAGAGACTTTGGCATATCTCCAGCTTGTGGGTGAAGCAAAGTTTGTTGAGGGTAGAGTCTCCCTCTAAAGTCCATACGCCATACAAAATAGAACTCCTCAAATTTTAGCATCTCTTTTGCTATTTGAACAATGGTATGAAATCCTTGTTTATATTTTGCTATCTCATAGTAAATTTCACTATCCAGCTTAAACCTATCAAGCGATAGATTTGATTTAATCGATTTTAATGCTTTTGCTATTCTTTTTTTATCTGTAGCACTTAATTCATTTTCTTTGGTTACTTTTATATAGTTGGTCTTTTTAAAATGTTGTTCTATCTTCTCTTTTGAACTACCATAGAGGTCAGCAGAAAGTATCTCCCTTAAAATTCGATAGTAGGCAAAATCAACACGATTCTTTTTCTTTAAATAGCTAATATCTTTATGATAATCACAAAGCACCTCTAAAATTTTTTTATTGATTTTAAAAGGGGTAGACTGTAGATGATTTACCGTATTAAAAACAGTTTGAGGAATCACTTTTCTATAAAGTGCTTGTCTATCTTTTTTAGTAGAAGCTTTAATCAAAGAGAATTCAAAACGTCCCTCTATATTTTCATCAGAAAGAAACCCTCCTCCATACATCTCTTTCCATTCCAAAGGCTCTATTACCATGGGTTTATAAACCATGGAAGCACCATAAGCAATACGTTTATCCGTCTTGCTCATCTTCTCTAAAAGTTCAGAGTTCAACTTTAAGTAATTAAAATTTTTCTCATCATTAGGTTTAGTATACTCTTTTATCACACTTGCCTTTAGTGCTAAATCCAATATTTTCTGCCCTATCTCCAACTCAATTTTATTATTTAACAATGGTTTAGAGAGTTGCTCTAACGCTTCAAAATTACCATTCTCATAATGACGATAAGCACTTTTAAGCACATCATCTTTTAACGCTTCAACATCACGAAAATATCGCCATGCAATTCGTGCATGAATAGACTCACCAATCTCTCCTCCAAAACTCTGTCGACTATTGGCAGAGTTTTCATCATCGGCGTTATCACTTTGTTGGAGTGAAAGCAAATGCACCATTGCCATAGTAACAATCTCATTACTCCCTAGTTGCCAAATGGCTAAAGCAACCCGTTGAGGATTCTCTTTAAAGAGTTTATTCTCTTCACGAGACAAATCACCATAATAATCAGCACCTATACTCAAACGTTTCTGCAACTCATGAAGAACACGTTTAACAAGTTTCTTTAAATGCTTCTTTTCCATCAGCATAAAATTATTTTTACTCGTTTGAATTGCTTCAACTGTCTCATTGATTCGTTTCTTATCAAATAAAACCCATGACAAAGGTTTGGCTATAGCATCATCTATATTTTTATAACGAACCTCTAAAAGCATTGCATAATGGTCATTGTCTTGCTTTATCACTTTACCAATAACTTGTTGTAAATACTCTAAAGTAAAAGCATCCAAAACTTCTATAAACTTTTGAATATAGCTCAAAAGTCCTCCTGCCTTGGCAAAACTCTGAAGATGAGAGCTTTTATCAGAGCAAAGCTCTTCTATTTTTTTATTCAAACTATCATAAGAACCTTTCTGTAATTCCAATTGCTTCGCTCTTAAATCCACTCTCTCTCCCTTTTATTTGTTAGTTTTCACTCTTTATTTTTTCTTTCAATTCTACACTAAAAGCCTCTTTTATCTTACTTCTAAAAGTATTTTTTCCAAAATCAAAAGTATTGCTGCTCCATTCAGATATAGCATTTCACTCTCTTTAAAAAAACTGGTAGCAATTTCCTGCATATCTTTTTTACTATCTTCATCTATTTCAACCATTCATATTACTGTAGAAAAACCATATTTCTGATTGAGTTTCTCAATAGACAGACGTAATTCATTTGCAATAGAACTCTCTTCTTTTGCCTGATCAAAAACAAGAATATGTTCCGTTATATTCTCAAGCAAATGATAAATAAGTGGTATAAATTCTATTTTTTTACTGCTGATAATTGTAATAAGTTTCATAATAATCCTCTACCCCACCCACAAAATCCATGCTGTACCTATTGTTAAAAATACCACGGTATTGAGCGCCGTGACAATACCGCCTACTTTGTAGACTTCTCCCGCCTCAATATAGCCGCTACCCGTATAGATGACGTTTGCCGAAGAGCCCTGTGGCGTGATGATGGCATTGAAGTTCGTTGCAAACAGAAGCATATATGCCATCAGTTCAGGTGGAACACCCGCTTTCATGGCAACCCCCAGAAAGACAGAAAAAAGTGCAAGCATCTGGGCAGTTTGTGACACAAAGAAGTAGTGTATCAGCACATATGCAACAATGAGGGAGACATAAACCACCGGCCAGCTGTATCCTTCAACGGCAGTTGAAATATGCTCTCCCACCCATCCCATAAAGCCCAGTTCATTGAGGTATTTACTCAT
>Ga0256843_1001568_pt1 | contig 17804 bp, 18 predicted proteins | sample AlvinellametaG_FD_191572 | JGI IMG/M metagenome (GOLD analysis project Ga0256843, IMG submission 191572) | Pompeii worm associated microbial communities from hydrothermal vent at the East Pacific Rise, Pacific Ocean - Alvinella | ecosystem: Host-associated > Annelida > Integument > Unclassified ... | reverse complement strand
CTTGTTCTTTTTTATGTAGGATTTGACTATATGGGGAAGGCAGAATCACTACACCTTTCTGCCAATCTTTTACTGATTTATCTTGTGTATAAATCGTTTTTTGCCATAGATACGCTTCTGCCCATCTCTTTGGTTTTTGCTATGGTCTCTACTAAAATTTTACTTATTCGTTCCAATGCACTTGTTTCTTTTTATTCACTTGGGTATTCAAGGACAGATATACTCAAACCTTTTGTTGTTGTTTCTGTTTCCATTATTTTAGTTTTTATCTCATTGCATGGATGGTCAAAATTTGCACGAGCTTCAGAATTTTTTAACAATATTAAAGATAATGCACAGTATTTAAATCCTACCCGAGATCTCTTTTTTACTTATAAAGGAAAATATGTTTATTTTAATCAATTATTGCCTTTACAGGGAAAAGCGATAGGTATACGGGTTTTTAATGTGGATAATGGGATTTTAAAAGAGGTTACTGTTGCTAAAGAAGCTGTCTATAAAAATGGTTTTTGGCACATAAAAAAAGCTGATTTACTCTCTAAACCAGAAAAAATAGATGCGCATGCCAAAGGAATCTCTGTAACACAAGAGCATGATTTAGATATTTTGGAGGGGTTCCGTCCTAAAATTTTAGATCAGGTATATGAAGGAAAAGTTAATTTTACTATTGGGGATGCTTTTGATGCTATCAAAATTTTGGATGACCAAAATGTAAATACAAATGTGATTCGAAGTTTTCTATATAAAATTTTTATTTATCCATTTTTTGCTCCTTTGCTTATTATCATTATTTACTTTTTTGTACCGATGAGTGTACGCTTTTTAAATGTTTCTCTTTTTAGTTTCGGGGCAATTTTATCGACACTCTTGGTATGGGGAATTTTATTTATGCTTATAGAATTAACAAAGCATAAAACACTTACTGGAGAGGTTGGAGTTGTGATGCCTATAGTGATTTTATTTTTCATTGCACTTCGACAATGGAAAGTGAACCGTCACGCTACAAGTTAGACTTAGCCATATATAAGCACGAATTAGATAAAATCATCTAAAAAATATTTGGAATTTTTATGATTGATTTTAAACAACTTGCACAAAAATACGGTACTCCCCTTTATGTTTATGATTTTGACTATATGACGCAGCAGTATGAAGAGCTTAAATCTGCTTTTCGTGGACGAAAATCTATTATTGCGTATGCTGTAAAAGCAAATTCAAACCTTAGTGTTGTTAAACATTTTGCGAAGATGGGCAGTGGTGCTGATTGTGTTTCTATTGGTGAAGTGCGTCGTGCTTTTTTAGCTGGAATTCCTGCATACAAAATTATTTTTTCAGGTGTTGGAAAAACTGATGATGAGATTCGTGAAGCGATAGAGAGAGATATTTTGTATATCAATGTAGAAAGTGCTGCTGAATTAGAAAGAGTAGAACTTATAGCAAAAGAGTTGGGTAAAATTTCTCGTATTAGTATTCGTGTTAATCCAAACATTGACCCTAAAACTCATCCATATATCTCAACAGGACTTCATGATAATAAATTTGGTGTTGATTTGGCAACAGCAAAAAGAATGTATATCCTTGCAAATAACTCTGAACATTTAGATCCTGTTGGTATCCATTTTCACATAGGTTCTCAGTTGACTGAACTTGACCCTATCCGTGAAGCTTCGGAGATTGTAGCTGATTTGGTTCGTTCTTTAGAAGCGATAGATATTGAGCTGAAATTCTTTGATATTGGTGGTGGGCTTGGTATTAAATATGATGATGAAACAACAATTAAGCCTTACGATTATGCACAGGCTATTTTAGGAACACTTACAGCACTTGATATGACTATTTTATGTGAACCAGGGCGTTTTTTAACGGCAAATGCTGGTTACTTTGTGACAAAAGTATTGTATGAAAAACAAAATGGTGAGAAAAAATTTGTTGTTGTCGATGGTGCTATGAATGACTTACTTCGTCCATCTCTTTATAAAGCATACCATGAGATAGAACCACTTACAGATTCCAAAGAGGAAGCTCGTGCTGTAGATATTGTTGGACCTGTATGTGAAAGTGGTGATTTCTTTGCAAAAGATTATCCACTACCACCACTAGAGCATAATGATTTACTTGTTATTAAGTCAGCAGGTGCGTATGGCTTTGGTATGGGAAGTAACTATAACACAAGAGGGCGTTCTGCTGAAGTTGCTGTAGAAAATGGAGTTGATAGACTCATAAGAAAAAGAGAAACTTTTGAAGATTTAATCGCTTTAGAAGAAGAGTTTTTAGAAAAATAAAGAGGGGATGTTGATGTATTTTATAGATGTTCAAGGAACACTCATTAGTGATAGTGATAAATCTCCTATAGCAGGAAGTAGAGAGTTTCTAGAGTATCTTCATCAACAAAATATCCCATTTATGATAGTGACAAACAATACTAAAAAGCCTTCACAAGAGTTTTATAATTATCTTAACTCTATAGGATTAAAGTTTGATTTGAAACATTATCTTGATCCTTTAATGCTTTTAGAGTCCAGAGTTGCTAAAGAGGGTGTTGCAGCATATGGTGCTCAAGCTTTTTTAGATACTTTGGTAACGATGGGCTATACACTTGATTATGAAAATCCTAAAACAGTTCTTGTGGCAATCAAAGAGGATTTTTGTGCAGATGAATATGCTCAAATGATAGATTTCTTACTCTCAGGTGCGAAGCTTGTAGGGATGCACGAAACTTCTATCTATGCAAAAAACAACAAACGCTACCCTGGTGTGGGTGCAATTTTAAAAATGCTCTCCTTTGCGACGAGCGTTTCGTATGATGTTGTTGGTAAGCCAAGTATCCCTTTTTATGAAGAAGCACTGAGTCGTTTGGCTATGCAAAAAGAGGGTGTAGAATATAAAGATATTGTGATGATTAGTGATGATGTTAAAGGGGATTTAGGGGGAGCTAAAGAGCTTGGTATGCACACTCTTTTTGTTACAAGTGGTAAGTATAAAACTGCTGAAGAGATAGTTCCTTTTTTAGAAGAGAGATTACGCCCTGATGGTGTGTATAAAGATATGCAGGCTATTTTAGAGAGTATAAAGGAAAGAAGATGAAAACTTTAGATGATTGTAGAGTTGCCATTGATGCTATAGATAACGAGATGTTGCAACTTTTAAATAAAAGAATGAAAGTTGTAGAGCGTGTCGGTGAAATAAAAAAAGATTCAGGAGGGGCTATTTATAGACCTGAGAGGGAAAAAGCTATCATTGAGCGACTTGTAAAGCTTAATGATGAAGATGGTGGACTTTTAAATAAAAGTGCTATAGAAGCTATTTTTTTAGAGATTTTTGCAGTGGCTCGTAACCTTGAACTTCCTGAAAAGATAGCATATCTTGGTCCTGAAGGTACTTTTACACATCAAGCTGCAGAGAGTCGTTTTGGGGCGATGAGTGAGTATATCTCTTTAAACTCTATAGAGTCTGTTTTTAAAGAGCTTGAAGCAAAAAGAGCAAAATTTGGTGTGGTTCCTATTGAAAATTCTCGTGATGGTGTAGTGGGTGAAACACTCGATTTACTTGCAAAAAGTGATGTGAAAATTGTTGCTGAACTTTATATGCCTATTCATATCTCTTTTGCGACAAAAGCAAAAAGTTTAAAAAATATCACAAAAATTTACTCAAAAGATAAAGGTTTTGGAGAGTGTCGAGAATTTTTAAATGAGTACGATTTGCATAATATTGAACAAATTCCTGTAGAATCAACAGCAAAAGCTGCTATTTTAGCGAGTCAAGATGAAAATGCAGCAGCAATATGTTCGCATATAGCAGCAAAACTTTACGGTGTGCCTGTTATGTTTGAAAATATTGAAGATGTACATGATAATGCGACCCGTTTTGTCATTTTGAGTGACTTTAAAAATGGGATTAGTGGTGAAGATAAAACAAGTATTTTGGTAAAACTCAAAGATGCAGCAGAAGCTGGTTCTTTGGTTCATTTTTTGAGTGATTTTGACAGTGCGAAAATAAACCTCTCTAAGATAGAATCACGCCCATCTAAAGAGAAAGATGGTGGATTTTCTTATTGGTTTTATATAGACTTTTATGGTCATATAGATGAGGAGCATATTCAAGCAGTGATACAAAAACATAAAGAGGAAGTAACTTGGCTAGGAAGCTATGTAAAGGGTGAAGATTGAAATTTAACAAACATTTAGAAGATATAAAAACATATGAGGCTGGAAAGCCTATTGAATTAGTAGTAAGAGAGTTTGGTATAGAACCTTGTGATATTGTAAAACTTGCAAGTAATGAAAACCCTTATGGATGTTCTGTAAAAGTGCAAAAAGCTGTTTGTGATATCGCTGCAAAAATGGCACTTTATCCTGATGACTCTATGATGAAATTAAAAGAGGGACTCTCTAAGCGTTTCTCTGTTGCTCAAGATGAACTCATTATTGGGAGTGGATCTGATCAGGTGATAGAGTTTATTATGCATGCAAAAGCAGATGAGAACTCAAAAATTCTTATTAACAGTGTTACATTTGCTATGTATGAGATTTATGCAAAACATGTAGGTGCAGAGATTGTTCGTACAAAATCTCAAGAGCACGATTTAGAGGAGTTTTATGAGCTTTATAAGCAAGAAAATCCTGATATTATCTTTTTGTGTACACCAAATAACCCTACAGGTGATGCGATAGATACACAAAAGATGATGGCATTTTTAGAAAAAATTGACAGTGAAACTTTGGTTGTTGTTGATGGTGCTTACATGGAATATGCAGCTTATAAAGATGCTACAAAAAAAGTAGAGCCAAAAGAACTTATAGAAAAATTTGATAATGTTATTTACCTTGGAACCTTTTCAAAAGCATATGGCTTAGGTGGTATGCGTGTTGGGTATGGTATTGCAAGAAGAGATATTATTCAAGAACTTTATAAGCTAAGACCCCCTTTTAATATCACTACTTTGTCACTAGAAGCTGCTAGTATTGCATTAGAAGATGAGGCATTTGTAGAGGAATCTATAGCACTTAATTTTCAAGAGATGAAGCGTTATGAAACATTCGCAAAAGAATATAATATAGCTGTAATACAGAGTTATACAAACTTTGTAACACTCTGTTTTGATGAGAGTAAAAACTCGACACAACTTGCAGATGCTCTTTTAAAAAAGGGTATGATTGTGCGTGATTTGAGTGGTTATGGAATGAATGCTATTCGTGTAACAGTTGGTACAGAGGAGCAAAATACTCGCTTTTTTGCTTTAATGCAAGAGATATTTTAGACTAGGAATTAGATGGATTTTAAAGCACTTTTTTCACAACTATCGGTTTTATATGCAAAACTAAGTAAACAGCAAAAGATGATTATTGCGTTTGCTATTGTGGGGATTGTTGCTTTTTTGATTTTTTTAGTCGTTTATACTTCTAATAAAGAGCTAAATAGTAAATATGTCACACTCTTTGAGACATTAACTTCTGCTGATGCTGCAAAGGTAATAGATCAGCTGGAAAAAGATAATATTCCATATAAAATTGATGGTGAAAATCGTATTCAGGTCCCTCAGGATGTTGTGTATAAAGAACGGGTAAATATCGCGGCACAAGGGATTCCAAAGAATAGTGGTGTTGGTTTTGAACTTTTTGATAAGCAGGAGTTTGGAGCAACAAGTTTTGACCAACAAATTAAACATTTAAGAGCTTTAGAGGGTGAACTAGATAGAACTATCAACGCTTTGGCTCCTGTAAAGAAAGCGACAGTCTCTTTAGCACTTCCAAAAGAATCTTTATTTGTTTCTAAAAAGGTAGATCCGACAGCTTCTGTAATGATTGAACTTGAAGATGGTCGTACACTTAGTGTCAAACAGATTCGAGGAATTAAAAATTTGGTTGCAGCAGCTGTGACAAATCTCAAGCCTTCTAATGTAATGCTTGTTAGTAGTGATGGAATCACTTTGGGAGATGATGATGAATCTGTAGCCATGAGTGAACTCTCTTTAACACAACAAAAATATAAACTCAAAGAGGAAAAGAAAAAACAAGAGAAAATTATAGATGTGATAGCCCCTTTTGTTGGAGGTCGTGATAAAGTTGTTGCGCAAGTAACTATCGAGTTTGATTTTTCTCAAAAAAGTTCTACTTCTGAAACTTATGATCCTGAAAATGTTGTTCGAAGTGAGCAAACAAGTGAAGAAAAAAGGGAAGGGTTCTCCCCTAAACAGGTGGGAGGTGTTCCTGGAACTGTGAGCAATATTGGCCCTGTACAAGGATTGCAAAGTCAAAAAACTTCTGAAAAATATACAAAAAATACAGGAACAACAAATTATGAGGTGGGAAAAACTGTAAGTACAACGAAATCTCAGTTTGCTCGTATTAAAAGAATTACAGCTGCTGTTGTAGTGGATGGAAAATATAAAGAGGTTACAAAGGATGATACTACTACTTTAGAGTATATTCCTTTGTCTCAAAGTGATATAGAAGCATTAACATCATTAGCAAGTCGTTCTATAGGTATAGATAAAGAGCGAGGGGATCAGATAAGTGTACAAAATCTTCAGTTTGAAAGAACACAAACAAAAGGTCTTGATACAGGTATCAATAAAGCACTTCATTTTACAGAACTTTATATTGCACCATTCTCTGAACTCTTTAAATACATTTTTGTTTTCCTTCTTTTATTTATTATTTACAAAAAGGTTATTGTTCCTTTTACAGACAAAATGTTGGAAATATCTAAAGAGGATGAAGAGCTTGAAGCTCCAACTTTCGATATAGAAGATGAAGAGGATGAAAATCTTGTTGAAAAAGTACAACAGATGCGTAAAAAAGTGGAAGACCAACTTGGACTTACTGAAGGCTTCAATGAGGAAGAACTTAAACATGAGGTACTTCTAGAAAAAGTCAAAGCAATGGCTGAAGATAATCCTGAAGAAGTAGGTTCTTTATTGCAGGCACTTTTAAGTGAGGAGATTGATCATATTCAAGCAAAACCAGATTCGGGGAGAAATTAATGGCAACATTAAATACACAACAACAGGCTCAATTTGATGAGATGAGCATGGCAGAAAAGATTGCTATACTCCTTTTGCAACTTGGAGAAGAAGTAACCTCTATGATTTTTGCAAGTATGGATGTGGAGAGTATTACAGAAATATCAAAATATATCGTCACAAATAAAACAGTTGATAGAGCTGTGGGAACTGCAATACTTGAAGAGTTTAATGCTATTTTTCAGTCTGGACAGTATCTTACTTCTGGTGGTATGGAGTATGCACGGGAGTTACTGTATAGAACACTTGGTTCAGAAGAGGCAAAAAAAGTTTTAGACAAACTCTCAAAAAGTATGCAAAATACACAAAATTTTGCATATCTTTCTAAGATTAAGCCTCAACAACTTTCTGACTTTATTGTGAATGAACATCCTCAAACGATTGCACTTATTTTAGCACATATGGATGCGACAGAAGCAGCTGATGTGTTGCAATATTTTCCTGATGAATTACGAAGTGAAGTTGCGATGCGTATGGCAAAACTGGGTGATATCTCTCCATCTGTGATTAAAAGAGTTTCTGCTGTACTTGAATCAAAACTTGAATCACTCGCTTCTTATAAAGTGGAAGTTGGTGGAACGCGTTCTGTAGCAGATATCTTTAACCGTTTAGGTGTAAAAAATGCAAAAGCAACTTTGGCAAACATTGAACAGGTTGATGAAGAGTTAGCAGCTGAAATTAAAGAGATGATGTTTACTTTTGAAGATATTGTCACACTTGATAAAAATGCTATTATCGAAATTTTGAAATCTGTTGACAAGGCTGATTTGATGTTAGCTTTAAAATCATCTCCTGAAGAGCTCAAAGAGAAGTTTTTCTCAGCAATGAGTGAGAGAGCAAGAGAAGCATTTGAAGAGGAGATGCAGTTCCTTGGTGCTGTCAAAATGAAAGATGTTGAATCTGCACAAAGAAAAATTGTTGAGGTTGTGAACCAACTTGCAGAAGCTGGAACTATTCAGATGGGATCAAGTGAAGAGATGGTAGAGTAGAATATGGCAACAGTTATTACAAGAGAAGCTATCGAGGGACATAATGTTGAAAAATATAATTTTAAAGTCATAGCTTTTGGTAATACAACAGAAAAGGAAAAAAAAACTTCTTTTCAAAATGAAAAGAGTGAATGTTCTTTAGAGGATGAAGAAAAAGATACGCAAGGCGTTGATTCTAGTGCATTGAGTACAGGTTCTAAAGAGGCACTTATTGAATCACTTATGAAAAAAACTGATGAGATGTCTTCCAATTTTATCAAGTTGCAAATGAAACTTGAACAAAAAGAGGAAGAGTTTGAACAAAAACTCAAAAAAGCAAAAGAGGAGGCATTCGCAGAGGGTGTCGAAGCTGGAAAAGCACAAGCCAAACAAGAGATGGATCAGCATCTTTCCCAATCGCTTGAGCTTTATGTAAATTCGGCAAAAAAACTTGATGCAAGTGCACAAGAGTTTACAAATGCATTGGAAAATATTAAAGATGAACTTGTTGGTGCAGCTATAGATATAGCACAAGAGGTGATACGAATAGAGTTGAGTGAACACTCTCAAGATGTAGTAAAAGTGTTGAGTGAAGAGCTTATTAAAGAGCTTCAAAGTGCATCAAAAATTACATTGAAAATAAATCCGAAAGATTTTGCATTAATCTCAGCAGAGTTGGCTAAGCTTGCTAATGTAGAAGTTGTGGCAGATAATGCTATTAGTGAAGGGGGTGTTATTGTTATGAGTGATGCTGGTAATATAGACGCCCAGATTTCAAAAAGATTTGAAAGAGTAAAAAAAGCTGCTTTAGGTGAGTAAACATATGAATATAAAAAACAAATCTATAGAAGAATTAGAAGTTTTATGTCAAGAGATACGGGAACGCATTTTAGAAGTTGTCAGTAAAAATGGTGGACATTTAAGTTCAACACTTGGGGCAACGGAGCTTATTGTTGCAATGCACTATGTATTTGATTCTAAAAAAGATCCATTTATCTTTGATGTCAGTCATCAGTCGTATGCGCATAAACTGCTGACTGGAAGATGGGAAGAGTTTGAGACTTTACGCCAATTTAGAGGTGTGTGTGGTTATACAAAGCCAAGTGAGAGTGAGCATGATTATTTTGTAGCAGGACATAGTTCTACTTCTATCTCTTTGGGTGTAGGGGCTGCAAAAGCGATAGCTTTGAAACATCAAGAGGGAAATCGTATACCTGTTGTGATGATAGGGGATGGCTCTATGACAGCTGGAATGGTCTATGAAGCTCTCAATGAATTAGGGGATAGAAAATACCCTTTGATTATTGTTTTAAATGATAATGAGATGTCTATATCTAAGCCTATAGGGGCACTCTCAAGAATGCTCTCTTCTGCAATGGCTTCCCCTTTTTATCAACGATTTAAAAAAACAACTGAAAATATAGTAGATAACTTTGGTGATGGTGCACACTATATTGCCAAAAGAATGGAAGAATCTCTTAAACTTATTACACCAGGGATGATGTTTGAAGAGATGGGAATTAACTACATTGGACCTGTTGATGGGCATAACCTTGAACAACTTATAGATATTTTTCAAACAGCAAAAACTCTTGGAAAGCCTGTTATTATTCATACGCAGACTTTAAAAGGGAAAGGGTATGAGATAGCTGAAGGAAAAGAGGAAAAATGGCATGGTGTTGGTCCTTTTGATTTAGGTGATGGACACAGTTTAAAAAAAGCGTCAGCAAAAAGTGCAACGCAGATCTATACAGAATCTCTTTTAGAATTGTGTGAAAAAAATGATAAAATTGTAGGTGTAACTGCTGCAATGCCTAGTGGTACAGGTTTAACACCTCTGCTTGAGAAATATCCAGATCGTTTTTGGGATGTGGCTATCGCTGAACAACATGCAGTAACCTCTATGGCAGCGATGGCAAAAGAGGGATTTAAACCTTTTTGTACAATCTATTCTACTTTTTTACAAAGGGCATATGATCAGGTTATTCACGATACTTGTATTATGGATTTACCTGTCGTTTTCGCACTTGATCGTGCTGGAATTGTTGGAGAAGATGGAGAAACACATCAAGGTGTTTTTGATATCTCTTTTTTACGAGCGATACCAAATATAACTCTCTTTGCACCTCGCGATGAAAAAAGTTTTCATCATGCTATGGCTTTTGCTAGTGAGTATGAACATCCATGTTCATTGCGTTATCCACGAGGGGCTTTTTTAGATACAAAAGATTTACCAGAATCACAACCTTTTACACTTGCAAAATCACAACTTTTACAAGCAAGTGAGGAAGATATACTATTTATTGGTTATGGTAATGGAGTGGGGCGTGCATACGCTACAGCTAAACTTTTAGACAAAGATGTGGCTCTTCTTGACTTACGCTTTGTGAAACCTCTTGATACTGAGATGTTGGAGGAGTTAGCACAGAAACATAAAAAATGGTTTGTATTTTCAGATACTTCTAAAATGGGTGGTGTTGGAAGTGCTCTTTTAGAGTTTTTAAGTGAAAAAAATAGAAGAGATGTTCATGTTGAAAGTTTTGAATATGATGATGAATTCATTACTCATGGAAATACACAACTTGTAGAGAGTGATTTAGGTATATCTCCAGCACAACTTGCTAAGAGAGTGAGAGAGTTTTTGTAAAAACTCTCTTAGATATACAAAGGTTTTACCCTTTGTAATTTTCTAAATATTTTGTATCAAAGTTATTGCTAACAAAATCTTTGTTTTTCATCATTTTAAGATGGAATGGGATAGTTGTTCTAATACCTTCTACCTTAAATTCGCTAAGTGCTCTATGCATTCTTTTAATAGCCTCTTCTCTCGTTTTTCCACGAACAATAAGCTTTGCAATCATACTATCATAAATCATAGGAATAGTATAACCAGCGTATGCGTGAGAATCTATACGAACATCTTTTCCACCTGGAGTTATCCAGCTTTTAATATGTCCAGGAGATGGTAAGAAACTTATAGGATCTTCAGCTGTAATACGGCATTCAATAGAGTGCCCAGCAAGAGTAATAGTTTCTTGTGCTGGAAGCTCTTTACCTTCTGCAATCTCTATCATCATTTTTACAAGATCAAGATCACTTACCATCTCAGAAACACAGTGTTCTACTTGAAGACGCGTATTCATCTCCATAAAATAAAAATCAAGGTTGGCATCAAGTAAGAATTCAAAAGTACCAGCACCTTCATATTTAATGTATTGTGTAGCTTTTACTGCAGATGCATGGAGTCTTTCTCGTACCTCTTGAGTGAGAACAACAGCAGGTGATTCCTCTATAAGTTTTTGATGGCGTCTTTGCATAGAACAGTCTCTTTCACCTATGTGAAGAACATTGCCATGTGCATCTGCCATAATCTGTACCTCTATGTGGCGAGGGTTTAGAATAAATTTTTCCATATAGATTGTACCATCACCAAACGCAGTGATAGCTTCACTCTCAGCAGCTAGAAAAGAGTTTTCTAGGTTACTCTCCTCTTCAACAACACGCATACCTCTACCACCACCACCTTGGGCAGCTTTTAAGATAACAGGATAGCCTATCTCTTTTGCTCTTTTTTTTGCATCTTCTATACTTGTAATAGCACCATCACTTCCTGGGACAACAGGAACACCTGCTGCTTTCATAACATCTTTTGCTTTCGATTTATCACTCATAAGTTGCATAACTTCAGGAGTTGGGCCGATAAACTTGATATTGTGATGTTTACAAATCTCTACAAAATATTGGTTCTCACTTAAAAAACCATATCCTGGAAAAATTGCATCACTTTTGCTTACCTCTGCAGCAGATATGATGGAAGGGATATTTAGGTAACTTTCATTACTTGGTCCGTTACCTATACAGATAGCAGCATCAGCAAGTTTGAGATACTCACTTCCCTTATCAGCAGTAGAATAGATTGCAATTGCCTCTTTTCCCATCTCTTTAATCGTTCGAATTGCACGAAGTGCAATCTCGCCACGATTTGCAACTAAAATTCTTTTAATCTCAGCCATGTTTATAACTTTTCAATAACAAATAAAGGCATATCGTACTCTACAACTTGCCCATTTTTTACCAAAATGTCTACAATTTTACATTCAAATTCAGCTTCAATTTCGTTCATGATTTTCATCGCTTCAACGATAGCTACAGTTTGCCCTTTATGCACAATGTCTCCCACTTTTACAAAGTCTGGTGCTGTTGGTGATGGTGCAGCGTAAAATGTTCCTACCATTGGAGAAAGAATATGTAGTGCATTTTCATTCTTTTTCACTTCAGGTGTGCTTTGTGTCGCACTCTCTACTGGTGCTGGAGTAGCTACTGCTACAGGTTGTGCTGCTGGAGCTGCTGTAGGAGCAACATTTGCGCTGTATTTGTCCATTTCAAGCATAAAATCATCTTTCTTGATTTTCATTCTTGCGAGGTCACTGTCATTAAAAGCAGTCATGAGTTCTTGTATCTGTTTTGTATCCATTATGTTATATCTCCATTCATACCCTAAAAAGGTAAACTATTTGTGATAGGGTATTATAATTAAGTAAATAAAAAGTTTTTGTTATGTTATTTTAATCAGTTTCTTATTAGATTATTGTTAAAATGGATAGAAATGATACGAAAAAAAGAAGGATATTGCATTGGCAAAAATTGATTGGGGTGAATATAAAGAATTTAAAAAATATAGTATGAAAGAGGATAAACTTCTTATTCTGGTAGATTTTATGAAAAGTTACTACAACATCACCAATGCTTTTGATATTTTTGAGTATTTTAGAGAGGATGAGATAGCTGTTATGCTTCTGGAAAAACGCAAAATTACAGATGCAGAGGAGTTGGAAAATTATATTTTTCAACATATGAAATGAGTCAAACTTTAGATCTAATGGGTGCTTTTATACAAAAGCATCATGTTCTAAGTTTGGCTACATGTAATGCTGGTGAACTCTCTTGCTGTTCTGTTTTTTATGTGTATGATTCTAAAAATATTTGCTTTATTTTTGCAAGTTCGAAAGAGACTACACATATACAACATATAGAAAAAAATCCCAATGTTGCTGCAAATATTTTACTTGAAACAGATGAAATAGGTCGTATTGAAGGACTACAGATACAAGGGAAAGTGACACTTCTAAAAGATAAAGAGCTTCAAAAACTTTATTTTAAAAAGTATCCTTATGCTTTGGCATTGTTGCCAACATTATGGAGATTAGATGTTCGTAGTTTCAAAATGACAGATAATAAGCTTGGTTTTGGAAAAAAACTTTATTATCCTGAAAAAACTACCCTTTAGGTTGTTTTTGCATAAAAAGTTTACACTCCTGAGCACTGTTTCTAAAGACAACCATGGATGGAATTTGTTTTGATTTAAAACCATAGGCTTTACACCCGTAGGGTTGGTTTGCTTCCCATGTTACATAGAAGTATTGGCATCTTCTACAGTTTATTCTTTTCATACACTTCCTTCTAGGGAAGAATTTTAACATATTTTGATACAATAATAAAAAAATTAAAGAAGAGATATGAACGATAGAATATTACTTATGCTTCAGTTACAAAATCAGCTCAATAATGCGACAAATGGAGAAGGATGGACGCAAGGTGTCACAAAAAACGATAAAGTGATTAATTGGCGTCGTTGTATCTATATGGAATGTGCTGAGATGATAGACAGCTTTTCGTGGAAACATTGGAAGAGTATTGACAAAGAACCAGATTGGGATAATCTTCAAATAGAAGTGGTGGATGTTTGGCATTTTATTATGAGTCTAGCTATAGAGGAGTATGCTCGAAATTTTAAAGGTGGGGTAGAGGATGTCGCTCTACATTTTTCAGAACTTTCTGCTTTGGAAGCACTTGAAAAGGATGGAGAAGATTTTGCATCACAAGAGAGTGTCATGCAAAAAGTAGAAGATATTATGTGTGCTGTTTTGAATAAAACATCTTTAAATATAGATTCTCTTGTTGAGGATTTTTTTGCACTTGTATTGATGAGTGGACTTAATCTTGAAACACTTTATAGACTTTATGTTGGAAAAAATATTTTAAATCAGTTTCGTCAAGACCATGGTTATAAAGATGGTACTTACATTAAAGTATGGAATGGTGAAGAGGATAATGTTGTGATGAAAAGAGTATGGGAAGAAAATGGAAATATTTCACCAGACACCCTTTATAAAGAGCTGACAAAAAATTATTTGGCACTTACAAAGAGTTAGTGTTTGCAAAGTGTTTTAGAGATAAAGAATCTTTCTTTTGGATACACTCGGGAAAAAATGCTCTATAAGGGGTTGAGTTTTTCTTTAAAAAAAGGGGAACTCAAATCTGTTGTAGGGGAGAGTGGAGCTGGTAAAAGTACTCTTTTTGAGCTTATTTTAGGGAATTTAAAACCTCTTCATGGCTCTTTAAAAGTGACATCAAAAATAGCGCAGGTTTTTCAAGATCCATACAGTTCATTTCATCCAAGTTATACACTTTTAAACCAGATAAAAGATGTTGTTATCTCTTTAGATCAATTAGATTCTTATCTTGAACTACTTCATTTAGAACCCTCATTGTTAAGACAGTTACCTCACCAGCTTTCAGGAGGACAGCTTCAAAGAGCTTCTATTGTACGAGCAATGTTAATGCAACCTGAACTTCTTCTTTTAGATGAACCAACATCAGCACTTGACAATCTGATACAATTAGAAGTGATGCAGATGCTTATGAAACATCTTCAAAAAAAAGAGATAGGGATGCTTTTGATTACCCATGATGCTCATTTGGCATCATGGTGTAGTGATGAGATTATTACGATTTAAGGCTATGTACTAAAAAGTAGCCACTTCCAGCCATAATGACGGTACCAAAAACATTAAGAGCCATATTTGTAAGTGCAAGGGCAAAACTACCACCCTCAAAGAGTAAAAAGCTCTCTATTGCAAAAGTGGAATATGTTGTAAGTGCTCCCAAAATTCCTGTAGTTAAAAAAGATTTGAGATGTACAGGTAAACTTGCATACATAAAGTAAGCAACTAGACATCCCATAATAAAACTTCCTAAGAGGTTAACACCTAGTGTTCCAAATGGAAGTTCATGGGGAACTCTTTGTGAAATGAGACCATTAATATACGCACGAGATACTGCGCCTAAAAAACCACCACTACCGATGGCTAGGATTGTTTGCCAACTCATCATCATAAACCTTTTGCATTTTTTTTCTTACATTATTTAACCACTCAGGATCCTCTTTATCTGCAATAAAACTCTCTAAAAAAATAACTTTTACAGTTCCTGGCATATAGTAGAAGCGTTTGATATCATAGTATTTTGCTGTTTGTATAAGTACAACAGGCTGAACACGAAGCTGATATTTGTCTGCAACTACTTTTGCCCCTGTCTTAAAAGGGAGTATTCTTCCATCACGAGAACGAGTTCCTTCAGGAAAAATGGTGATAACACGCCCCTTGTTGAGTCTGTCTTTTGCATTTTTGAGGAGTTTAATGAGTGAAGTTTTACTCTTTCTTTCTATGGGAATATCTTCTGGCATACTCATAGCAAGACCAAAAAAAGGAACATCAAAGAGCTCTTTTTTAGCAACCCAAGCCAAATCTTTTTTTGAGACAGTTTCCATAATACCTATATCTAAATCACTTTGGTGGTTAATGAGAAACATCTGTGTAGCTGGATCCTCTTCCCCTTCAACATCTGTTCTAAAAAAGATGGTAAGTTTAACATACCATGCAGCTATTTTCCTCGCATAGGGGCGAGGTAAAATAGGGTAGAGTACTATCATAAGTACTAAAGAAGCAAAAATATTAAGTGTGGCAAAGAACCAGTTAATATGCGCAAGTATCTTCATTCTTTACCCAACCGATTTTATCATTTTGTAGTTTTACTTTGACAAAATTTGTAACACTTCCCTCTTTTGTCAGATGAAGTTGTGACTGTGTAACTTCAAAAATAGTTCCGTTACTTACTGGAAGCAGATAGATATTTGCCCCTTTTTTAATACAAACATCTTTATCTGGTACAACAATATACGCTATATATCCAAGTGGAAAAATAAGTAAAATAGCATAAAAGTATTTTCTTCTCCAAACAATAAAAGCGATAATAACGGCTGCGAGTGTTGCAGCTATATAGATTTTTATTTGTTCATGAGATTGGTTTTTTGGTTTGAGGTCAGTTTGTGTACTGACACTATCATCATCCACAATGATTGGAATAGAAAGTTTCTCAAATTTATTGTTTTGTAGATTAAAATAGCTAAAAGTAAAGTTTTCTATTTTTTTATCTATAACAACAAAATAGGTTACTTTTGTTGTTCTATAGTAACCTTTATAAGATTCTATTCCCTGTTTATAGACATTATTAAAATGGATAGATTTTAAGTAACTGTTATGAGCTTTGAGTACAAAAATTACAATGTTATGTGTTGCATCAAAAGAGGTTGTTTTGTAATCTATAAGTTCCAAAGTGTTAGCAATGACATTACTAAAGTCCTCTTTTGGATTAAGGGTAATAACATTGAGTTTTTCTCCTTGAATAACAGTTGAAGGGTATTTGTATGGGGCTATAAGAGATGCTTTGACTGTTGGAAGTTTTGCATTTTTTCGTGTTGCAATCATATGGAAAGTATCATAATAATACTTTCCTTTCTTGGTGCGTGCAGGAGATGCATCTAAAATTTTAATACCACGGTAGTGGCTAAATTTATAGCGAACTTTTTGGTATTTACGAATTGTAGAAAGTGTTTTGAATGTAACACTAAATACAGCCCCTTTTATTACCCTGTCAGGCACCTCTTCATAGTTGAAGTAGATAACTTTATTTGCAAATAGTGAACTCACAAAAATGAGAGTAATAAAAAGTAGTTTTAGCACGACTCTACAAATCCTTGAAGCATAGCAACACCATCATCACTCCCAAGAACAACTTCCATTGCTCTTTCAGGGTGTGGCATTAAACCAAAAACATTTTTCTCTTTGTTGCATACACCAGCAATAGAGCTTACACTTCCGTTTGGATTACTAATTTCACCGTTTGCATCTGTATAGCGTAAAAGAATTTGACCATTTGCTTCAAGTTCAGCAAGACCAGCTTCATCTATGTAGTAGTTGCCATCATGGTGTGCAATAGGGATATTAACGACATCACCATTACTTAGTTTTTCTAGGAAGATATTATCATTGTTTTCAACACGGAGATGATGATGTTTAGAGATGAAGTGAAGCCCTTCATTTCTTTTAAGAGCACCTGGTAGTAAACCAGCTTCTGTTAAAACTTGAAAACCATTACAAATACCTAAAACTTTACCACCATCTTGTGCATACTGAGCTACTGCTTTCATAACAGGTGAAAACTTTGCAATCGCACCACTTCTGAGGTAATCTCCATAAGAGAAACCACCAGCAACTACTAAAAGGTCTGTATCTGCTGGAAGAGATTGAGATTTATGCCATACTATCTCTGTTTTACAGCCAAGCTTTTCAAAAGCATATTGTGAATCAAATTCACAGTTTGTTCCTGGAAATTGTAAAATACTTACTTTCATTATACAAGCTCTATAGTATAGTCTTCAATAACAGTATTTGCTAAGAGCTCTTCACACATTGTTGTTACATCACTCATCGCTTTCTCTTTATCTGTTTCGTTAAGTTGTAAAACAATTTGCTTACCAACTCTTACATCTTCTACACCGTCAAAGTGAAGAGAATCAAGTGCGTGATGTACAGCTTTCCCTTGAGAATCTAAAACACCTGCTTTTAAAAATACATTTACAATAGCTTTCATTATGGCTTTTCCTTTTTTTAATTTATTTGTTAAGTATACGCTCT
>Ga0256843_1001567_pt1 | contig 17804 bp, 17 predicted proteins | sample AlvinellametaG_FD_191572 | JGI IMG/M metagenome (GOLD analysis project Ga0256843, IMG submission 191572) | Pompeii worm associated microbial communities from hydrothermal vent at the East Pacific Rise, Pacific Ocean - Alvinella | ecosystem: Host-associated > Annelida > Integument > Unclassified ... | reverse complement strand
TTTTATTGACAAAAATAGTTTTTTTTTGTATTATTTCACTCCTACAAATGGTGAGGTAGCTCAGCTGGTTAGAGCGCTGGTCTCATAAGCCGGAGGTCGAGGGTTCAAGTCCCTCTCTCACTACCACTTAATTAAAATCACTTTTAATTTGTTGTTGAATCTCAAAAATATTTCCAATATTATCTATTGTTAAATTATTATATTTTTCTACACTATTTAATATCATTTTAGAAATATCTCCAAAATTTATCTCTTTATTTACAAATTTTTTTATAGCTATTTCATTAACTGTATTTATAATTACACCTAAATCTGGATTTTTAATAAATTCATCTTTAATTTGCCAAATAGGATATCTCTCTATATCAATTTGTCTAAATTCAAGTTTTGATAATTTATTAAAATCTATATGACTAACTATCTCTTTTTCAACTTTTCCAAGCAAAGCAAAAGCTATAGGAAGTCTCATATCTGGATATGCAATATGAGCTGTTGTACTTCCATCTATAAAATCAATAAAAGAGTGAATAGTACTACTTGTTTCAATAACAGCATCTATATTATTAATATCAAAAAGCCATTTAGCCTCAATCACTTCAAAAAGTTTATTTACCATAGTAGCACTATCAATAGTTATTTTCATTCCCATAGACCAGTTTGGATGGTTTAAAACTTTATCAAGTGTTGCAGTGTGAAGTTTTTCAAGTGGATAATCTCTTAATGCACCTCCACTTGCAGTAATGTTTAATTTTTTAATAGGTCTATCATTTAGAAGATACCAAAGTCCAAAATGTTCACTATCTATAGGAGTAAGTTTTGATGTATCTACAAATTTACCGGCAATTACAAGAGATTCTTTATTTGCTAAAGCTAATCTTTTATTACATTCATTAGCTTTTAAGGTAGGTTTTAATCCAACTTCACCTACTAAAGCATTTACTACAATTTCACTTTCACTCTCTTCAATTGCATCTAAAATAGCATTCTCGCCATATTTTATATCTTTAAAATCTATTTTTTGAGCAATATCTTTATTTGAAACCACTACATTTTTTGGTTTAAATTCTTTAATCTGCTCATTTAAAAGTTTATAGTTATTTCCAGCTACTAATGTATCTACATTTAAATTAAACTCTCTTGCTATATTTAAGGTATTTACCCCTATACTACCAGTACTTCCTAAAAGGATCATACCAATTTCATCCCAATATATAAAATAATTACTCCAAATAAATATCCATCAAGTCTATCTAAAATTCCTCCATGCCCAGGAAAAATATTTCCACTATCTTTAACTCCTGCACTTCTTTTTAAATAACTCTCAAATAAATCTCCAAATACACTAAAAAAACTTACTAAAAAAGAAACAACTAAAGCATACATAAATCCATTAAAATAAAGTCCTGCTAAACTTCCAAAAAGAGTACCAGCTATAATACCACCAGCAACACCTTCTAAAGTTTTATTTGGAGAAGTTGGTGAAAATTTAGTTTTACCAAGATACTTTCCACTAAAATAAGCAAATGTATCAGTAAAAGCAACTGCTACAATCAACCAAATAATTGCAAATACTCCAAAATCTTTATATAAAGCAAAAAATAAAACCATACTCATAGTAGGATAAATAAATGGTAATACCTCTTTCATATCTTCATTTTTATATGCTTGATAACTAGCATAAATCATAGCCGGCATAAAAGCTACTAAAGAAACCTCATTTACTAATAATAAAGAAAGCCAAGTAATAATTCCTAAAAATAAAATATTTTTATTTCTTTCTATTCCAAATAATTTACTTACTTCTAATAAGCCTATAATATAAGACACTCCTAATAATAACCAGATTAAATATATATTATTAATCACCAATACTATAATAAGCCCTATAATAAGTCCTATTCCTGTAATTACTCTTTCTTTATTTCCAAATACTGCTTCTTTTAGTTTATTAAAATCCATTGTTATCCTTTTAAATCTATATGTCTAATGATTGATTGTTTTGCATTTTCTCTTTGTTCATCTTTAATCAAATTATCATCAATTTCGTGAGTTTCTTCTACTTCTCTTATTTCTCTAACTTTCTCTTCTTTTTCTTTTGCTTGAATTTTAGCAAAATCATTAGCAAATTTAATACTTGCTAAATGTTCTGCTACAATATGTGCTGGGACATACATTGTTTGATTAATATTTGTAACTTGTCCTATAAAACTCATGATATATCCTTTTTAGCAAGGTTTAAAGCTATACTTTTATATGTAACATAATTTACAAAAGCTTTTTCTTTAATATATAAATGTCTTCTTTGAGTATAATCGACAATTCCTTCATCCTCTCCACTAAAAGTAAGTGCAAGTTTTGCTGCTTTAAATATTACATCTTCAGGAACTTTCTTTTTATTGGTTTTAATAATTACATGAGCACCTTTTTTATCTTTAATATGAAGCCAAATATCATTTGCTTTACTTTCTTTAAGTAATTTTATATTCCCTTTTTCATTTTTACCTACTAATACTAAAAAGTCATCTATATAAAAACTTTCTATATTATCCTCTTTTATTTTAGATTTTTTTGTAGATTTATATATATTTAAATCACTAATATTTTGAGCTTTTTTTACTCCATCTTTATAATTTTGTAAAAATTCGATTTTTTGAATTAAATTATCTTTTTCAATTTGTATATTTTTTGATTTGATTTTCATTTTCTTAGATAAATTATAGTAATAATTTCCTATTTCATTTATATTTCTAAGTCTTGGAATAGGAATTTTTACTTCATTACCTTCAAAATCAATAACTTCCAAAAATTTATCATATTTATTTTTTATTTTATATAAATTTATCATAGCTAAATCAGCGTAATGTTTATAAAGTTCACTTTTTTTAAGTAATTCTTCTTCACTATCTAATGAGTTTAATATTTTTTGGAGTTTATTTATTTTTTTATCAATATTATTTAAAATAGATTTTTTTAAATTTTCTAATCTTTTATTATATTTTTCTTTGAATAATTCTTGCGTATATTTTACTACATCATCTACTTCAAAAACTTTTTCTTTTATCTCTCTTGGGGGAATAGGAAGTAGTTTTTCACCAATCTCAACACTTCTAGTTGATTGCATAGGTGAAATATGATGAAGTGCTTCAATAACTATAAAATCTTCATTTAAAATAATAGCATTTGTATATCTACCAGTAAATTCAAATTGAATATAATTTATCTCTTTTTTAAAACTAAGATTTGTTTCTACTTTAATAGTAAGTATTCTTTCATATGCTTTTACTTCTAATAATTTTGATTTTGTAAATTTTTTTGTAAGTGTTATATCAAATGGAGCATTAAATTTTTTGGATAAATCATAATCAATATCTATATATATATCACTATTTCCTTTTGTTAAATCAAAAAAATATTTTGTTTTATCAATTTCAAGTAATATTACATTATCATCTACTCTTATTGCTCTTTTGATAAATTTTTTAGAAGATATATGTTGTGCTATTTTTTTTAAAATGAAAGCTTTCATTAAAACTCTTTTTTATTTTAATTATAGCAAAATTTAGGGGATATAAAAAGAAAGAAAAGAAAGATAAAAAATTATCTTTTTGAGAACTGTGGAGATCTTCTCGCTTTTTTCTTTCCGTATTTTTTTCTTTCAACGATTCTAGCATCTCTTGTAAGAAGTCCATAAGGTTTAAGTAATGCTCTAAGTTCTGGAGCATACTCAACTAAAGCTTTAGCAATTCCATGTTTTACTGCATCAGCTTGAGCAGCTTGTCCACCACCATAAACTTTTGCTTCGATTGCTACTGCTTCTTCTTGTTTAGTAACCATTAAAGGCCATCTAACTCTAAGTTTTAAAGCATCTCTTCCACCTAAAAATTCATCTAGGCTTTTTCCATTGATAGTTAATTCACCATTTCCTGGTTTTAACCATACTTTAGCTACTGCTGTTTTTCTTTTTCCTGTTGCATAAGTTCTACCGTGCATTTTCATTTGCTAGCCTTTACTTGAGCTGTATGTGGATGTTCACTTCCAGCATACACTTTTAATTTTTTAAGTTGAGTTTTTCCAAGTTTTGTTTTTGGAAGCATTCCTCTTGTTGCTAATTTAAATAATTTTTCTGGATTTTCTTCAAGTAATTTTCTTGCTGTTTCTTCTTTAACACTTCCGAAGTATCCAGAGTGTCTATAATATTTTTTATCATCAGCTTTATTTTCTTTTGAAAATTTAACTTTTCCTGCATTAATAACTACTACAAAATCTCCACAATCAATGTTTGGAGTAAAGTAAGGTTTATTTTTTCCTCTTAAAATAGTTGCAATTTCAGTAATAACTCTACCAAAGATTTTATCTTCTGCATCAATTACTACCCAATTTTTTTCAACTGTTGGATTCATATTTGTAAATTTCATTCTATGCCCTTTTAGCAATTTTTTGAAATGAAAGTATACTCTCTTTTCCTTAAAATTAGCTTAATTTAAGTAAAATTTAAGGAAAGTTCTTAAAATTTTAATAATAATTGAACTTCTCCTGCGGGAAGTCCTACTTCTTTAGCTATCTCTTCTATAGAATATCCTATTTCAAATAACTCTTTTATTTTTTCTTTATTATCTTTTTTATTTGCAATAGGATCTAAATTTGGTAAAGACATAGTTTTAATATTTGATTCTAATTTAGATATTTTATCAAAAAGCATTTGTATCTCTTCTTGATTTTTATATTGCGATTGTTCTACTGTTTTTACTAAATTTCCTAATACTGATTCTAATTGTTCAGCTATCATATTCTCTATATTTTGTAATGAATTATCTTTTTGTTGTTTTTGTAATTTATATATTTCTTGATTAATATCTTCTAAAGCTGAACTAATAAGATGAAATTTTCTATCAACTTCTTTATCTCTAGCAAACATATAAAAAAACAAAAATACAACTGCCAAACTAAGTCCTATAAATATTGCAATAGTTACACTCATTTTATCCCTTTTTGTTCTCTAATAATAGCTCTCTCTCTTGCTGCTATAAATGCATTATAATCTTTTATATCTCTATCGTGCATTATTAAAATTTCTGCAATTTGTTCATCCACTGCTATAAAATACAAAGGCACTTCTCTTTGTGGAAAAAATGGAATATCTAATCTTGCATAATATTTTTGATTTGGTATTAACATTTTTTCTTTTAATTTAAAATATTCATATCCAACATGAGTAATTTTAGCTGTGTATTTAAGCTCAATTAACTCTTTTTCTTCATTTTTTAAAAGAGACAATACTTCATCTACTTTTCTATGAAGTGCAGTAAGAAGCTCAATAGCTACTTTATCACTATCTCTAGTTTCCCCTCTTGCTTTTGCCATCTTTATATATTGTCCCACAGGATCATCTATCTCAGCTCCTAATTTATCATACTCTTCTTTAAATATTTCTTTATCTTCTTCAAATTCTATAAAAAGTGGAGCTGGTATCAATCTAATATTCATTATATTACCTTATCAAGTAAAATCATAACAAAAAATATTATTCCTAAATATCCATTTAAATCAAAAAAGGCTTTTGGGATATTATTTAAGTTATTTCTTACTAGCCACTGTTCATACATTAAAAATCCAGCTGATATTAAAAGAGCTACATAAGCAAAAAAACCAAGATTTGCATAAAAAACAAATAAATACCAAAATCCAATAGTTAATGTATGAAATAATCCACTAAGAGCTAGACTAGCTTCTAAACCATATTTTGATGGTATAGAAAAAAGCCCTTCTTTTTTATCAAATTCCATATCTTGAAGTGAATATAATATATCAAATCCAGCTACCCAAAATGTAACTCCTATAGCTAAAAACACACTCCATGCTGGTACACTACCAGCTACAGCCATAGCACCTCCAATAGGAGCTAATCCAAGAGAAATTCCTAAAATAAAATGCGCATATTCACTAAATCTTTTAAAATAACTATACCCACCAAGCACTGCTAAAATAAATGGTGTAGAGTAAAACACCAAATCATTTATAAAATACCCACCTATCATAAAACCAATTGCATTAGCTAAAATAAAAATTCTCATTTCATTTTCACTAACTTCTCCATTTACACTTGGTCTATCTTTTGTTCTTTCATTTTTTATATCGATATCTCTATCAAGATATCTATTCACACCCATTGCAAAATTTCTAGCAAATATTGCTTCTAAAATTACTAAAAAAAACAATTTCCATCCAAACCATCCATCAGCTGCTACTATCATAGCTACTAAAATAAATGGCATAGAAAAAATAGTATGTTCAAACTTAACAAGTTTAGCCATTTTTAATAAATAATTCATTCTCTCCCTTTATATTTAATTCTTTAAATAACCTTATTAGTATTAGCAAAAATAAAATAGGAAACACAACTCCTCTTGCTAAAAATAAAATAATAGTAGTGTAACTCTGAGTAAAAAACATATCCATATTATGTTCAACTGTTTTGATAAATAATCTCATTTTTTCTATAGGATTTATATCTATTTGTCCTATTTTTAACTCTAAATTTTTTATCTCTTTTTCTATTTGTGCTAATTTTTCTTTCTCATCATTAGAAATATTACTATTATTATAATTTAATTTAACTTTTAATTTATCAAAATAACTTAAATTTTGTGTAGATTTATTTAAAATCTCCTCTTTTTGAGATTCTAATTTAGATAATTGTTCTTTTAAAGAGTTTAATTTTGCACTTTTAGTAGGTAATAATAATTGTAATTCTTGATTAAATTTTTTATTTTTTTCTTGAATAGTTTTAATTTGTTGTTGCATCATAGTTTCATAAATATACCCATTTACAATATCTATCATTGGTACAGCAAATCTAATAAAAATCAAAAATAGCATCAATTTATACATAAAATTTGAATATAAATTTGGTTTGAAATAAGAAAATATAACTAATAATACACTAATTGTAAGTAATCCATTTAATAAAGGTGTTTGTGCTAATAAAATAATAAAATCTTGTATCCCTAAAGATATAAGTGCAAACAATAAAACCCAGCTAAATCTATCTAAAAAATCATTTATAGGATTTACTACTTCTCCTATAGCTATATCTGCTTGTACTCCAACACCTAGTAATAAACTACTATTTTGAACGACAGATAAAGCTGCATTAATACTTCTTGTAATTGCCAAAGTAGTTATGACATCTTTTGTAGTTTCTAAATTATACTCTTTAGCATGAATGTCTAAAGCCTTACTCCATGCTAAAGCTAATACTAATAAAAGAAAAATAGAAACAATTATTTTTTTCATTTAATAACCTCTAAAATATATTTTGCTAAATTTAAAGCTTTTGTACGATGTGAAATCTCTTTTTTAATATCATCATCTAATTCACCTAAAGTTTTATTATATCCTTGAGGAATAAACATAGGATCATACCCAAATCCTTTATCACCTCTTGCTTCATCAATCACATCACCATACATAAATCCATGTGTAGTAAAGATTCCATAAGGAGATGCAATAGCTATAGCCGAAGTATAATATGCTGATGTTTTTGTAATATTATGCTTTTTAAGTTCATCAATTAACTTAAATAAATTATCTTTGTCAGTTGCTTTTTCTCCAGCAAATCTAGCACTATAAATACCTGGTATTCCACCTAAAACTGGTACACTAATACCACTATCATCTGCAATAATTATATGATTTGGTAATTTTTCATAAATTGCTTTTGCTTTTATAATTGCATTTTCTTTAAAAGAATTTCCATCTTCTATAATTTCAAATGGTTCTATTAAATCACTAAAAGCAACAACATTATCACCAAAATATTTTTTAATCTCTTTAATTTTGCCTTTATTTGAGGATGCTAAAACTATTTGCATAAAAAAATCCTTTTTTTTATAAAGATTATAACAAAAAAGAAACAAATTTAGTCTAGTTATTTTTTATACTTAATATTTATATTTGAAGATTAATAGTAGAATAAAAAAGGGGAAAAAAGCTTATTCAGCTTCTAATCCGTAATCAACCCCTTTATGTTTTCTAACTTCATCAGGATTGTCTCTTAAATATCTCCAGTAAAGAACTGGAATTACAAATAATGAAAGTACAGTTGATACCATAACACCAAAAATTAATGCTACAGCAAGTCCTTGCCATACTGGATCAAGTACGATTACACCTGACGCTAAAATAATAGCAAGAGCTGTAAGAATAATCGGTCTAAATCTTGTAGCTGCTGCTTCAACTACTGCATCATTTAAACTTCTTCCATGCTTTAATAAATCATTTGTAAAATCAATTAAAAGTAATGAGTTTCTTACAACAATACCTGCTAGGGCGATAAATCCAATCATACTCGTAGCTGTAAAATATGCTGGAGCGCCCATTAATGGTTCTGTGAATAAACTTGTAATCCAATGTCCTGGTAATACCCCAATAAATGTTAAAGGTACTGCTGCAAGTACAATTCTTGGAATTCTAAAGTTTTTATAATATGCAACCATTAATAAGAAAATCATAACAACAGCACCACCAAATGCACTTCCTAAATCTCTAAATGTATCAAATGTAATTTTCCACTCACCATCCCAAGTAAGATCATATTTCTCACCAGTTGTATTATTTACTGCTACAAGATTAAGTCTAGGATTTCCATCATAAGTAATTGTATATCCTGGTAATCCTTTGTCTTTTAAATAGAAAAATACATCAAGTAAAGCATAAATACTTCCTCTTTTATCCATTTCACCAGTAACCATTACAATCTTTTTAAGATCTTTATTTGTAATCATTCCACCAAATGGTACTGGTTTAATTTTTACAACTTCTGTAAGTGGCACCATTCTATGAGTTGTCATAGACATGATTTTAATTTTACTTAAATCTTTAATAGAATTTCTAGAATCTTTATCAAATCTTACAAAAATACCAACTTGCTCTTTTTCACTAGGAATATGTGCTACACTAATCACAGCACCTTTAATACCCATACCTAATACATCAGCAATCTGTTTAGTTGTAATACCTAATAATCCAGCTTTTACTTTATCTGGTACTATTTCATATTTAATAATACTATCATCAGCCATTACATCAATATCTACTACACCTTTTGTTTGTTTATAGATATTTTCAATTTTTTTAGCAAGTACCATTCTACCATCATCACTTCCACCACTTACTTCCATTAATAATGTAGCAATTACTGGTGGTCCTGGAGGATCTTCTACTAATTTAACATTTGCATTATATGGTTTACCAATTTTTTGTAAATCTGGTCTAAGTCTTGATACTAAATCAATAGAACTTTCTTTTCTCTCTTTTTTATCTTTTAGATTTACTCTAATTTCAGCTAAATTTTCACCTTTTTTAAGACTACTTCCTCTAAGTAATCCATTAAAGTCAATAACTCCACCTTCACCAATAAAACTTTCAAAATCTTTAATATTTTTTTCTTCTTTTAATCTATTTTCTAATTTCGTAACTAATTCTTTTGTTGTTTGAATAGATGTACCTGTAGGTAAATCAACAGTAATATTAAATGTATTTTTATTTGCACCTGGTAACATTTTAAATAATACAATTTTAGCTGGTAATGTCATCATAGATAATACAGTCAGAACTACAAGAGATAAAATAAAAACCCCTCTTTTTGCTCTACTTTCAATCATTGGTCTTAATAACCTATTAAATACCGCATAAACTTTTGTTTTTTTAATATCAAATGGTTCATGATCATGATGATCTGGTAAAAATTTAACTGCTGCCCAAGGTGTAAATATATAAGCAACTACAAGTGATGCAATCATAGCTACTGGTACATTAAATGGAATTGGTGCCATATATGGTCCCATCATTCCACCAACAAAAAACATAGGAACAAATGCTAAAATAATTGCTAATGTAGCAATATTTGTAGGGTTACCAATCTCATTTGTAGCATAAACTGCTGCATGCTCTTTTGATTTATCACCCATTGAAAAATGTCTATGAATATTTTCAATTACAACAATCGCACTATCCACTAAAAGTCCAAGTGAAAGAATCAGTGCAAATAATGTAATTCTATTAATTGTTTGACCTGCAAGCATTCCTACAAAAAGTGTTGCTGCTAAAATCAGTGGCACTGTAAATGAAACAATTAAACTTTCTCTAAATCCAAGCATTACAATAAGTAAAATCACAATAATACCAATAGAGATAACTAAGTGAAATACTAGTTCATTTACAGCTTCATTAGCTTTATGTCCATCATTTCTAGTAACAACTACTTCAACACCACTTGGAAGTTGTTTTTTTAGTTCTTCCATTTTTTTAATAGCATCTTCAGCTACGAATACTGCATTTGTACCTCTTTTTTTGGCAACATATACAGTTACTTGATTTAGTTTTTCACCTTGAATTTTAGGATCTTCTTCAAATGCTTGCCCAGCTATAAAATATGTAAAGTGTTTATCTTGGTAATTTGCTGTATCTGTAATAGTTGCAATATCTTTTAGATAAATTGGTCTATTTTGATAATTAGCTACAAGTAAATTTCTAATGTCATCTAAAGTTCTAATAAAACCATTATATTCCACTGGAATAGAAAATTGTCCATTTTCAAAATTACCTAATGGATAATCTACATTTCCTTGTTTTAATGCCATAGCTACTTGTCCAAGAGAAAGATGATAAGCAGCTAATTTATCTGCATTAATAACTACATTAAATTGTCTTTTATGTCCACCTTTGATTCCTACTACACTTACATTATCAACTTCAGCAAGAGGAGTTAATAATCTTTGTGCCATTCTATAAAGCTGTGCATCATTATATTTTTTAGATGCTAATGCAAATGTAAGAATTGGTACTTCATCAATATCAATTGGTTTAACTAAAGGTTTCCAAGCACCTTTTGGAAGTAAATCCATGTTTTGCATAACTCTATCATAAAGTTTGCTCATAGATTTTTCTTTGTTTTCACCAATCTTAAAAACAACTGTAACAACCCCTACACTATTCATAGCCATACCATAAATATGGTCTACTTTTGTCATTTCATTAAGTTTTCTACTAAGAGGTTGTACTATGATATTTTCTACTTCTTTAGCACTAGCACCTGGATATACTACAATTACATTAGCACTAGGTACATCAATTTGAGGATTTTCTTCTCTTGGTGTCATCATAAGAGCTATCGCACCAAATAAAAATAGCACAAATGCAATAACAGGAGTTAAAGGATTTTTCAGAAAATCTCTAGCTAAACGTCCTGCAATATTAAGTTTTAATTCTTCTTCAATTTTTTCAATTTCATGTTGTTCTTTAGCTAAGAGTTGTTTTTCTTTATTTAACTCTTCTTCTATTCTTTTTTCTTCCATATCCTATCCTTACAGAGATGTTCCATCAGTCATATTTGCTGGAGGTAAAATTACAACTTTTTGACCAGCTCTTACACCTTTTACAGCTACATTTTCTCCTGTTTGAGAAATAACTTTTACTGGTACAAATTTAGCTTTTCCATTTTCATCTACAAAAACACCTACAATTCCACCTCTAGATGTTAATGCATTATATGGAATTACAATTTCTTGTGCATTTGCTACATCTACATAAATTTTTGCATACATTCCTGGTAATAAATCTTTTTTATCTTCTAATTTAAATTTTACTAAATATGAATGAGTTGCTGGGTCTGCACTAGGAATTACATTTGCAACAACAGCTGGTACAGTTTTATTTACAGCACTTACAAATATTTTTGTTTTATCACCTTTATGAATTTTATTTACATCACTTTCTTTTACAAACGCTCTAGCTTGGATAGATTTTAAATCTGCTAATACTACTACAGGATGTCCTGGAATAGCCATTTCAGCTACTTTTGTAAGTTTTCTAACAACTACACCATCAATAGGAGCTTTTACTGTTGCATATTTTTTTTGATCTAATGCTCTTTGAAGACCTGCATTTGCTTGCGCAAGCATAGCTTCAGCTAATTTAATTTGAGATTTTCTAATATCTCTATTTAATTTCATTTTTTCATAATCTCTTTTTGATACAGCACCTTTTTTATAAAGATTTTCAAATCTTTGATAATCTTTATCTGCATCTGCATAAGCAAGTTTTGCCATTAATACAGCATTTTGTGCTTGCATTACTCCTGCTCTTGCTTGATTTATCATAGAATAAATATCGCTTGGGTCTACTACAAATAATATATCACCCTTTTTAACTACATCACCTTCTTCTACATTCATTTGTTTAATATAACCCATTAATCTTGTAGCTACCATTACCTGTTTTTTAGCATAAATACTTCCACTATAATCTTTTGTAACATTAACTGTTTTATTTTCTGCTGTTGCAAAATTATATGCAAATGCACTAACTGCTGCTAAAACTGTAACTAATAATTTTTTCATTTACTCTCCTTTAATATTGAACTTCCTACTGCTAATTCTAATTCAGCTGCTGCTATTGCTTGATCATATTTTGCTTTGATAAGTTCTGCATCAGCTTTTTGAGCTTCTGCTTGTTTCATTAATAAAATAGAGATATTAATTAAACCATTTTTATACATCTCTTCATATTGATTTAATACAGTATGAGCTAAATCTTTATTTTTAATTTTTACATCAATAATTGCTGTTTTTGCTTTTAAATTAAGAAGTTTTTGCTCAACATCTACTTTAATTCCATTTTGCATATGTTTATAATATAAAGCTGTTTGTTGTGCCTGAATTTTTGATTTTTGCAAATCTTGTTTTTTACCTGCATCTAAAAACTTATATGTAATATTAGCTGCTAATAAATAATAATCTTTATCTCTAGATAAAGTTAGAGTATTATCATCAAATCCATATTCTAAATGAACTCCTGCTGTTGGATAGTTAACACTTTTATCCATTTTTACTTTTTTTTGCATTGTTTCTACATTTTGTTGCATCCATTTAACATCATTTCTATTTTTTAATGCTAATTGTTGTAATTCTTTTAAATCACTATTTGGAGATATAATAATTTTAAAATCAGCTACATCTGTAATATCATTATCTCCTGTTAAAAATCTTAAATAAGCTAATGCTAAATTATATTTATTTTTTGCTTCTATCATTTTAGCATCTATATCACTATCTCTAGATTCTGCACTTAATACATCACTTTTTACAATCATTCCTTGAGAATATAAATCTTTTGTCATATTTACAAAAGAAGTTGTTGTTTCTTTTGCACTTTCAAGTGCTTTTATAAAATATTTTGCAGCTACTACTCCATTGTAAGCTTTTAATACTTCAATAGCTAATTTATTTTTATCTCTTTGAAATTTAAATTGTTTTGCTTTTATTTGAAGTTTTGCTATCTCTTTTGCATATTTAATCTTAAAACCTGTAAATAAAGGTGCTTCATATACAACTTTTGTTTTAAAATTTGTTCTTGCATCTGGATTATTTAAATCATCAGGTATAGTATATAAAGATGATGGCCCTACATAAGAAGCTAATCCAAAGTCAGCAAAAGTAGCTTCTCTACTCTCTAGTTTATTACCAAATACATATAGAGCATTATTTGTTCTACTAATATCTTCTGATATAAACAAATTACCCCAATCATAACTTTTAGCTTTAGCTAAATCTTGCTTAGCTATTTCTACATTAAGTTTTTTTGCTTTTAATTCATTATTATTTGTAAACGTTTCTTGTAATGCTTGTTCAAAACTGATAGTTGATGCAAACATCATAAGAGGCGTAAGTCCTAAAAGTAGCCTTTTCATAAAAAAACTCTCCTTATTTTGAGATTTTAATGCAAAATTATAGCAAATTATTCAAATAATACAAAACTACTCTTTTTTAAAAAATAGGAATATATGATTTATGTATTTCAGGAGGAGGAGAAACTTTTGTAAATAGTTCTTGATGTCCATCAATTCTAAAAGTTTTAACACCTTCTGGTTTATCAAAAACTCTTTTTAATTCTGGATGAATTTTCAAAAGTTCTGTATAAAAATATTTAAATACTGGAGCACTTACTCTACCACCACTCATTTTTTTCCCTAAAGGTGTGTTATCATCATTTCCATACCAAATAATTGTTGTAGTATCTGGTGTAAATCCACACCACCAACCATCTCTAAAATCATTTGTTGTACCTGTCTTACCTGCTGTTTGAATATTATCAACTTTAGCATTTTTACCTGTACCTTTTTTTACTACATCTCTTAAAATATCTATCATTAAATATGCTTGATAATCAGGTATTAGGCTCTCTTTTTGTACTGGAAAAGTAACTTGTAGTCCTTTTTTATCATTTTCTATACTTAGAATAAGTCTAGGTTTTACTTTTGTTCCGTAATTACTAAATAAAGTATATTCTTCTGCTATTTTTAATGGTGTAATACCAAAACTTCCTAATACAATAGAAAGATTCTCAGGTACTTTATCAAATCCAAATTTATATAATCCTTGAATTACAGTATCAAGTCCTATTAAATTTGTAAGATTAATAGTTGCTAAATTTCTAGAATGTACTAATGCCATTCTTAATGTAATATATCCTAATGTATTTCTTTCATAGTTTCTTGGTTTCCAATATTTATCTTCTTGAGGAGTTTTTCCTGCTATTTTATAAGTTCTTGAAACATCTGGAATTTGACTTGCTGGATTATAACCCAAATCAAGTGCTATTTGATATACAAATGGTTTTACAGCACTCCCTATACTTCTTTTAGATTGAATAACTCTATTAAAACTACTTTTTTTATAATCAACTCCACCAACAGCACTTAAAATATCACCATTATAACTATCTAAAGTAATCATAGCTCCATTTAAAGTTTTACTTTTAATATCATATTTTGTTTGTAATCTATCATATCCCCATTTAATAGACTTTTGAGCTATTTTTTGTGTATCTAAATCTATACTAAGTTTTACTTTATATCCAGCTGTTTTAATATCTGGATAAGATTTTGAAAGTTCTCTTAAAGCCATATCAATTACATAAGGAGCTTTATTTCTAGTAAGTGTTGAATTATAAACTACAGGTTTTTCAAATACCCCTTTTTTATATTCAGAATTACTAATCCATCCTAATGTATATAATCTTTTTAAAATAATATTAGCTCTTGCAATATCTTGATTATAATGTTTTGTAGGATCATAAAAACTAGGTGCTTTTGGTAAAGCAATAAGCATTGCTATCTCTTTTAGAGTTAAATCTTTTAAATCTTTATGAAAATACCCATCAGCTGCTGTTTTAATACCATAATATCCATGTCCTAAATATACTTGATTTAAATATATCTCTAAAATTTTATCTTTAGATAAAGTATTTTCTACTTTCATAGAAATAAATAATTCTTTAATTTTTCTTTGTATCTTTTTTTCACGAGATAAATATAACATCTTTACAAGTTGCTGAGTAAGAGTAGAAGCACCTTCCACTTTTTTACCTGCTTTAATATCTTTAATCAAAGCCCTTAAAATAGCTGTAGGATTAAATCCTTTATGTTCAAAAAAACTAGTATCTTCTGTAGCCACTAAAGTTTCAATCAATCTTCCTGGTATTTGATCAAATTTTACATATAAACGATTTTCTTTATCAAAGATATTAGCAACTAATCTATTATTTCTATCAAAAAATTGTGTAGTTAAAGGGGGATTATAATAAAGAATTTTATCTGCATCAAATTTAGTAGACTTATACAAATACATTACAAAAATAGCTACTGCTAAAATACTTACAACAATAATAAAAAATAAAAACCATAAAATTTTTTTAAACATCTATATTACTTAGTACCTTATATTTTTTACAAAACACAAAAATCATTATTGTGTTTTATATTTTTTTTACATTAAATGCACTTACTAAGTTTAAATCATCTAATAATTCATATAAAATTTCATCTTTTACTTCTAATGAAATAGATACTCCATTATCTTTTAATTTTAAAAGTTCTCCTATTACTGTAGATGGTAATGAAAAACTATCATTAATTTTTACTAATACACTACCCGTTTTAGCATTTTCTTTTATTGCATTGATTAATATTTGAGAATCATTAATCGTCTTTATAATTCCATCAACTTCTACAATATTTCCATTTGTTTTAATATCCATAGCTTATCTCCTTACAATTTAAAATATATCTTTACTCTATTTCCTATTTTATTATAATACATTCCATCTGAAAATTTTTTAAGCATTTTTATACCTCTACCATGGTATTTATTAAACCACTCAGATTTTAATATTTGACTAACATCAAACCCTTCTCCATTATCAGATAAATCTATAACGGCATATTTTTCAGATTTTGAAATAACTAAATTAGCAAATTGTTTTTCACCATTATACTCTATTTTTTCATCTTTTTGAATGATTTGATGTTTATTTTTACTAATTTTTAACACAGAATGCTCATAACAATTGATTAATAATTCATTTAATGCAAAAACAATTTTATTTATAACTTTAATAGGTAATTTATCATTTAATTCAAATTCTACATTATTTACAAAATTTTCTATATCTTTTTCCATTAATAAAATATTTTCACTTAAAACCTCATCATATTTATCATTATCTTTTTTCATAAAAACAATTGTAGTATCATCATCAGCTTCAGCTACATTTTGTTTAAAATCTCTAATCAAATCTTGCAATAAATAAAATTCTTTGAATTTTTGCTTAAACCTTACAAAATATGGGTATCCAGTAGAATCTACAGATTCGAATAAACCATCACTTGCAACTAAAAAAGTATCAAATCCATCTGTATATTCATCAATAACATATTCTGTAGAATTTTGTAGCAATGGTTTATTATTTGGTTTTATTTTAATAATTTCATTATTTTTAACTAAATAAAAAGGTGGCATTCCCATATTTGCATATTTAATCTTATTATTCGATAAATCTACTTCTGCCATACAAAAACTCAATGCTTCATTATCAAGCATAATAGAAGCAGCGTAATTAAATGTATCTCTGACTACTCTTTGAAAATTAAAATCATTAAATTCTATAGATTTTTTTATAGCATAGTTCATAAAAGAAACAGTAAGAACAGATGATAATGAAGCACTTATCCCTTTTCCCATTCCATCAACAATAGATATAAAAAATTTATTATCATCAATTTGTAAAGTTGAATAGCTATCTCCACTTAAAATATCTTTAGGTTTAAAATAAGAATCCATTAACCATTCATTATAAAAATGATTACTTATTTTATCTTCAATAATTTTTAATTGTTTTTGAACAGCTAAATTTTCTTGAGTATCTTTATATTGTAAAATAACTTCTAATTTTTCTTGATTAACTCTTGATTCATAATAATAAGTTCTTAAATTTGATAAAACTGTCATTTTTGTTTTAAATTCAAAAAAATCAATTCCTTTATTCATAAATTCATTAACACCATATTCAATTGCTTTTTGTTTTAATTGAGTATCAGTAGAACTTGTCATCATAACAGTAATAATATCTTTAAATTTCTTTTTAGTATAATTCAATACTTTCAACCCATTCATTTCAGGCATTTGATAATCAATAAATACAATATCAATATCATCAATAGACGCTTTTTGTAAATATTCTATATATTGTAATGGTGAAGAAAAATAAGTAATATTTTTAAATCCCATACTACCTAACATTGTTTTTAAAGCTACATAAGATGCTTTAGAATCATCTATAATTACTATTTTTAAATTTTTATCCATCTACTAACCCTTTTAATTCCCTTAATTTTTCCATACTTTCACTTATTCTAGCTACAATTCTAAAACTAGCTAATTTTACTGTAGGAGGTCTAATAGCACCTA
>Ga0256843_1001566_pt1 | contig 17809 bp, 24 predicted proteins | sample AlvinellametaG_FD_191572 | JGI IMG/M metagenome (GOLD analysis project Ga0256843, IMG submission 191572) | Pompeii worm associated microbial communities from hydrothermal vent at the East Pacific Rise, Pacific Ocean - Alvinella | ecosystem: Host-associated > Annelida > Integument > Unclassified ... | reverse complement strand
ACCATCTTCAATGGTATCGTAGGAGTCAATAGTATATATGACATCGCGTTTTTTGTCTTTGATCTGGCAAAGTGAAAATGGTATCGTTCTCGCCTTGTCTGAGAAGTAGTAAACTGGCATATTTGCCCTCCTTGTTGTTATATTGTATTATACCAATAAAAAAAGGAAGAGTCAAAGGTTGATCAGCTTAAATCAAAGAGGGGCTTCTTTTAGCTCTCTTGACACTTTGTATATAAGAGTCAGACTTCAATCTTCCCTTGAACCTTTTTCCTTTGGAGCGGAAACGCCTATTTCTGAAACCATCGGAACGACACCCCTTGAGGAGAGCGATAAACATTCTGCCAAGTCCCACAACCATATCGGGGGAGGATGGGTCATTCGGATCATACGGTTTTGCATCAACTGGGCTGATCTTTATTTTTTTGTTTTTCTTTAGGAGAGATGAGGAAAGCCTTTTCCCCTCTTCCATACACGCAAACATCTTCGCAAATTGTTCATCTGCATATTTTCTTTGTTTTTTTTCTTCTGTCATTGTTTTTCTCCTGCATTTTGAGTATCACTGCTACTGCTCGCCTCAACCATAGCAAGTGCCATAGCTTTGCCTCTTTCCTCGAAATAGTTTTGACTTTCTGGGTTTTCAGTTGCAAGTGAACCCAACAGTTCAGAAGAAGGATGAGCATCGGGGCATACGTCAGAAAAAGGAGAAAAGGTATTATCGTCATTGGACTCTGTTGTGGACGGGGTGTATTCTCTGTTCTCCTCCTCTTTTGCCCGCTCTATTGTACGGTCAAGTTTATCCTTAATTGCATCTCTTACCTCTTTGTCGTTAACAAAAAGCAAATAAGCAACAGAAGCATCAAGTTCGTATCGGTTGCCTTGATATTCAAGAACAACTGTATCCTCGACAAGTCCAAACTCTGCAATACCCGTAAAAGGAACATAATCGACAATTTTAATCTCATCGCCATTTTTTACATAAATTGGCTTTTTGAACATTTGGATTTCAAGAGGAAAATCATTTAATGCTCTGAGGCTTTCCTCCTTGTGTTGTTCAAAAAAACTAACAACTTTCGGGATATATTTTCTCCATCTGTCCTTGGCAAAAATAGGATGTGTTTTTCTCATAAGCACTCCTCCTTCGGAATAGGTAGCCTGTTTGTTTTTTCGCGCTTGGTAGATAGCCCAACCACTAAAAAAGGTTGAAGACCGTCTGTTCTTCTATTGTTCATATATTTCTCCTTTATCTTGTGTTGTCACAGAAACTTCATTATTATCGCTTCTCTCCCAGAAGGAAGAGAAAAGTGAAACCAAAATTGCACCAAGAGACATATTGTGAATATCATTGACAAGCAGTGCGATCCTTGCATTAAGGTCAGGTACTACAAGAGGGAGAGCCCCAGTAAATAGCAAAATAATCGCCAATGACATAAAAGCACTCTTTTTAAGCTTACACATTTTTCACGCCTTTTTTGCAGGAACGGCAAAGTGTTTGATAGCTTTGGCAAAAAGTTTTTTGAAGGTTTTACCTCTGAAACGTACATCTTCTGTTGTGTTTTCAGAGCGGAAAATAACATATAGTTCTTTACTTTTATACTCACTGAAAATGGAGGCATTGAAACCCCACTTCTCATCTCCTTTTAATTGATCTTTCTCAAGTTTATAGCCTCGCGAAAGATAATGATCTCTAATTTGTTTTTCTACATCTTCGATCGTTAATGTGGTTTTTTCTTTTTGCCCTTTTTGCTTCATCTTGTACTCCTTGAGTTTTATATTTAATACTGCATATTATCAACTTTAGAATAATTTGTCAAGTTATCCTCTCTTCTGAAAACTTCTGGCATTTGGCAATCTCTCAAAGTCAAATACAAAGACAAAAGGATTGTCTTCCCATCTATTTTCAATGGGATATTTTCTATTCCATGCGTTGATCCATTTTTCTTTTGCATATTTTTCAGCCTCAGAGAGAGTACAACTGTTTTTAGGGATAATTCCTTCTGCGTAAATATCGTGTGGTATTATATTTTGCAACCTTTCAATTCTCATATTTGTGATTTTAAGAAAGATGCGAGCCATTTTTTTAGTACAGCCGTTAGGCACACCTTTACATTTGACAAGCCAATCCTTCTCCCATTCATTTTCGGAGAAGTTATCGAACCATACCTTTGCACCATCACATAGATATTCAATTTCTGTTGATGGGTACTCTTCGCCAATATGCCTTACTACTTTTGCTTGCTCTCGCACCCAGAGAATATCCCCTTCCAAAAAGGGTATATTAACTGAAAAACCCACATCATAATCATTCATATAGCCAAGATGTCCAAAGTCAACAACACCCTCTTTTGTGTCAATCGCTCGGATAAAAGCATCTTCTATGGCGTGTTTGTCGATCTTGATCGGTATGCGTATCTGCGTTTTTTGTCCATTAAGTATTGCTTTGGTGTCATTGACATCAAGCACAATCGGTTTAGATTTTCTCAAAAGTTCTTGAATACTCATTGTGTCCCCCCTATTCAACTGATACTCAGTTCGTTTAGTTTGCTTAACAACTTCATAGCCATTTTAGTCTCCTTGTTTGTGCTTTGTTTTAACATTGTTTCTCCTTTGTCGCCGAGGCTTATTAAGGACTAATTCCATAGTTGTAGCTTGGAAGAGCTCAAATCTGGCGGATACTGGAAGTATCCCATTTGGTGTTTGCTTTTGTATTCTCTGTATTCTCATTAATACTATCGCAAAGTTCTTTTTTTGCCCGTTCAACAATCTCTTCCTCGCACTCTTTAAGAAGATCGAAAAAGACCTGAATGTCTTTTCCTTTTTTTAGAAGTTCCAGTCGGCTTTTCAAGGTAGTTTCACAATGGCTTTTTCCTCTTCCACTCTCCTCTTTGTCAGGGAAAGATTTTAAGATAAGTTCTATATCAGTCTCAAGGTATTTATCATACTTTTGGAGTGCACACATGAAAGCATCGATAAAAAAATGCCTCTTCTTGAGATCATCGATCTCTGAAATCTCCTGAAAGTAGGAGGAGATGCGATTTTTAGCATACTCCATATCAACATCTGATACGAGGGAGGCAAAGACATACATCCCTGTCAAGCCACCAACAAACACCCAAAGCGATATGGAAACAGCATCAAGATTGCCTACAAGACTTGAAGCAAAAACCCCAAAAACAGAAACCAATCCTCCAAAACCGACAGAAACCGCCTTGGAAGCAGAAGAATAGCTTTTGAGCTTTCTGCTTTTGATCTCTTTTTTGTCTTTGTCCGTACTTGACACAAGAGGGCTGAACAGACGAAGGTAGTAGTAAAGAAAAGCAACAATCTCCCTTTCGTGTTCCATTTCTTTTTTTACCAGTGGTGTAGCGATGGCAGTCGGGGTAAGTTTTTTCAGTATTTTAAACATATCGTTATCCTTTTTGCCCTGAGAAGAAAAAGCATCGTCTTCGGATCGCACCCAAGAGCAGTGGGATGGAAAAGGCAGGAGCTTCATGTTTGACGACAGCCTCTTTTACTTCTCCGTTTAGCTTAGAGAAACGGAGAAGGGCATGAAAGAAACCGTTTACAGGAGACCTTGCTCCATTAAGGCTGTTATCCTCCGCTATGGCATAGAACGCTTCAAGGTCACAGACCCATCCAAGCGCCTTCTCCTTGAGTTCGCGCTCCTTCTCTTTGAACCTTGATGCGGTCGGAAGCATAGCATTGGCGACACGTCTCTCCATCCCCATTTCCTCCAAAAGAGAAAGGAATTTTTCTTCATCGAGGCTGTGTGCTTCAAGCGCCTTGGAAGCCTTGTTGACCCGACGTGCTTCATCCTCAAGAATTTCACTGATATTGTCCTTGCAAATCTCAGAAGCGTGTTGAGCGATCTCTTTCATCTTTTTCGCATCAAGTTTGTCAGTAGCACCCTTTGATGCTTCAATAACAGCCGACGCATACATTGAGACCATTCTGCCTTCTGGAGAGGAGTCGTGGATAAATATCTCACGAGGGATACCCTCTTTTATTCCATTAAGTATCCGCATGGAGATTTCAACACCTAAAGCGTTGTCATATTCATTCTGCTCCTCCATAATGGCAGAAACATCGACACCCTCATTTTTGAGTTCGTAGAGAATGTGCTCCTCTCTGATTTTGTTGTTGTCGTCAGCATCGTTCTCATCAAGAAGATTAACGGTTCTAAAAAGAGAAGAAAAGAGCTCCTTGCTGATTTCTCGTGCGCCATAGAGTTTGTTGATTTTGTCTCGATAGTATTTTTTCTTTGTTTCCCAAAGCACCATTTCTATCCCCTCCCTTCTTCTTCGTGTTTGGCGATCTCTATAACGACCGTACCGTCATTCTCCTCCACGATGCCAGAGATGTCCATCGCATCTCCCTTGCCTTCATGTCCAATCTTGATGATCTGGTCATCATCGAACAACTCAAGTCTCTTCTTGATGTCACCGACCCGCATCTCTCCATACATTATGCACCCCCCATTGTGTTTACATCATCACTATCTCCATCTTTTTTGGAAGACAAAGGGTAGCGAAGCAAAGGGCTTCTTTGACTGCGCCCAATAAAAATCGAAACAGTATTTCCGATACCATTCAGTTCTTCCTCCGAAAATTTAACAGATTGATTTCCAGAAATCGAAACGATAGAAAGTTCTGTGCTTCCATCGTCAAGTTCCAATATGACATAACTTTCAATCTCAATAGCAGAAACAGGTGTTCCTGTTTTGTCTTCCCTAATAAGTAACATGGTAAATCCTTTAGTGTGTTATAATATATTAAACCAATTATAGCATAAATAATGAGATATGCAAACAGAAAGCCCCACTAAAGTATGCCTTTGGCTATGGATAGTCCAGATCGTTCCTTGCGATTTTCTCTTGACAGCATGAACAAAAAACAAACTTCTGGGGGACAGAAGAGAGTCCGTCATACATACCAGTATTGTCTGCATCACCACCGTCAAATCGGTAGGCACTGCGAATATGCCCGACCGCTTTCTCTCTGATAAAAAACTCTTCACATCCGCAATGAGGACACTCAGAGAGCTCGGAAATACAAGGGAGGGTTTGATTAGCCATCGCTTTTCTCCTCTTTGGAAAGTTCTTCAAGATACTCCAGAATGTTGATCGGAGTATTGTCGTTGAGGGAAATGCCTCCCCCGTCAAGGAAGTCGAGCCAGTGATAGTGCTTATGGAAACGGTGAAAGATGTGGGAGTACACACCAAATGCCCGCTCATCCCTCCATGCCTTCGCCAGAAATTCCCAACCGCCACCGTCATAGTTGCAGTCAAGCTCGAAGCGCTCCCCGATCTTTACCCAGTCTATTGCAAGGACGGTCTTCCCAAGCTCTCTGAGAAAAACATCAGAATAGCCGATATTCTCAGGATCGACCTCCATGATCTCAACCTCTTCGTCTGTTACCACAAAGGTATTGCAGTGGTCAAAGTGTTCATCTGGGTAGGGAACACCATACTCACAATAAGCATCAAAAAGCGTATGCAAACGCTTGGACGCATCGCCGTGTACGCCAAGGGAACACACCTTGTAGGTACGCTTTCTCTCTTTGTGGTATGCCCAAAACTCAAGTCTTTCTTTCTGTTCGTCAGTCATTTCTACATCCTTTCATGGGAGGCAGGGCGATAAAAAACACCCATTTTTATATCATATCTGATGGAAAACCAAAAAAAGCGACCACAATACAGACAAAGATGAAAAAGAGTACCGTTGCCCTCATGCGTCTGCGCTTCAAAACATCTCTCTCCCTGTTTGTCTCAAGCAAGACCGCAAAAGAGAGCCCGATACCGCCAAGGGCGACATTCCAGAGCCCCCACCCAAAGAGCGATGCAATGCCAAAAACGATAAGGGAAAGAACGATCCCATTAAGGACACCAAGTCCATAGGACTTCTTGATAATGATGCGTGTATTGCCGTATCCAACCATTTTCGCCTACCTGTCTGGTGTCTCGGACGGGATAGTAAATCCTTCCTCGTTGCACTTGGGGCAGAAGTAGTGATCGCCAGATGCCGTTGTCCTGCTGTACCAATGAAATACCTTGACATCCTCTTCCGTGATCTCATAACCGCAAGAACTGCAAGAATAGAAATCGGGTTCGTTCTCTCCTGTATCGGCAAGAACCGCATCCTCTTTTGAAATATCTGGCATCGGAGCATCGATCACGGCTTTATACCCCTCAAACTGTTCCTTGACCGCCTCTTCATAGAATACCTCCAAAAAAGGGTAGAGCACTTCGTTCTCTCCGACAAACTGCTGTGCCTCTTCCATAGAAGCGCATTTTTCAGTGGTCATAAAGAGGTTTCCCTCGGCATCTCGACAGATATAATGGTGTTTGGGCGCAAATTCTCCCATAGGTTCTCCTTGAAATGTTGTTATAGTATATTATACCAAAAAAGGCAGGGATCAGGAAGCCGAGAAGTAGAGCATGGAAAGTTTTTCTGCAACAACCGAAATATCCAGTTTTACCAGAAGCTCTTGCGCCGTAGCCATATCGACGATCCGTACCCCGTGCTTCTTCACGATTTCTTCTGGAGCGAGTATGGGTTTTCCCATCTCATCCTTGGAGAGAGAAAGTCCTTCATAGAACGCATCTGGGGAAAGGCAGAGAAACTGGGCATGATCCATCCCCGTTGCTTTGCAGACAAACCTCTTGCAGACATCGAACCTCTCCTCATAGATACTACACCCTCCCTCTTCCAAAAGAAAAGGGCATACCCCTCTGGCATCCTTGGCGACGCTGACATAATAGGCTTCATCCTGCGGGTCAAGTTTGGTCGCAACGACATCAGCCCCCAACGCAATCGCTTTGGAAAGCTCCACCTCGCCGTTTAGCATGGGCGGGGTGATACAGCAAAAAGAACTGCAAGAAGAACAGCCAAAGGTATTTTTCGTCTCTACATCAGGCATGAAGTGTCCGTGTCGTTGTGGTTGTCTTTTTTCTCTCTTTTCTCAAGCAGATCGAAGATGATCAGAAGATCGACAACAAAAGCGAAAGAGAGCGTAATTGCAAAAGGAACAGCGATAAACGGCTTCCAGAGCTCTTTTTCAATAAAATCAGAAAAGAACAGACTTCCATCCAAATCCATAAGATAAAAAAGAGGAGCGATAAGAGCGAACTGAAACGGGAGAAAGAGTATAACGATTTTGACAAGTTCAAATTTTCTCAAAAAATCCATAGTATTTCCTGTTGGTTAAAAAGTACAGATATTATACCACACAATAAGTAATGTGCAAATAGCACATACTATTAAGAACAAAGAGACCGCACGGCAAAAGAAATGAAAGAGGAAGAGGGGAGTGGCTTCGCCACCGCTTCGCGAGAGACCTCATCGAAACGGAAAAAGATCAAAACATCCGTTGCCGACAAGATATTCGATACGCTTGGCATCCTTATAGGGCGCATACTTCCTGACAAGATACAGCTTCGCCCCGCGACCGAGCTTCCCGAACATGGAGAGCGACCGAAAGAAAGGGATCATCTCAGCCGTATTGTCAAAGAACTTCTCGATACGGTCAAGCCACACAAGCACCTCTTCCTTCTGGGCAAGCTCCCTGTCCTCTAAAGAGACCGACACGATCCCAAGACGCTTCTCGTTCACACCGAGCGACCGAAGCAGGGCAGAGAACTTCTCCCTGTCCATCCCATGCTCCCCAAGCGTCCGATCGAACGCAAGCTCCGCCTTCTGTCTCCCTTCACGCTCCGCTTCCTTCTTGGATTTATACAAAGCCGTTATCTCTCTTGTGATCTTTATCTCTGGAGCAGTACCGATGTAAGACTTCATCTCATCAGAGACAAACCTTGCATACTCTCCCACGAGCTCACCGACCCCTTCATCCTCACCAACAAAAACCTCAACGGGAATACCTTTCCTCAACAACCTCACGACCACCGAAACGATCTCAAGATCAATATCAATGTTTCTCCCAGACACGCAAAACTCCTTACTCAGAACATAACAGTAATGTACTATTAGCACATACTAACATTAAGAGCCCCAAAGACCCCACCTCATCAACCAAAAATCTGCCGTCAAAACCTCATCATGCAAACACCTTTTCCCTTCGCATCGCTGTTTCGCTTTTCCCCTCACCGCTCCACACAGTGACCTCATCCAAACCAACCCCCTGACGGAGGAAACAACCCCTTTTCGGGGAGGGCACATCCCTAAACAGCCTCCAAGCCCGCCACAGGGCTTGCCCTAAACCGCCTCGCGGGAAACCCGTCCCATTGAGGGTGCTTTGAAGAGAAACAAACCCTTCGGGGGAGTGTTTTTGAAAGAAACCCTTTCGGGGGATTGTTTTTCCCGCCCTCTTGAAAAACAGGCTCTCTTTTTGCTATACTTTCTCTGGGTGGAAACCCGACGCATTATTCCTTTCTGATCCCCTTGGGGATAGTTTTGCGTTTTCGTCCACAACCTTGTTCTCCTGTTTCTTGACGACAGGTTTGCTTTCCTTTCGGACGAGCCCTATGCAGGGAGACCTTGCCCCTGCAAGGGAATATTCTTTCTTTGACTTCCCCCTCGCGGGGGTTGCATCCTCCGACTTACGGTTTCAAAACAAAATAGTAGTTCTCGGTCAACCTTTTGATGAGGTGCGGGTCGATCTTGTCACTGCGCGGTTTTCTTCTTTGGGGAAGTCTCACTTCACACCCATGAGGGACGATGACACCTCCGCGAAAGAACTCGCTCAGTGCCAAGGCGCGGTTTTGACGGTCATAGGCATTGAAGGTCACACGGTCGGAACGAAACCAGACCTCAACGGCTTCCCTGTCGTGTGACCGCATCCATTCAAGAACCCCTGCGAGGATTTCTTTTTTCTCAAGATCATCCCCTTCTGGGTTTTCTTTCTCTTCGAGGATGGCGAATTGTCTCTCCACGGAACTGATGGCACGGAGAGAGTGCTTGAATGAGTTGGACGCTGAAATGGTCACAAGGTCTGCCTCCTCGATGAGGTGGGGCAGTTTGTTCGTGACAGAGCGCACGGTCACATTCTCCGTGATGGACATCATTCGTGCGAGAAAGTGCTCCACCATCTCGACCATCGGGGGGAAGAGCGCTCTGTCGATAGAGAACACCAGACGGGGTTTCTTTGGCTTGGAAGAACTCTCTTCATGGGGATCGTTCTCCTCTGGCGTGAGATCAGCGACAACACTGTTGGAAAGGTTGGCGTAGAGTTCGCCCACCCAAGCATCAATATCGTCGTGGAGCACTGCGAGCTGACGACGCTGTTCTTGGGTGAAGCGCTGTTCTTTTTTCTGGGTGGGCATCAATGTCCTCCTGATTGGGTTTTGTTTCCACCGATGAGGTCTCCCCAAGGATTTTCAAAAGGAAGAAAACCCAGAATGGGGAGGGTTCGCCTCGATCCAAAAAAGAAGGCAGTTTCTTTTGCCGAATGGAGTGTGGACGGGGTGTTAACCCTCCTCTAACGGTAGTATGTTTTAATTATACATTACAATTATAGCAGAAATTGTGGGGGTGTTTTGTGTTTTGGGGCGGAACTTTGCATATTTTGTAGCTTTTTTGAGGGGCAGTGTTTGTACGTTTTGCACACTTTGCAAAGTCGGCATGGTTTGTATGGTTGGTGGAAATGGCATCCTCTGATGAGGTGCGCCCGTTTTAGTTGAAGTACCCCCTCCCAAGATACAAGTTGCATTATAGCAGTTTGGTAAAGTAAGTTTTGTGTTTTGGAGAAAGTTTTGATGAGGTGGGGGGAACGGTTTGCCTATGGCATAGGCAGATCACCGCTTGGGGATTTGGGCTTTGACCCCACCTCTCCATCTTAATGTTGTCTAAGGTACTGCGTGGATGTATATTTTTTTAAAACGGTTTTTTCTGAAAATCTCAGGTATGGTTGCCATGATCTTTTTAACCGCTTCTTCTTTGTTCTTTGCGCCTTCTACCCTGAGCTTTATGATACGCTCTTCTTCTGGGAGCTCTCTGGACTGGGTAAGCGCCTGCCCAAGTGCTTTGAAGTTTGATATGTCAATATAGGTCTCGTCTCCTTTTCCAAAAGAAAGCATCTGGGCTCTGACAGAAAGTAGCTCTTTTGCTTTTGTTTCAAAAAAATCAGCAGTGCCGTTTATATACTGTTTTTTATCATAGGAGAGCACAGATGCGGGGAGCATAAGATCGATCACTTCAAGTCTGCCATACCTCATCACCGCTTTTTCATACGCCTCTTTTGTATCGATCCCGCACAATGCCATAAGATTTTCAACGAGACCGATCTCCTGTGTAGCGATCAAAAGGTATTTTGAGGGAAGTCCCCGTCTTAACTCATTGCCTTTTTTGATAAAAAGTTCTTTGAGCGCACCAAATGTTTCAAGGCTGTCTATGATGACAGTATCATAGTCCTCAAGCCACTTGTCTGTAATAAAGAAGAATTGTTTTGGTTGGAAATCACGCTTTTCTCCATTTATTTCAGAAATCAGGCGACCATTGTAGTCAAGATAGTAGTGTACGCTGTTGCTATTTTCGCCGAAAGTCTTGTCGTATTCTCCAAACTCTTCCATTCTTAAAAGCGTCTGTTCAAGGGCAACCGTTTTCCCACTTCTTTGTCCGCCGACAAATATCCTGATCTGGAGAGCATTGAAACGCTCATAGTCATTACCCCAGACCTTGCCGTCAAAATATCCAAAAACATCATCCGCTTTGACCATGCGGATTTTTTCTTGATAGGCAATAAATTCCCTTGTGTTAGCCCTAAGTATATTGTTACTGGTGGGAAAGGAAAATTTACGATCACCAAACAATTCTTTTAACCCACTCCATTTTGTATCCTTCTCTTTAGATATGCGAACATAGTGCTCTGCGATACTGGATAATGACCCTATCTGGGTAGCAACATCACTCAAAAAAGCAATATCTTTTTCATCAATATTCTTAGGCTCTTCATAGTCAGGAACTCGAAACTCCATAAGTATATGGGGGTCAAAGTCAAGGCTTCTATCGTTATGAGGAAGGCGGGCAAGACTGTCATAAAGCATGGGTGCATAAACATCAAGCTGAAATAGGGATTGAAGTGCCTCAAAATCCGTCGATGAAGAAAACCCTTCGGTTTCAAACTTGGGAAAAAGCAAAATGAGCTCATCTATGATAATTGATACAAGGTAGTATGTTTCACGCCACTTTCGATCAAAAGCATAGGTATCGCCAAGGGCACGAAAATACTCAGACACCATTGAAGCGGATAGACCGTCAAACAGACTTTCCAACAACTTTGGTTTGATGGAAAAATAATTTTTATACCCATATATCTGCGCAAGATGATCAAGCGCTTTTGAGTGACTGTCGTCTTTAAAGGACTCTTGATGTTTTCTAAGCCATCGTGCTTGTTTTTTGAAAGTGAACAGGGTAGGAAGTGACGGAAGCCGTCGATAGTTGTCAATATAATACATAAGTGTTCCTTTTGAAACTGATAATGTTGTTTGGTGGCGATCGAGATGCTTTCATTTCCCTTGCCACAACACTCTCAGCAAGGACACAATACGTTAAATGCAATATTCTCCATACCCTACGGGCGAAAGCGAAAGGGATTGCAACCCTGATGCAAAATTATACCAAATATTCAAAAATTTTCCAAAATCAAATATTTAACCTTAGTTCAAAATAGAAAAAAGACCTTATCAAATGGTGTATTTTTATTCCAAATAACTCCATAAGATAACATTTGTCCATGCCTATGAGTGTCGATCTAAGGTTTGGAAAAAAAGAGATCGTATAATTCAGTATCTCAAAAAAAGGGTTTAACATGAACAAAAAAGAACGCAACATACCATTTTTCACAATGCACGACTTCCAACATGAAGTTGTCTCAAAAAAAGACGAGAACATGGTTACGTTAATGCTCTCCGAAATGATCTTGGCACAAGCATACGGATATGACACGGTATAAAGCCTTGTATTCGAGATAGAGAGAAGAAAACTGTTTTTTAACAAAATAGACAGGGACGTTATTAGTGAGAAGCTGTTGGATAAAGTGTTGAGTGAGTACAGGAAGAACAGAGACAAGACTTCTTTTGACTCGGTACGAAAAAGAAACTACTCAGAGAAAAAGCGCAAAGGAAAAAAACTTGAGGAGGCATTTCTTTTTTCAAAAAAGAATGAGACGGGCAGAGCTCTTATTGAAATAGGGACATTCTCTCTCGGAAATGAAAAAGACTTTTTTTCGGAAAAGAGGATCGCATACAGAGTATCCCTGTCAAAAGTAGTATTTCTCACAATGGAAAAAAACCATAGATCAGATGGGTTTGTGGTCAGAATAGAAGAACTGGAGGAGAACACCAAAAAGCCAAGAAAAATAAAAAAAGCAACAGAAAACAATTTCCCTTCCGAAAAGACTGTTACAGTTGCCTATGCAGAGTTCTCTTCGCCATATATGCTTATCTATAACATGATCTGGAACTACTATATGAACACATTAGAGGGCATAACAGCTTGGAAAAGAGACCATATACTAAACAGTAGAAACCTATTCAAGGAGCTGTCTCGGAACATTCTCATTTTGGAGAGGCTTATCAAAGACGAGGACACCTCTTCCTTGAAGAAAAAAATAGGGGAGAGGTTTTTTGTCTAACCTCTCTGTTTTGGTGCGGAAGTAGTGCGCCCTTCAACCACAAGGCTACGAAGGCGTGCATTTTCCTTCTTGAGATTTTCAACGATCTTGCCCATAAATTCCCCTTCGAGATTTTTCAGTCCATGACCAATGTCTTCGGGGAGAGTTCTGACAATTCCATCTTCTCCTTCCACTTTGTAGAAGGCAAAATCCATATCTGATACCGCCCTTTCAAGAACTTCATTTGAACCATGCAGTTCAATGTTGAAGGAAGGATCAGTTATCCCATCAAGCAGGGTAAATTCCCTTATCCCTTTATCCATTTCAGAAAACGCTACAAACAATGCCTCTCTTAATTCGGAAAGGTTTTCTGGTTGGACAGAAACATTGATTGACAATACTTGTGCTACTCCGAAATCTTCCTCCCCCTCACCCTTTAGAATACTGATTTTAGTGTTGCTTCCGCTATTGTAGATTTCTACACCAAAATCAAAGTGAGAGAGTTCGGCTTCTGTGTTAGCCTCCTTGGTAAATTCGTCTGCATCTCCCCCGAAGGAGTATTTTGCATAATATTTGGTGTCTGACGGGACAAGTATGTCGATTTCCTTTATCCCCTCCTGATCAAGCAGACCATAGAAGCCAAGGTCACTGTCTTTTCTAAGGACAGAGTATCCTCCTATGCGGTAATCCTCACCATCATATCCAGAACCAAGAAGTTTCTCATTCCAGTCTCCTGTAATGGTTTTGGCAATTTCAAGATAAACTACATCTCTGTCCAGATCATCTACAAGGTATTCAGCGCTGTCTTTTGTAAAATCTGGAAGGACAAGAGCACCTTCTTCAACAAGGGTTTTGAAGTCGGCATCATCCAGTGCCTTCACAAGATCATCAGAGCGATCACTGTGATACTCCTTGATATATGCCTTTCTATGAACATCCGCAACATCCTCGAAATCAATATCATTTTCTCTTGCAACCTCCCGATCAAACAAGCTCCAAAGATATTCACCTGTATATGCGTCTGCTCCAAGATTTTCCACGGAAACCGAGAGAGGATCAAACATTTCAAGGTCTTCATGTTCTACAAAATCCTCAAGTTCACCATAGATACTTTCTATGTAGGAGATTATCTTTTCATTTGTGCCTTCGTCATCATTTGGCTCAACAACGTACCCTTTCCCGTTAGAGAAAAAGGAAACCTCATCTCCGTCATCATACCCAAGATAGGATACACCGAGCTGTTTCTCGATAGCACTTCTATCATCAGCGTTAAGTTCCGTAAATCTCATATCTGCTCCTTTACTTTATCTACACATATTTTAGCTGTTGTGGGTAAAAAATCAAGTTTTCTACCCACAACAATCACAAAGAAACCTTGGGAGAAGAGTTGCTTTTATTGAGAGATTTTTCAGCTTCTTTCCTTTTTTCCGCGTTCTGAGCAAGAGCGTCTCTAACTATATCATTTTCATCCAAAATGAGACAGCTTGAAAAATCAGCCTTCATTTCACCTCCGTAGATAAAATCAGGGTTTATTTCAAACTTTTTCCCAAGATATTTTAATGTATGACACACTTCTTCAAGACATTCGGAAGCACCACCTCCACAAACAATCATTTTGTTTGGTAGGCAGTCAAAATACTCAATAGCATAATCAGCATCCCCAGAAGAGAGCGTGTCTTCTATTGACCAGTTGCGATACTCAACTTCATCTGTCCCAAACTCCTCTCGTACCCATCCATAATCTTCATCCATCTCCTCTCGTATCCAACCATAATCCTTCTCTATGAAAGTTATATGATTAATAGTGTGCTCATCTACACCAATCTCATATAAAAAACAACACACGTCTTCAATGGTGTCACACCCTACATCTTCGCCATTAAACATATAATATACCTTCTCGTCATAACAATTCAAATATTCCGCAAATGCTGTTTTGTCAAAACCATCATCTGAGAGAAATTTGTCATACATGGGCTGAATATCAACAACAAGAAGAGGGTGTTTTTTGCTCATCTTTCTTTCACCTGCCTAAAGCCCTTGTTTTGGAGTTCTTCTTTTCTCCTCAGCCACTCTTCTCTTTTCCGCGTTCTTTGCCAAAATAGCATCAACTGAAAAATTGTCTGTCATATCTTCCCTGATGTAGGATGGCACATTGTCCCCATCACTATATGCAATCGAATATACAGCAGTTTGAGGAATTGCCTCATAGTGTTTCTCAATATCATCGAGTTTTTCGTTCAACTCATCATAAAAGGCGTATGCGATGGCATCAAACAAAAGATCGTCCTCTTTAACCTCGACAGTAAAGACCTCTCCATCCTTTTCAACCGTCATACCGCTATTATTGACCCAAGGCAAAAGTATTTCATCGTCTGTTTCGTGATAATCGAAAACTTTAAGCCCCTCTCCTTGTGCAAGGGCATAATCAAGCGTAACACCACCATCATTGAAGTGGGCGATAGGTACAATCCTAACAGGAACACTTTGCGATTGAAGCGTCTCTATCAGGTCTGGCGCAATGTTCGGGATACTATCTGCATATTCCTTGATGTTTTTAAGAGAAATGCTTTCTTCAAGAACATAAAGAGGTTTGGCTCTTGTAAAGTATGCTTCATTTTCTTTTGAATTTTCTATATCCTCCGTCAATTCGAGGGTAAGATTGTATCCGCTTCTACCCGCCGATACATCGCCTGTTCTAAAATCGGAAGGAGCGAACTCTTTTGCAAAATGATAACCAATAATACCAAGCTCCTGATCCATAAGGTCATAATTGACCTTATCGCTTGCCAAAAGATAACTCTTGTTTGTATTGACCTTGTGCAATATATGAAAATCCATTATTCTTTCCTGTTTTTTTACATTATAGCAAAGTGGTGAAGTAGAAGCGAGAGAAAATATTAATATATAATATCACATCAATAAAGATGTTTTTTACGCCATAGGCAATGTAATGTCATATATTATGGCTTCATCTTTGTCCGAGACGGAGGCTTTTTCTCACCTAAAGTCTCTTTTTTTTGCCTGTTTTGTGTTTCTTTTTGTGTATGGGTTTTCAGTTGATCCTCAACCCCATCCTTCAATACAAGGGCATCGTTACCAGATACAGAAAAATATTCGCCTGAACTGTCCTCCAATAGGACGATATAAGGGAAATCTGCTTTTAGTTCATCTCCACTTATCCCGACAGGAATATCAACATCAATATCCATTTGTGCTATATCATCTCCATATTTGTCAGAAAGGGCATTTATGGATGCGCACAAGCCTTTTTTGTAGGACTGAACATTATCGCTTGGTAGATCGCCGACAACAACGATCCCGTCATCAAGAAGCTGTATCTCGGCAACAGTACCAAGCTCCTTGCTATGTATTGTGATCATGTCTTTGCCATCATCATCAATAATATATTCTGATTGCTGTTCTTCCCTTTTTTCTCTGCTACCTTGTTCTGGGAACACTGACTTTAATGAGTTCGACATGAGACGTTCACCCTCAAGAGCCAGTAGTTTTCTTCCGAGGGAAACAAGGTCTTCATTGTAGATTTCCCCAGATGTATTTTTTTTGAAGCCAAGCTCCTTATATACATCGTCAGAATATGGGGACGACCCATATTGTTTTTCAATCACAATGCGAGATTTCTCCCTATTGACTGATTGGAGGATGTCAGAAAGAGCCAAGTGGAGCATATTGCGATCCTGATTGAAAACACTCAAAAGAGAAAGCCGAACGGTAGTTGCTTCTTGACGGGCTTCTGTGTTTGGAACAGTATAGAAAATAGTATCACACGATTTTTTTGACGAGACGGTAGTCACCCTCATTTTCCCATCATTGGATACAGTATCTTGGAGCATATACATATCTGAAACAGAAAATAGGCTTGTGGTATCTTTTCTGATACCAAGTTCAGTGGAAACAAGACTGATAGCAGGGGCATCTTTGTTTTCAACGATTGCCAAATTGCTTTTGTAGTGAATATCGCCAAAATCAAATTCAAGTTCGTCTGTATTGATTTCTCCATTTTCTCCAACATCAAAAATGCGATATGCCTTCTCGTTGCTAAAATATACGCTTTTAGCAATATCGCTATACCCGACAAAAGTCGTATCAAGAGCCATTTCCATAGCTACCTGCTCCGTTGAGTTAAAAGATGTCTGCTCTTTTTTTGTGTGTGACATACCGTTGCCTTATTCTGATAGTTTTTAATAGACCACAAGTATAACATAGGGCAGAAGTAATAAAGAATATGAGATAGAGTAAAGAAGATAATTAAAATTGTCGCCCGCGAGGAGGGTGCGGGCAAACTTTTAGGAACATACTATTAATCAAGAAAATACCGTGTGTCGTACCGATATACAAAAAATACAAGGAGAATTGGATCATTTCCTCGACTTATCACTAAGGAGACCTATTGCTCGGATGAGCCAACCACTGACTGAGGATGGGGCTCGACTGCCTGACTTATTTCAAAAGGGGATATGTCTGCTTATCTCAAGCCTCCGTCGTTCAAAAAAGCTGAGACAATCAAAACAATATACACTTTGGCTAACTGCTCAAAGGAGGGGCATACCCAAGCAACTTATGATGTTCTGGTCGCCTTCTTCCCGTAACGAAAAGAACATCGGGAACGATCGGTCTTTATCGCACCTGTAAAATTATAACAAAAAAGAAACACCAATGTTGCATTTTGAGGTTAAAAGTGGAATTTTTTAAATCTTTAGAAGTTGCCCCCCAAGAGGCTAATCTGGGAGGCAGTAAAGGTGAAATACTCAACGCTTGCAGTGATCAGTGATGCGAAGAGACCCCATTATGGATTGGATTGGTAAGTTCCCGTCAGGTGACATTGCGGAAACTGCGACAACATATACTCTCGTTTGTGGTGAAACCGAAACAACCTACACAACAAATCGATGGTATAGAGGTATGCACGCACAAGAATTATATCAAAAAAAAAGATTAAGTTTTGGATTTTTTGTACTAAAATTATATATTTTCAAAAAAAAGAAAATTTGCAACAAAGGGAGGTGGCAGTCTTTTATAAATATATGTCACTTTAGGGGAGATGACAGGGAGAACATTTACAAAATCAACCCGCCTTAAACTTTGGAGAACCCCTCCTTTGTGCGAATAAAAGTATATCAAAAAAAGATAAACAGAAAGTGTCAAATCCATACAAATTACTCGATATAATATGGAATTAGAAATATGTTTTGGAGTAAGAATGTTTAAGATTTTTTTTGAAGAGGAT
>Ga0256843_1001565_pt1 | contig 17821 bp, 20 predicted proteins | sample AlvinellametaG_FD_191572 | JGI IMG/M metagenome (GOLD analysis project Ga0256843, IMG submission 191572) | Pompeii worm associated microbial communities from hydrothermal vent at the East Pacific Rise, Pacific Ocean - Alvinella | ecosystem: Host-associated > Annelida > Integument > Unclassified ... | reverse complement strand
CAATTTTTGAATCTTTATCTAGATTTAAGTTACCTTCAATAATATTCATATTTATATCCTTAAAAATTTTTTAAAATTATATCAAATTTAATATTTAAACAACTTGTCTAATTCTATCAATATCTACTAATAAATCTTTTAAATCATCAAGTTGTAGCATATTAGGACCATCACTTAAAGCCTCATCAGGATTATAATGTGTTTCAAAGAAATATCCATCTATCCCAATAGCTGCTGCTGCTTTTGCTAAAGGTGCAACATATTCTCTTTTTCCTGTACTTTTACCACCTGCACCACCTGGCATTTGTACTGAATGAGTTACATCAAATACAACAGGTGCAAACTCTCTCATTATAGGAAAACTTCTCATATCTACTACTAAATTTCCATACCCAAAAGTAGTTCCTCTTTCAGTTAACCATACATTATGCTTAAGTGAATTTTCATAACTAACCTCATCACAACCTCTTGTTTTTAATACTTTTAAAACTGAATACTTCATATCAGCAGGATTCATAAATTGACCTTTTTTGATATTTACAACTTTATCAGTTTTTGCTGCTGCTACAAGCAAATCTGTTTGTCTACATAAAAATGCTGGAATTTGAAGTACATCTACTACTTCACTTACAGGTTTTACTTGGATTGTTTCATGAATATCAGTAAGAAGTTTATATCCAAAAGTATTTTTTACTTCTTCTAAAATTTTAAGCCCTTCTTCAAGTCCTGGTCCTCTAAAAGAATCTAAACTTGTTCTATTAGCTTTATCATAACTTGCTTTAAAATAAAAATCATATTTTTCATTTGCATAAGCTAAACTTTCTGCTATTTTCATTATTTGATCACGACTTTCAATTACACATGGTCCAGCTATTAATATCATTAAATTATCCTTTTTTTTGATATCATTATAACAAATATTTACTAAAAGGTTAAAAATGGCTTTTATAACTACCAAAAATATTCCTAAATTTATAATAGCTATTCCAATATTAGGTGTATTAATTACAACTATTTTAATTGCATTAGTAACTATTTTTACAATAAAAAATAACTTTGAAATAGAACAAAAAAGAATTACAAAAGAATTTTTTACACATTTACAAAAAACAACCAAACAAAGAGTAAATTTAGCTTATAACATAATAAATACCTTATATAAAAATACAAAAGATACAAATAAAACTATCCATTTAATGCAAAAAGTTTTAGCTGATTTAAGATGGGAAAAAAAGGGATATATTTTCGTATTTGATTATCATGGAAATACTCTATATCATCCAAATCATTACTATATGACAATTAATAGATGGAATTTTGAAAGAAATGGAGTAAAAGTAATTAGACTATTAATCCAATCAGCATTAAAACATCCAGATGGAACATATGTAAAATACTTGGCCTATAATCCAGATGGTTCTCCAAAAGAAAAAGTATCATTTGTTAAAATATATAAACCATTAAAAATAGTAATAGGAAATGGGGTATATCTTAATTATCTAGATAAAAAATTATTAAAACAAAAACAAAATATGAATAATTTATTAAAAGATATTTTATTAAAACTATCAATTGCTTCACTAATAATTTTATTAATAATGTTAATAATTACTTATTATTTTTCAAATAAATTAAAACAACTATTTAAAAAATATGACAAAGAATTAAACGAAGAAAAAAATCAATTATTTTTAAAAGCAAGTTTTGATTCTCTAACATCTCTTCATAATAGAGAACACTTTTTATTTGAATTACAAGAAAGAATTTCTCTAGCAAAAAGAGAAAATAATAAATTAGCAATATTATTTATTGACTTAGATCACTTTAAAGAAATAAACGATTCTTTAGGCCATGACTATGGAGATATTGTATTAAAAATAACTGCTGAAAGATTAAAAAATAGTGTAAGAGATAGTGATATTATAGCTAGATTTGGTGGAGATGAATTTGTAATTTTATTAAATAATATACATAATGTAGATGAGATTATTGAATTTTGTGATAGGATACTAAATAAGCTAAAAGAAACTATAACTTTACAAAACAATAGTTATCATATTTCAGCTAGTATAGGAATCAGTATCTCTCCTGATGATTCTATAGATTCTGATAATTTAATAAAATATGCCGATATTGCAATGTATAAAGCAAAAAAATCTGGTAAAGATAGATTTGCTTTTTATAAAACAGAAATGAGTCAAGAAGCTATAAAAAGAATTAATATAAAAAATGATATTTTTAGTGCTTTGAAAAATAATGAATTTGAATTATATTATCAACCACAAATAGATAAAAACAACCAAATAGTAGGTATAGAAGCATTAATTAGATGGCACCATCCAAAAGAGGGATTAGTATCACCAAATTATTTTATCCCTTTAGCCACAGAAATAGGTATCATTGATAAAATAGATTTATGGGTGATAGAAGAAGCTATAAAACAATATCAATCTTGGTTACAAGAAGGATTAAATCCTGGTATATTATCATGTAATATAACTATGTATCAAATTGAAAAAAACAATTTTATAAGAGATTTAATGAATATTTTAGAAAAATATAAATTTGATGCTAAAAATTTAAATTTAGAACTAACAGAACAAAGTATTATGCAAAATCCAAAAAAATCTATCGATATTTTAGAAACTCTTATACAATTAGGCATCCAAATAAGTATAGATGATTTTGGGACTGGTTATTCATCATTATCATATCTAAAAAAACTTCCTATTTCTAAATTAAAAATAGATAGAAGTTTTATAAAAGATATCCATCAAAATAAAGATGATGAAATTATTACCAAAACTATTATAGATTTAGCTAAAAACTTAAATTTAGATATTATTGCTGAAGGTGTAGAAATAGAAGTGCAAAAACAAATGTTATTACAATATAGTGAATTATATATACAAGGATATTTATATTCAAAACCTATACCTGCAGAACAATTAAAAGAAAAATTTTTAAAGGACAAAAAAAATGGTAATAAGTAAATATAGTGCAAGTGGAAATGATTTTGTAATTTTTCATAGTTTTATAAAAAAAGATAGAAGTGAATTAGCAAAAAAACTATGTCATAGACAAGATGGTATAGGAGCTGATGGTCTTATTGTTTTAGTTCCTCATGAAACATTAGATTTTGAATGGGAATTTTATAATAGTGATGGTAGTTATGCTGCAATGTGTGGAAATGGAAGTAGGGCAGCTGCTCACTATGCTTATACTAAAGGATTAGCATCTAAGGAGATGAAATTTTTAACAGGTGCTGGAGTTATTAGTTGTAAAGTAGATAATAATATAGTAGAAACAGAACTTACAAAACCAGAACTTATAAAAGATTATTTCACAGAAGATGGATATGAATGGATATTAATAGATACAGGAGTTCCTCATTTAGTAGCATTAGTAGAAGATATTACAAAATTTGACAAAGAAATTGCTCGTAAAATGAGATATAAATATAATGCAAATGTAAATTTTGCTAAATTTGAAGATGGAGTATTAAAAGTAAGAACTTATGAAAGAGGTGTAGAAGATGAAACTTTAGCATGTGGAACAGGTATGTGTGCTAGTTTTTTAAGTGCTAAAAATAAAAATGTTATAAACGATTTTGTCCAACTTTCTCCAAAAAGTGGTGAAAACCTTGAAGTAAGATTTGATAATAATACATTATATTTCAAAGGATCTGTAAAAGAAACTTTTATAGCTGAATTTAAGGATACAGAATGATAAAAATTATTTTTACTACAATAATAGCAATATTTTTTATTGGTTGTGGCAATACAACTCCAAATATAGATATTAACAACTATTCACATACAATCTATACTCCTATAAATATCCCTTCTGCTTGTCAAACAGAATATAAAAATTTATTAAATCCACCAACAGTAGCAATTATGAAATTTACTAATAATTCTAATTTTGGTGTAGCAAAAATCACCAATGTAAATCATTCTTATAATGCTAGTGCACAATTAGGTGTAACACCTTTTGGAATAGGTGCTGGTGCTCATAAACATGATAATAAAAATATAGTAAATAGAGTAGTAGACCCTAAATTAGATAAAGCTATTATCTCTTCTTTTGAAGCTGTTTTAACTTCTATGGGAGGAATAAAAGTTTATGCTAGAGAAGATTTAAAAAAAATAATAAATGAGCAAAAATTACAACAAAGTGGGCTATTTGATTCAAATACATTAGTAAAATTAGGTAAATTAGCAGGTGTAAAATATATTATTACAGGTAGTATAGATGCTATTAATTTTGAATCTAGTGATTATTCATCTCTTGCTAAATTAACTTCTTTAATTCTTTTACAAAGCAATACAAAAACAAAAAATAAATTATTAGGTGTAGCAGGAGTTAATTTAGCATCTAAAGCTTTAAGTGGAACAAAAGTATCTACTACAATAACTTTTAAAATATTAGATGTTACAACTGCTCAAATATTATTTTCAAAACAAATCACACAATCAACTACAATCAATAATGGTAAAAACCCAACATATTCACAACTTATAGGAGCTGTGAAATATGATATTATTCACAGCTTAAAAAAAGTAAAACCAGACTTATATAAATTTTTTGCTCCAAAAGGATATATTTTACAAGTAAAAGCTGATAAACATTTTGATAATGCTATTGCACAAATAAACTTAGGTTATAAAGATGGTATAAAAGCTGGAAATATATTCAAAATTTATCAATTTAATAGTTTTATAGATCCTATTACACATAAAACTTTATGTGATACTTCTTTTATGGATGTTAATTTAATTATTTCAAAAAATCAATTACAAGACCACAGAGCTTGGGGAACTTTAAATGGTAATGACATTAAAAAAGTTAGACCAGGAAATATCATAAAAAGGGTTAAATAATGAAAAAAATATTTTTATCTTTTCCAATCATATTATTTATTGGTTGTGCAACAAATAACACAACACACATAAATCAACCATCAATTGCTATGCAAAAAATAGAAGCACAAAAAGCATGGGATGAATTAGATGGAAAAACACCACAATATCAAAAAAACTACAATATAAACACAAAAGAAAATAATTTATTAAAACCACCTAAAGAAACTATTAAATCATCATTAAAAATAACTAATTCTATTCCTGAGTGGTTTTATGCACCACCACAAAGTAATAAATACTTTTATGGTTCAGGTGAAGGTTCTACTCTAAAACAAGCAGAAATTTCAGCATTAGATTTTATAGCAAGAGAAATACAAACCACAATTTCAAGTAATCTAAATATAACTCAAGGAACTAACAATAATAATGGTAATTCAGATTTTTATAAAATGGTTCAACAAAATATAAATACTCAAGTTAAAAAAATCAATTTCACAAATATAGAAATTATAAAAACTATAAAAGTAAATAATTCTATTTATACATTAGTAAGAATTAATAAACAAACACTGTTTAATTCATTAAAAACTCAATTTGAATTATTAGATTCTAAAATTGATAATGAAATAAAAATTAGTAAAAATTATTCTTTATTAGACCAACTAATAACTTTAAATAAAATTCAATCACAAATTTCAAAAGCTATTAGTCAAGCTACTATTTTAAATAGTTTAAATCCAAATTTCAATATACAAAAATATACAGAAAAATATAACAATTACTTAAATCAAAAAACCAAAATTTTACATAAACTAACATTTAATATAAATTCTAATGATTTATTTACTCAAAAATTAATAGAAGTTTTAAATCAAAATGGATATAAAATATCTAATAATTCAAATATAAAAATTAAACTAAAAAAACAAATAAGAAACTCTGATTTAATGGGACTTGCTATTTCAAAAGTAACAATAAATATCCAAGTAATGGCTAAAAATAAAATTTTACACTCTACTTCATTAGAAGTAAAAGGTATTTCAAATAATTATTCACAAGCTTTGGCAAATGCAGCTAATAACTTCAAACAACAACTTCAAGAAAAAGGAATTAACAAAGTTTTAGGATTTGAATAATTTCTTAATTTTTATTTTTTGATATAATACCCATAAAAAAACATATAAAAAGGTTTATTATGGGTATGACTATAACGGAAAAAATTTTTGCTCATCATATAGGAAGAGATGTAAAAGCTGGTGAAATTATTAGATGTGATGTAGATATGACTATTGGAAATGATATTACTACTCCTATTTCAATTAGAGCTTTTAAAGAAAGTGGAGCAAAAAAATTAGCAAAACCAGATAATTTTGCAATAGTTTTAGACCACTTTATCCCTGCAAAAGATATCGCTTCTGCAAATCAAGCAAAAATAAATAGAGATTTTGCATATGAACATGATTTAAAACATTTTTTTGATGAAAAAAGAATGGGGATTGAACATAGAGTATTACCTGAACATGGTCTTATAGTTCCTGGTGATGTAATTATTGGTGCAGATTCTCATACTTGTACTCATGGTGCATTAGGTGCATTTGCTACAGGAATGGGAAGCACAGATATTGCATTTAGTATGATTACAGGAACTAGCTGGTTTAAAGTTCCAGAATCTATCAAAGTAGTATTTACAGGTAAAAGAGGTGAACATGTATATGGAAAAGACCTTATTTTAGAACTTATTAGAAGAATAGGTGTTGATGGTGCTTTATATAAAGCTCTTGAATTCACAGGTGATACAATAGATGAACTTCCTATTGATGATAGAATGAGTTTATGTAATATGGCTATTGAAGCTGGTGCTAAAAATGGAATTGTTGCTTATGATGATATTACAAAAGCATTTTTAGATGATGTTGAAAGTAGATTTCCTTTAAGAAGTGAAAGAGTTATTCATTATTCAGATAGTGATGCAGAATATTCACAAGTAATTGAAATTGATGTAAGTAATCTTGAGCCTGTAATTGCATATCCATTTTTACCAAGTAATGGTAAAAGTATGAGCGAAGCTGTAAAAGATGATATTACAATTGACCAAGCATTTGTTGGAAGTTGTACAAATGGGACACTTTCAGACCTTAGAATTGCAGCAAATATCTTAAAAGGTAGAAAAGTAGCTAAAAAAGTAAGAATGATTGTAACACCTGCTACTCAAAGAATCTATAAACAAGCTGAAGCTGAAGGATTAATTGATATCTTTATTGATGCTGGTGCTGTAGTAAGTAATCCTACTTGTGGTGCTTGTCTTGGTGGATATATGGGTATTTTAGGTGATGGTGAAAGATGTGTGTCTACTACAAATAGAAACTTTAGAGGAAGAATGGGTGCTAGAACTAGTGAAGTTTATTTAGCAAATTCAGCTGTAGCAGCTGCAAGTGCAGTAGTAGGAAAAATTGCTGACCCAAGAGAACTATAGTTGTTAGTCATTAGTCATTAGTTACTAATGACTAATTAAACTAAATAAGGAATAATTATGTTAGATATAGGATTTAGTGAACTTTTAGTAGTTGTAGTTTTAGCTGTACTAGTATTAGGTCCAGATAAATTACCAGAAGCTATGAAAGATTTTGCAAGATTTGTAAAAAAAGTAAAAAAAATGTGGACCGATGCTACAAAAGATATTACTCGTGAACTTGAACTTGAAGAAATGAAAGAAGAAGTAAAAAAATATAAAGATGAATTAAATAAACTACAAAACGAAACAAAATTACCAGATATAAATACACCTGTAGATGGAATAGGTGGAAGAGATATGAAAGATTTTCTTAAATAAGGATAAAAAATGACTTTACAAATTGAAGTAAAAGATAATTTTAGTGATAAAATTATAAATATATTAAGAGCTTTAAAAGATGAAGTTATAAATATAACTCCCATAGAAGAATCTATTTCTAATGAAAAATTAAATCATTTAAGAAAACTTTCAAATGAATATAAATCTGGGAAAAAAGATGATTTTGTGGAATTAGAATTATGAGTTATAAAATTATAGCTAAAAAATCTGTCCAAAAATTTATAGAAAAAAGAGATACAAAAGAAAAACAAAAAATTAAAGAAAAATTAAAAATTTTAAAAAATAATCCTTATCCTAATCCTTTATTAGATATAAAAAAACTAAAAAATTCTGAATTTTATAGGCTTAGGATAAATGATTATAGATTTATTTATGAAATAATTGATAATGAACTTGTAATTCTAATGCTTGAAGCAAATAATAGAGATGATATTTATTAAAAAAGGATAAAAAATGACACTAACAACACCATTAAAATCAAATTCAACAAAAATTATGCTTTTAGGAAGTGGGGAACTTGGAAAAGAAGTTGCTATTGAAGCAAATAGACTTGGTTGTGAAGTAGTAGCAGTAGATAGATATCCAAATGCTCCAGCTATGCTTGTAGCACAATCTTCTCATGTAGTTGATATGAAAAATAAAGAAGCACTACTTGAAATTATTAGAAGAGAAAAACCAGACTATATCTTACCTGAAATAGAAGCACTTAGTATTGAAGCACTTTTTGAAGCAGAAAAAGAAGGATTTCATGTAATCCCAAATGCTGAAGCTGTAAATAAAACAATGCATAGAAAAAACATTAGAGTTTTTGCTGCTGAAGAGCTTGGACTAAAAACTAGTAAATATAAATTTGTAAAAAGTTTAGAAGAATTAAACGAAGCTGTAAAAGAGATAGGAATTCCTTGTGTTGTAAAACCTGTAATGAGTAGTTCAGGACATGGACAAAGTATCATAAAAAGTGAAGATGATATCAAAAAAGCTTGGGATTTTGCTTTAGAAGATGCAAGAGGAAGTGCAGATGAACTTATCGTAGAAGAGTTTGTTCATTTTGATTATGAAATCACACTACTTACAGCAAGAAATGGAAATGAAACTGTATTTTGTCCACCAATAGGACATATCCAAAAAGATGGGGATTATATCTTCTCATGGCAACCAATGGATATGAGTGAAATAGCTCTTAAAAAATCACAAGAAATTGCAAAAAAAATAACTGATGGACTTGGTGGAAGAGGAATTTTTGGAGTTGAGCTTTTTATAGCAGGTGATGAGGTATATTTTTCTGAAGTATCTCCTAGACCACATGATACAGGAATGGTTACTATGATTACACAAACGCAAAGTGAATTTGCACTTCATATAAGAGCCGTACTTGGTCTTCCACTTGGATTTGAATTTATTCAAGAAGGAACATCTGCAGCATTTAAAGCTGATTGTGATAGTTATAATCCTACATTTGAAATTGATGATAGTCTATTTAGTAATAATTCAAGATTTGTTATCTTTGGAAAGCCTGAAAGTCATAAAGGTAGAAGAATGGGTGTATTACTTGTAAGTGGAAAAAATAGTCTAGAAAATGCAAAACAAATGATAAAAAAAGTATCTATAAAATGAGTTTAAAAAGCTTATTTAAGGAAATAGTATGATTCTAAGAAAAATATCTAATTATGCAATAGTAGGTGGAGTTGGTGCATTATTAATGGTAAATTTAGTTGGATGTGGAGATAAAAAAGAAAACAATAATGAAAATGTATTTAAAGAAGCAAATCAAAAAAAAGGTGCTTTTGTTGTAATTCAAGAAATAGCACCACATCAATATAAAATTATAGATGAATACCCTTCAACAGAAACAAGAGTAATTTTAAAATCTCTTGATGGAACTGAAAAAATACTTTCAAAAGAAGAATTAGATAAACTAATAAAAGAAGCTGATAAAAAAATTGAAGAAAACAAATCTCCTCTTACAAATCCAGAAATGAGTAGTGTAGGAATGAGTTTAGGTGAGACTATTTTAGCTAGTGCTGCTGGTGCAATACTTGGAAGTTGGATAGGAAACAAACTTTTTAATAATCCAACTTATCAAAAACAAAGAACAGCAGGATACAAATCACCTAGTGTATATCAAAGAAGCAAAGATAGTTTTAGACAAAAATCAAAATCTACTTTTTCTTCATTTAAAAAAGAACCTAAAAAAGGTTTCTTTAGTAGAACTACTTCAAGTAAATCTTCTTCATTTTTTGGGGGATAATATGAATTTAATCCCCTTAAAACCTCTAACAAAAGAATATTTAGAATCAATAGGTTTTTATTGGCATACAGATTATGATATGAGTAGTTATATTGACAACAATATAATATCTATTAGTGAATCAGAAGCTATTAATTATGCAAATGCTGTAAATGAATTATATGATATGTTTATCCAAGCTGCTCAATATGTAATAGATAATAATTTATTTCATGAATTAGATATCCCTTTTAATTTAGTTGAACTTATAAAAGAAAGTTGGGAAAACGATGTTCATTGGCATCTATATGGTAGATTTGATTTAGCTGGTGGAATAGATAATAAACCTATAAAATTAATAGAATTTAATGCAGATACCCCAACAGCTTTATTTGAAACATCAATTATTCAATGGGCTTTACTAAAAGCAAATAACTTAGAAGAAAGTGAACAATTTAATTTTATATATGAAGCTTTAAGAGATAATTTTAAAAGAATAGTAACTTTAAATGAAGATATTTCAAAATTTAATGAGATTTATGAAGGATGGAAAATACTATTTAGCAGTATAAAAGGTAATATAGAAGAAGAAAATACTACTAGATTACTTATGAATATTGCCAATGAAGCTGGATGGAATGTAGAATTTGCTTATATTGATGAAATTGGGTTTAGTGATGATGGTATATTTTATAATAATGAACAATATGAATTTTTATTTAAACTTATCCCTTGGGAAAATATAGCTATAGAAGAACCTGAACTTTGTGACATATTTACAAATATGGTAAAAAATAAACAAGCTATAATATTAAATCCAGCATATACATTATTATTCCAATCTAAAGGAATTTTAAAGATTCTTTGGGATTTATATCCAAATCATCCTTTATTACTTGAAACAAGCTTTGAGCCTTTAGAAAATAAAAAACAAGTACAAAAAGTAACTTTTGGTAGAGAAGGGGAGAATATTACTATTTATGATGAAAATATGAATATTATTACCAAAAAAGATGGTGAATATAAAAATTTCAAAAAGATATATCAAGAGTTTGTAGAGTTTCCAAGTGATAAAGAAAATTATTATCAAGCAGGTGTATTTTTTGCATATGAAGCATGTGGACTTGGATATAGAAAAGGTAATCTAATCTTAGATAATATGAGTAAATTCACAGGACATAAAGTTGAAAGAGATTAAAGCTAGTACTTTATATTTTATATTTTTTATTATTTTAATTTTTGTAATTTCTTGGGCTATGCCTCAAGTTGATACTAATTTCAAAAATTACTTTGAAAGTTTATATTGGTCTATAGTAACAGTTTCTACAGTTGGTTATGGTGATATAGTACCTCATACTACAGAAGGAAAAATTCTTACCTTATTTTTAATTCTAGCAGGTACTATAGCTGTATCTTTATTCACAGCTGTTGTAACTTCAAATCTAATCAAAAAAACTATTTTTAGTTTAAAGGAATGGGAAAAAATGGATAATTTAGAAAACCATTTAATAATATGTGGATATAAACCTCAATTAAAAGCATTAATTCATGAGTTTTTAAAAAAAAATAAACGATTAACTATAAAAAATATCGTAGTTATACATAATTCACTAACACCTGAAATTAAAATAATGTTAAATGAACTTAAATATGTAAAATTTATTGAAGGTGACTTTAGTGAAGAAGAAATACTAAAAAAAGCAAAAGCAAATAAAGCAAGTAAAGCTATTATTATGGCTGAAAACAATGAAACAAGTGATTCAAAAGTACTCGCAACTGCTATTCTTCTAAAATCTTTTAATCATAATATGTATATTATTGCTGAAATAATTAATCCAAAATTTGAAAGTTATTTAGAGAAAATAGGGTGTGATGAAATTATTTTAAGTGAAGAATATAATAAATATCTAATTTCAAAAGCAATAATTGACCCAGGTATATCTAAAGTAATCGGTAATTTAATAATGAATGAAAACTTTAAGATTCTTGAGAAACATTCATATGAAAACATGACTTTTAAAGATACTTTTGATAAACTTATAGAAAAAAACATTATCTTACTTGGTATAATTGAAAACTATGGAAATATCAATAAATTCAAAATAGAATACATAAAAGAAGCAGAAAAATCACCAAATATTGGTGAATTATATAAACAAATTCATGATTTAAAAAATATAAAAACAAATAATATAATTATTTCACCAAATAATGATTATATTATCAAAAAACATAGCGCATTAATTATTATAGAAAGGACATAAATGAAAAACCATGCTCTATTTAAAAACTTAACAGCAGAAGAATATGAACTAATTTTACAAGTATTTACTGAAAAAAAGATTCCAAAAAATAAAATAATTATAAAAGAAGGGGAACTTGGAGATAGTGCTTTTTTATTAACAGAAGGAAAAGTTTCTGTAGTAAAAGAAACTATGTATGGTGAAGATTATGTAGTAACTTTTATAGAAGCAGGGGGAGATGAATTTTTTGGAGAAATTAATCTAATTGATAAAGGAAAAAGAACTTCTACTATTAAAACTATAGAAGATAGTGTGATTTTAGAAGTTACTAGTGATGAATTAAAATCATTTATGGACAAACATCCACATATTGGTTATAAAATAATGTGGTATATGTCTAAAAGCCTTGCTAAACACTTAAGAAAAGCCGATAATGATGTAATTACTCTATTTAATGCTCTTGTAGAAGTAGTTGAAAACGACTAAAAATTATTAAGTCGTTACTTTTTTACTCAATTTAATACAAAATAACTCTTTTTTATATTATTTTTCTTTTTTTTATGCTATTATAAATCAAAAAAAGGAAAAATAATGGTAAAACAAAAACAAATGAATTATTTAAAATTCTTATATGCTTCTTTTATGACTCCTAATAGAGAAATAGCTGAAATTTTTGAAGACTTTGGTCTTATTGAATATAAACATATGATGTGGGCTATGACTGATATGGTTAGAAATAATGTTGAATTTGATATGGATATTGATAGCTTAAGAGATTTAAAATCAAAAAATGTAAACGAATTAATCCAAAAATTAATATCTCAATTAGAAAACTCTTTAGAAAATAAAAATACAAATGGTGTAGATGAAAATACTCTAAAAAGATTCAAAAGTGATGAAGAATATATGATTAGTGTATTAAAAACATTAAATGATGATACAAAAATAACAGCTTTTGATGAACATAAAACATTAAAAGACATAGAAATAACTCCAGCTCAAGCTGATGCATTTAATTTCTTCTTAGTAGGTGAAACATTTAAAGAGTATGAATTAATCACTATTTATTCTTATTTAAAAGCACATATTAATGATAATGTAGAAGCTGTAAATTGTTTTGCTGATTTAGCAAGTGATTCTATTTATCATCTTAAAAGATTTGCAAAATATGCAGCAGAACTTGGAACACTAAGTTTTGTAAGAAGTATAGATAAAGAAAAATATCAAAATGTAGAAATTATAAAATTCTTAAAAGAAAATATTGAAGAAGAAATAGATGCAGAAAAAGAATGTTTAATCTTAGCTGAAAAAATTGGAAATGATGATTTATCAAACTTCTTATTATTTATTTCAAGACAAGAAGTTTATCATGCTGAGCTACTTGAAAGAGCATTAAGTCATTTAAAAAAATAATATAAATTCATATGTTTCACAAGAAACACTCTTTTCCTTTTTTTTGATATAATTACATAAAAAAGGGTGTATTTATAATGATTATATCATCAGGAAAAGAAGAAATATTTTCTTTTGCTCGTCCAATAGGAATAGGGCTTATTGAAACTGCTATTAATCTTACACATATATGTTTACTAGATAGACCAAATTCTTTAATTTTTATAGGAAGTGCAGGAAGTTATAATCCAAACAAACATAAGATTTTTGATATTATCACAACTTCAAGTGCATCTCAAATAGAAATATCTTTTTTAAAAAAAGAGAGTTATACTCCAATAGAACAAATAATAACTGCTAGTGTTTCACAAGAAACTATAGTTAATTCGTCAAATTATATTACTACAAATAAAATAGCTGCATTAGCTTTTGATAAATTAGGTATAGAAATAGAAAATATGGAATTTTATAGTATAATGAAAGTAGCTAAAGAATTTAATATTCCTGTAAAAGGAATATTTGTAATTACAAATTATTGTGATAAAAATGCACATGAAGAATATATAAAAAATATTAAAAAAGCAAAACAATTATTAATAGACTATTTAAAAACAAAAGGATATATTAAATGAAACAAATTATGAGTTATTTAATGGAAGAAATTGATATCGAACCTAAATTTAGAAAAAAACAAATATTTGATTGGATATATAAAAAATATGTAGATGATTTTGATAATATGAAAAACATACCAAAAGATTTAAGAGAACAATTAAAAGAAGAATATATTATTAATCCTTTAGAAATTTTAAATCATGAAATAGCATCTGATGGAACTGAAAAATTTTTATTTGGTTTACATGATGGTCATACAGTAGAAACTGTTTTATTAAGAATGAAAGAGGGACAAGTAGATGAAGATGGAGAAGTTATTAGTGAAGACAAATATACTGTATGTGTAAGTTGTCAAGTAGGATGCAAAGTAGGTTGTAGCTTTTGTCTTACAGCAAAAGGTGGGTTTGTAAGAGATTTAACTCCAGCAGAAATTGTAGCTCAAGTATGGATGATGAAAAAAGTAAAAAATTTTAATCCAACAAAAGCATTAAATGTTGTTTATATGGGTATGGGTGAACCACTTGATAACTATGATAATATGGTAAAAGCTATAAAAATAATTTCAAATGAACATTGCTTACATATAAGTCCAAGAAGACAAACACTTTCAACTAGTGGAATAGCTCCTAAAATTGAAAAATTAGCAAAAGAAAATCTAGGTATTAATTTAGCTATATCTCTTCATGCTGTAGATGATAAACTAAGAGAAGAATTAATCCCTATGAATAAAGCATATAATATTCAATCTGTTATAGATGCTGTAAAAAAATTCCCTGTAGATAGAAGAAAAAAAGTATTATTTGAATATCTAGTAATTGCTGATATAAATGATGATGAAAAAAGTGCAAATAAATTAGTAAAACTTTTAAATGGTATCAAAGCAAAAGTAAATTTAATATATTTTAATCCTTATCCAGGAACAACTTATAAAAGACCAACTCCTGAAAAAATGGAAAAATTCAAAGAACTACTAAATAAAAAAGGAGTTATATGTACTATTAGAGAAAGTAAAGGTATTGATATTTCTGCAGCTTGTGGACAATTAAGAGAAAAATCAACAAAAAAATGACAAAATTTAATTTTCTATTCATTTTTTGTCATTATAATTTCAATGCCCAAACAAAAATAGTTTTTTCATATTACGACTCCTTTTGAAATAAATTATTTTTTCATACAAAACTTCCCTTTTTTCCCTTTTGGGAAATAATTTTTATTCCATGCTACTCCAATAAAATTATTACTTATTCTTATTAAAACAACAATATCCAATAATATTATTTTTCTAGTTTTTTTTATCATAACACCTAATATTATTTAATATATTAAAAACACAAATTCATTTTTAATTCATATACAAGTGCTAAACTTTTATTAAAGTTTTAAATAAAGAAACTTTATAGAAATACACTAAAGGAGATAAAAATGAAAAAATTACTTTCATCAGTAGTAGTAGCTGGATTACTTATAACATCATCATTTGCAAATGATGCAAAAACAGAAAACATCAAACATAATGCAGTAATCAAAGCAGAACAAAAAGCACAAAACAATGTAGAGGTTTTAAAAGAAGCTATCAAAGCTTTAAAAGCAACAAATGAAGCATATATCTTTTTACATAAAAATCAAAAAGACAAAGCTTTAAATAGTCTAAAAGAAGCTCAAAAAGAATTAAATATTGTACTAAATAAACCAAATGCACCATATTTATTACCTGTAAATGTAACTATGGAAGCAAATGAATATATAGGAACTATCCAAAATATAGCAAAACAAGTGAAATTAGCTAAAGTAGCTGTAGAAAAAAATAAATTACCATTAGCAAGAAATATATTAAATACATTAAAAAGTGAAATTGATATTAAAGCTATAAATATTCCACTTGCTACATATCCTGATGCTATTAAATTAGCTATAAAATATGTTAAAGCTAATAAAGTAAAAGAAGCTCAAGATGTACTAGCAATGGCATTAAATACACTTGTTACAACAAATACAGTAATCCCTATTCCTATTGTAAAAGCTAATGATTTAGTAATAGCTGCTAGTAAAATAGCAACAAAAGATAAAAAACAAACTTTAAAATATCTTGAAGAAGCAAAAAAACAATTAAAACTTGCTGAATTACTTGGATATACATCAAAAAGTGATACAACATATAAAATGTTAGCAGATAAAATCAATAACATTGAAAATAAAATAAATCATAACAAAGCAACAAAATCTTTCTTTGATGACTTAAAAGCAAAATTAAAAGAATTCAAAGAAAAAGCAGTATCTGTAATTTCTAAATAAGCCTTTTGGCTTATTTATCTAAAAAGCCATATTCTTTCATAATCTTTTTACCATCTTTAGAAGTAGCAAAATCAATTAAAGCTCTTACAATTTTTGGATGTTTAGAAAATGTTAACATAGTTAAAAGAAGTTTATTTTTAGGAGCATATTTTTCATCTATATTGATGATTGAAATATAGTTACGATTTTTAGGAAAAGAAGCCGTAGCTTTCCAATTTAATCCAACATCAATTTTTTTATATTTTAATAATTGATTCATATCTTCAGAATCAAAAGAATATAATAAAACATTATTTTCAACCTCTCTTAAAAACTCTTCACCTTTATATTTTTTTAAAACTTTTATACTAGCTTTACCTATACTACAAGTTTCAGCATTACCTAAAGAAATTTTAAAACTAGGATTTAATAAATCATCTAAAGATTTTATATTTTTAGGATTATTTTTTTGGACAAATATAGCGATTTGATTATATCCTATATATTTTCTATACCCAAAATATCCTGTATTCATATGTTTATAGATATAACTATCACTACCTGGTAAATATAAATCACCTTTTTTAGATGAAGATAAAGAATCATATAAATCTCCACTACCACCTTGAATAAATTTAATTTTTACATTATATTTTTTTTCTATCTGATGTGCTATTTTTTTCATAGGCTCATACATTGTAATACCACAATAAAAAATTAATTCATCTTTTGCAAATAAAGCTATAACAAAAAATAAAATTAAAATAATTTTTTTCATTTTTTACCTTTTTTGTAATTCCCAGATACAAACATCAAACAATTTATGTTTTTTTACTTTATAAATAACCTCACAATTTAATAATTCAAAATATTCACTTTCAAAACTATTTTTATCAAATCCTAAATGATATACATCATCATTTCCTTTATCATGAAAAGAACCATCTTCTAAATGTAAATCAGCAATAAATAGTTTTCCATTAGAATATAATTTATCACTTAAAGTTTTTAACATCTCTTGAATATGTTCAATATGATGAAAAACCATACTAGCAACAATCACATCAAATTTACTATTCACATTCTTCACATCATCACATATTGCTTTTGCATTTTTACCTAAAATTTCAGCTTTTTTATTAAAAACATTAACCATTTCACAACTCAAATCAACACCCAAAATCTCTTTAGCTTCAATCTCTAAACTAACTAGTCCAGTCCCACATCCAAAATCAAGCACTCTTTTATTAAAACAATCTTTTTGAGCATATTTTGCTACAGCTTTTCCTAATTCTACCCTTCTAGGTTTCTCATCCCAAAGATTTGCTTCTTTATCAAATCTCATTATATATCCCTT